>OGQK01001563.1_pt1 | contig 11538 bp, 5 predicted proteins | sample 1553221 | NCBI WGS metagenome assembly OGQK01 (sample SAMEA2579996, study PRJEB22360) | human gut metagenome | biome: human gut; feature: human-associated habitat; material: faeces | place: Denmark | collected 2008/2010 | reverse complement strand
AACAGCACGGGGGCGGGGGCCCGGCTGTGGGGGCCACCCGCTGCCGTCTCGGCAAAGGAGCCATCCGCCTGCTGCACGGCGGCAAGCCAGGATACCGCCTTGTCCACCACCGCCTTGACGTCCGCGTTGGCAGCATAATAAGGTGCCAACGCTTGAATTGCCATGGCGGTCATGTCCACGTTGTCCTCCTTATTGGTGATGGAGATGTACCACGCGCCGCTCTCCATGCGGCGGTCAAGAATCGCTTCCATCAGCTTATCCCGCGTCACATCGCCGAAGGTAGGATAGTCCATGCTGTCCAGTGCGATAAGCGTCCAGACCGGGCCGCTGGTACCCTGCCTCTTAATGTAGCTCATGCTGTCGCACGCCTGCAAGAAGCTCTTGCCGCCCACGTTGGCGGGGTCCTTACCGATAGCAGCCAGTGCCAATGCGATACGGGCGTTAGTGCTGACCGTCTCGCCGGGGATACGTCCATAGCGATCCATGCTCTGCGCGTAACTGACCACCCCATTGTAGTAAACGTCTGCGCCGGGGACATCACGCCCGCTGCGCGACAGTCCGAGAACCATCCACTCTCCGCCGATAGAGCCGACGGCAGGAGTGCCTGCCTTCGTGAGATAGTCGCCCGTGGACTTGTAGAGAGCCTCCAGCTTGCCGCGCAGGCCGTTGTTTTTGAGCAGTGCCAGCTTTGCAATCGCCGCTTCCAGCGTCCGCAGCTTTTCCTCGCTGACTGCCGCTTTCTGTGCATCGGTCAGCGCGTCATAGGCGCGCTTTGCCGTGAGAACGGCGGTCTCACGCTCCAATGTCACCGCGCCGATGGCATCAATGAGCTTTTCAACCTCCTGCGCCGGTGCCTTTTCCAGTGCCGCCATACGTGTTACTGCCGCTGTCAGCTTTGCTTTTTCGGTGGCGGTCAAGCAGCTCTTTTGCGTGTCGTTCAGTGCGTCAAAGGCATCCTTGGCGGCGTTCACCGCGTCGCGCTCCGCCAGAGTCAAATCTGCGGCATCCGGCAGCGGTGTAAGGTGTTCCGCCTTGAAAGCGTCCACCGCAGCGAACTCCTTGATCTTCTGCTCAACGCCCTCCAGCTTGGGCAGATACGCTTTTACCGCCGCCTTATCCCCGTCGGACAGGATATTGTACGCGGCACGGGCTGCCGCGGCGTCCGTCGCTGCCGCCTTATAGTTGGCATAGTCGGTGCTGGGGAGGGCGGAGATCATATCCATGACCTGCCGGGCACTGACGGTGTCGCTGACAACGTGCAGCACATACCATGTTCCGCCGCTCGTTTGGACGCTGCCGTACTGGTTGTTCATGCTCAGCCAGTTCTTTTCGCCGCAGCCCACGTAAATGGTGTCGCCCATGCGTACAGAGATCGCCTCGCCGCTCTTATAGTAGCTGCTGCCTTCGGTTCTGTCCGTCACCTTCTCGTTAAGGAAGGTCTTGACCTGGAAGTTCTTGTTGGCGGCGGTGGGCGTCAACCGAACAGAGGAGGATTCCCCGTTGATGACCAGCGTATAGTCATACTGATCGCCCTCCGTGCCGGAAGCAAAGGCAGGCGTCAGGGTTCCACCCGCAACAAGCAGCGACGCGAGGGTGGTGTTGCAGTTGCTCCATGTGCCGCCAAGATCGACACCGTAGTCGCAGGTATACAGCACGCGGATCACATCGCCATCGGTCAGCTTGCCATTGGCAACGGTGAACGCGGCGACCCCCTCATTGGTGAACCAGTCATTCAGCGTGATCATCCAGCCGGAGGTCTCGCCGCCATCCCGTTCCTTGAGCCCGGCGATGGCGAGGATATAGTCCTTGCTGTTCTTGAGGTCTTTTCCGGTAAGTGCCTCCTCCACGCAGGAGAAAGCCGTGCTGTCGGCAGTGAGCCTGATCTCCGTGTTCACCAGCTCGCCGTCCCACGCCGCGCCGTTACCTTTGGCAAAGGTGTTGTTCGCCACGATGACCTGCACCTTGCCGTAGTCGCTCGCCGCCTTACGCATGGCAACAACGGCAGCCTGGTATGCCTGCTCCACTGCTGCAAGGGAAGTTGCCGACGTGATGGAAGCCACACCGTTTTGGTAGGCTTCCTCAGAAGCATTACCCAAGCCGTTTCGCAGTGTTTCCAGCCGGGAGAGGGCTTCGTTGACCTTTGCCGCCTCCTCGTTGGCGTTGAATGTCCAATGGGCGTAGAGCGTGGTGTCCTGCGTGAAGGTGCTGGCGGTGGTGACGCGTTCACCCGCGCCGTTCATCTCCGTAAACCAGCCCTCAAAATGGTAGTTCCAGCGATACGCCGCAGGGATCTCGACAAGGCTTCCGCCCTCAAGGACGGTGACCGTTTTTGTCTCGCAGGTACCGCCCCGCGCATCGAAGGTCACTTGGAAGCCGTCCGCCTGCCACAACAGGATAGGTTAGCCGTTGTTGACGCTCTTGCTGTCGGCGGTGAAGTATGTGCCATAGGCCTCACTGTTCAGCTCACGGACAAAAGAGGACGCCTTCATCTGCGCTTCCGTGCGGCTCGCCGCACCATTCGCCTTGAACGCGGCGTTGTTGATCTCCTTGAAGAAGCTGCCGTTTTTCACCATGATGTAGTCATCGCCGCCGAAGCTGCCCACCGCGCCGCCGCAGCGCAGGGCGGCACTGACCTCGCCCACGTTATAGCAGCCGCTGGGCATGGCAGGCAGCCACATAGACCTTGCCCACGACGCCGCCCACATAGTCTGTGCCGGTGACGGTACCGGTGTTGTAGCATGCCACCATTTCGGCGTAGTTTTGCTGGGTGCCCACGATACCGCCCACTTGCTTGGCGGCGTCAGAGCCTACCGCACCGGTGTTGTAGCAATAGCGCATCACGCCGTAGGAATTGGCACCGGCAACGCCGCCCACGTCCTCCTTACCGCTGACAGCAGCGTGATTGGCGCAGCGTTCCACCTGATTGTGCTGTCCCACACAGCCAATGATACCACCTACTTGGACATTGCCTGTGACGGTGCCGCTAAAGGTGCAGTCCGTAATGGAGGACTTGCTGCCCACTTCGCCCATCGCACCTGCAATACCGCCGGTCTGAGACACATCGCCCGTGGCGGTCACCCTGCCGCTGACGGAGAGGGACTTCACCTTTCCGCCGTTGGTCAGCAGTCCAAAGAATCCCGTTTCGTCCTTGTCAGAGGTGAGCTTCAGATTGGTGATAGACTTGCCGTTGCCGTCAAAGGTACCGGCGAAGCCGTGACCCTTGCGTCCAATGGGATACCAATTATTGGTAGTCAGTGCAATATCATTGAGCAGCTTGGCGGAAATTGCCGTGTTGCCGCCGTTGACTTCGCTGGCGAACCAGTGCAGTTCCTTCTCCGTGCTGATCTGGTACACGCCGCCCACGTTGGCAGGCGCGCTGCACTGGTCGAGCTCCCACATATCCGCATCTGCCGCAGACTTCACGGGAGTCGTCTTTGCCATTACGCTGCCTGCCACACCGCCACTCGTGATGACCAGCTTCAGAGCCTTGCCCAAGTCAGCGTCCGTGGCCGTGTACTCCGCCTTCGTCGCGCCGGAGATGGCCTCCGCGCCGCGGTACCACTGATAGCGCAGGTCGCTGTACGCCGCGGAGGACTTGAACACCGCCTTGAGCGTGCGTCCCACCACGGCGGCACCCTCGATTTCCAGAGAGCCGGTCATGCCCTCGATAGCTCCGGTCTCCGCCGTCAAAACGCCGCTGCACCCAGCGGAAAGAGCCTTGACACGAAGCCGGCGTCCCGCCATGTTGTCGTTGGGGATGGTGTACTTCCCCGTATCGGTGATCGCCAGCACCACATGGTCGTTTTCGTCGTAGCTGTAATACCAGACGTAGAGGAGGCTTTCGGCAGAGCCGGTATAGGCGGCGGTGATGTCCGCGCCCACCTCCGTTTTTCCGGTGAGGGTAACGGTGCCGCTGATGGCGGGCTTGCTGCCCAGCCGGTCAATGACCGTGCCCATGGTCTTCTTCGCCTGTGCCAGCTCCGCTTCCGTGCTGACGGCATTGTCCGTGGGATAACCGTCGTCCTCATAGTCGCCGCCCATGACGTCCGCCACGTTGTAAATGTCAGCCTTCACCGCTTTCGTAAGGTTCAGACCCAGCGCACCGCCCACGCAGCCGCCGAGACTCTCCACACAGCCGGTGTTATACAGACCGTTCACCGTGCCGTTGTTGCGGCCCACCGCGCCGCCCACATAGGCGCGAAGAATGGCAGCAGTGCCGATGATGTGACCGCTGTTGGCGCAGCGGCGCACGGTGGCCTTGGCAAAATCGTCGCTGTAACCATCGTTATCGCCCACGATGCCGCCCAGCATATAGCCTGTGGCGCGGATCATGCCGGTGTTGACGCAGTCCTCCACCAGCGCGACCGCTGTCTTGGTGCCCTTGTTCTGCCCGCAGACGCCGCCCACGTACTGTGCGCCGCTGACTGCGCCGCCGTTGGTGCAGCGGCGCACCGTGCCGCTGTTCACAGCGGCAATACCCGCCGTGTACTTACCGCCGGTGATCTGCACCAGCGCGGTGCAGTTTTCGATGGTGCCCGTGTTTTCTGCCGCGATGGCGGCGGTGTTGTCATCGCCGACGACCTTACCGCTGACGGTAAGATTTTTGACGGTGCCGGAGTTCTTGGCAACCAGTGCGGCAGTGCCGGTCGCCTTGCAATAGAATCTGCTGACGGTATGACCGCCGCCGTCCAGCTCTCCGGAGAAAGCCGCGATGGGTGTCCAGTTCCGGTGGTTCAGGTCAATATCGGCGGTCAGCTTACCCTTGATCTCCGGGGTGGTTTTTGTCGCATCGGCAAACCACTTCAGCTCCGCCGCCGTGGTGATCTGATACACGCCGCCGGTCTGCTTGGGTTTGGCAGCTTTGCCGTCCCAGCCGGTTTCCTCGATGGTAGGCTGGTCGGGATCAGTCTCCGCTGCGCCGCCGGGCTGCCATTTCAGCGACCGATGCGACTCGTGCATGGACATCTGCCGCACGAAGGTGCTGGACGGCGGTCTGCCTTTGCGGGGGGGGATCCCCGCCGTTGACGGCTCCGGTGTCCGCCGTGAATTTTTCCCCAAGCTCCGCAGGGATCAACGCCTTTAGCTCCTCTGCCGTTTTAGAGACCGCTGTGCCGTTTTGGATGGTGCAGCCGCCGGGGCTGCCCACAGTCTCCATGGAGCCGCCCAAAACGTAAACGTTCTCCAGCGTTTTTTGACCGCCGGACCATTCCAGCTTACCAGCTACGCTTCCAACATTTGCCGCCGTGATCGTACCGCTATGATAAGTGTTTTTGATCGTTCCGCTGCGGAAGTTGCCCACAAGTCCGCCTGCCACGCCGGCGGATGCCGTGGCGGTCACAGCTCCTGTGTTGTAGCAGGCACTGATCGTGCCTCCATTGTAGAGATTGCCGGTCAGACCGCCCACCGCGCTATTGCCTTTAACGGAGCCGGTGTTGAAGCACTCCGTCATGGCGGTAGTGGCGTCGGACCACACATAACCCGTCACGCCGCCGACATTGTTTCCCGTTGCCACGACCACCGCAGCGTTGGAGCACCGTGTGATGGTGCCGTTCTGATAGCCGCTCACGCCGCCGACATACGCTGCACCGCTGACTGTAACCGTGCCTGTCACATGGCAGTTCTCCATGTTGTAAGCACCGCCGGCGATACCTCCGGTGTAATTTTTTGTTCCGCTGATCTTGCTGTCCGACAGCGTTAAGTTTCTGATTTCGCTGCCCGCCTTGGCATAACCAAACATGCCGGTACCGTTAATACCTCTTGTGGCAATGTACAAACCGCTGACGGTATGCCCGCCGCCGTCAAAGGTGCCTGCATATTGTTTAGCTTTGTCTTTGTCTTTGTTGTCGTACTCCCCGATCGGCGTCCACTTGTAGAGCGCGGATACTTCGGCGTTTATGTCCTCGTTGATGCGGATGTCCGCCGTCAGCTTGGCTGAGTCGGTCATTTTGGCGTTCTTGTTGAACCACATCAGCTCGTCCGGTGCACCGATCAGGTACACGCCGTCCGCATTCTTCTGCGGCTCGGTGTAGGTCGTGCCGTCCCATGCGGTCTGCACCTCCAGCTGTGCCGCCGGGAGGGTCACCGCCGTGTTCGTCACGGTAAAGGTACCCCTTACCGTCTTATACCCGGCGCAGGAGACCGCATAGCTGTACTCCCCGGCGGGCAGGTCATAGCTGCCGTCCGCAGCGGCGGTCATCTTTTGCGCCGGCCACGCCGCGCAGGTGACGGAAATCACAGGGGTGATGGCCTTGCCGTCCGCCGCCGTCACCGCACCGAACGTCACCTTTTGGGTGGGGAGCTTGGTCAAGGTGACCGTCAGTGCGTTGTCCCCATCCGGGACGGTGAAGGTGTCGCTCTTGTCCTCGTAGCCGAACGCCTTGAGCGTATAGGTATAGGGGCTGCCGGATTTAGGCAGCCGGTAGGTACGTCCGTCCGCCTCCGGGGTACGACCGTCCACCGCCAGCACCGCATCGTCCGGCGTAGTGGTGAACGTGACGTCATACAGCTTCTCTTTCAGGGTAATGCTGATGGTCTGTCCCGCATACGCCACGGTAAAAGAGCCAGTCTCCGTCTGGCACTCAACGGCGGAGACCTCATACGTGTACGCACCGTTTTTCAGCTGATAGCTGCCGTCACCTGCTGGGGTGACCGTTTCATCGCCCCGCTTCACCGTCACCGAGGCGGTGGCGGGAGAAAGGGTAAACTTCACTGTGTATGCCGCGTTGGGATCCTGCCAGCCCAAAATCGGGTAACCGCTGTCCCTGACAATATAGGAGCCGCCCAGATCCGCGACCAGTTCCGCAGATTTCAGCTGCTCTTCCGTCTTACCGGTCATGCCTGCGGCAGACGCGTCTGCGCCGTCACCGGAAAGACCGGCGATGGCGAGATAATAGCAATTTTGGGCGGTGATAAGGTTCGGCGTTGCGACACCGCTGTAATTCTTTGCCGCACTGCTGCCGATAACACCGCCCACAACGACGTCAGCGGTGGTGAAATTGTTTGTCACCGTGCCTGCGTTGTAGCAGTTGGTCAGCACGATGCCCGTGTTGCTGGTGGAGGACGGGTCTCCAATGATACCGCCCACGCCCTTGGCGTTTGAATCAGTAAAGGTCGCTGAAGGCGTCTCGCAGATCACCGCTCCCGTGTTATAGCAATCCGTGATCTTGGCGTCCTTTGCGTTGGCACCGCCTGCCACACCGCCGACGCTGTAAATGCCGGTCACTGTGCCGGTGTTGAAGCAGGCGGAAATGGTTCCCGCTGCCCCGCCTACCACGCCGCCGGTGCGTTTTATGGTGCTGGTAACGACTCCGGTGTTGCCGCAGCGGGTCACTGTGGAGCTGCTGCTGACGCTACCCGCAATTCCGCCGGTGCAATAGGCATAACCGCCAGGTTTACCGTTATTGGTAACGCTGCCGTGGTTGAAGCAATTCGAAATCGTCTTTATTCTGTAGCCCGCTCCCACGATGCCGCCCACATAGTCTCCGCAGCCGATGATAGTACCGCTATTGATGCAGTCCATAACTTCACTGTCAGCGGATGCATATGACACCACGCCGGCAGCATTTCCTTTTGCTGTTGCCGTAACGGATACGTTGTTGGTGCAGTTCGTCACAGTCACCGGATTGCCATAGGCAACGATACCGGCAGTATACTGTTTGCTGCTCGTCACGCTGCCCGCCACCGTCAGATTCTTGATGGTGCCGCCCTTCACATAGCCGAACAACGCTTGGTATTGGTCGTTGCTGTCGATTTTCAAGCCGCTAATGGTACAACTGCCGCCGTCAAAGGTGCCGCCATATGCCACATAGCTGTCGTATGTATTCGTTGCTTTGCCGATAGGTGTCCAATCCTCGACCAAGGTGATATTCTCCACGAGCTTGGCGCAAAGGGTCGATGTGCTTTTGTTCGCGCTGCTGTTGACCGCATCCCGGAAGGCACACAGATCCTCTGCCTTTCTGATGAGGTACGGCTCAGTCTCCGTACCCGCGCCTTCCAGTGTCGCCGCAGCAGGCATGACGGCGGCCAGCATAGGCTGCTGCGCAAGGGCGGGATCGTCCTGCTCCTCCGATTTTTCCTGCTCCTGCTTCTCCTGTTCGTCCTGCTTGTCCTGCTCCTGCCGGACATCCTGCGTTTCACTGTCGGGCGCAACGGAATATGCGTCCTCCGCCCACACCGCTGTGGGAAGCAGGCTGGTCAGCATGACCAGAGCCAGCAGGAGAGATACCACTCGTTTTTTCATTTCTCCTTCTCCTTTTTTTATATTTGTATTGGTCTTCTATACAAAAAGCGGGCGGAGGAGCCTGACGATCTCCTCCCGCCCGATGGAACCCGGACGGCGCACGCCGTCCCGGCTTGACAAAAGGCATCGCCTATCCCACAAGGGATAGGCGTGCGTTTTTACTGAGAAAAAACGCTGCTTTTGCAATGCAAAAACAGCGTGGTTCCTCTATAACAGTCCCATACGGAGAAAACGCCCGCTGTACCTGATCCTCCGACGTGCAATTCTCCTGCCTCGCGCCGCGGAGCCTTCGCTCCCCGTCTGCCGCCTACCTTCTCAGGCTTACGCCCAATGGCTGACTTTCGTCACACAGCTTTCGCTGTTTCGGTGCATCCTTGCGCTCACAGTGCCGTTCGCAGTGGGTTATGTCCCATTTCCTTCTAAACTGCCGCCTGACCGATCATTCTCGGTCTTTACAGCGGACAGCCGCACGACTTCTCCGGATCTTATTCACTTTTTGCTGCCTTACGGGCAGCACATTGAGTATACACCGCGCTGCCGGTGTCTGTCAACGGTTTTTCGGCAAAATTCTCCGCTCTCCCCGTTGGTATTCGCGATTTATCGGATGCCGGCGACAAATGCGGCGGGGTCGCGCTGCCGCTGCGCTGCCGCCCACGACAGCATTTCGTAGGTGTCCACCGCGCCGGTGATGACCGCGCCGTTCTCCCACGTTTCCGCCGTGTGCTCCCGGAGGAAGTTGTCCGGCGCAGCGGTACGCACATAGTAGGGATGCGCCTCCGCGCTGGCGGAGAACACCGCCTCCGCCCTGTCCGTATAGAACCCGCGCTTGCCGCCCAGCACCGTCAGGCAGTCCTGCACCACGTTGCTGGCGGTGGGGAACCGCCCCGCGCCCTGCCCGTAGAAGCTCTGCCGTCCCAGCCTTTCCGCCTCATAGGCGATGAGGTTATAGTTGGCGAGCACCGCCGCCTCCAGATCGTTCGCCGCCACCAGCGTCGGCTCCACGTAGGCGCACACGCCGTCCTCCGCCCGCTCGGCTCTTGCCAGCAGCTTGCAGACGAAGCCGTGATGCTGGAACGCCGCAATATCCGACGCTGTCACCGTCCGGATGCCGAAGGTGGGGATGGCGGTCTCGTCCAGCAGCACGTCAAAGGCGACGTTGGCGGAGATACACAGCTTGCGCCGGATGTCGTCGCCGTCAATGTCGGCGGAGGGATCTGCCTCGGCGTAGCCCAGCTCCTGCGCTTCCTTGAGGATGGCGGGGAAATCCACCGGGGCGCGGTGCATGGCGTCCATGATGAAGTTGGTGGTGCCGTTCATAATGCCGCCCACGGCGCACACCGTGTCCAGCCGCTTTACGCGCTCCAGATTCGTCAGCCACGGGATACCGCCGCCCACCGCCGCCGTACACCGCAGAGCCGCGCCCTGCTTCGCCGCCAGAGCGGTCAGCTCGCCGTAATAGGCGGCGACCAACGCCTTGTTCGCGGTGACCACGTGCTTGCCCCGCTCCATGGCGGCGGTGACGTACTCATACGCCGGGTGCAGCCCGCCCATGACCTCCACCACCGTGTCGATGGCGTCGTCGTTGAGAATGTCGTTCACATCGAAGGTACACACGTCCTCCGGCAAACCCGCCTTGGCACTACGCAGCAGCACACGCGCCACGCGGATGTCCTCCCGCCCGGCGCACAGCTCCCACACGCCGCCGCCCACTACGCCAAAGCCCAGCAATCCGATATTCATACAAGCGTACCTCCTTAGCCCACCGCGCCTGCGGCGGACGGCATTTTTGCCCATTGTACCCACGAATCCGCCCCCTGTCAAGCCATTCCCCGTATTCGCCCCCATAATAAAGCACCACTCCCCCGGTATCACCGGGAGAGCGGTGTTTATTCATGGTTTTCCGCGGCGGCGGGTCAGTCGCTGGCACCCGTGTGGATGACCTTGCCCATGTTCCACAGCAGTGCCACCTGCCGCGCCGCCTCCAGACGCTGCTCCGGCGTGTGGTACTCAGCGTTGGCGGTCTCCGCGCCGCAATCCATGCAGCCCACGGAGAGGCACCAGCCCTGCTCGTCGTGCATAACGCCGCTGCCGCGGCAGATGGGGCAGTCCCCCAGCTCAATGTTGAAAATAGGATCCATGTGAACACTCCTTACAGAATCATGTGCTTGCGGGGCAAGCATACCACAGTCCGGGGAAAATGGCAAGCGTCCCTTTTGTTTTTCGCCGAAAAGCACCGCAGCTCAGCTGTCCGGCCCCTCGCCGGTATCGCCGTGGCGTCTGCACACGGCGCGGTAGATCACGTATCCCATCGCCGCCACCGCCAGCGCGATGGCGAAGGCGATCACGGCGGCGCGGTAGTTCTGCTCCCCCAGTGCGCTGCCGCCCACGGTGGACGTGACGATGGAGGGCAGCCGCCCCACGGTGGCAATGAGCAGCCACGTGCCCCACGGCAGGTCGGTCAGCCCCGCAAAATAGCAGAGGAGATCCTTGGGCGTGCCGGGGACGGTGAAGATCAGCCAGAAAAGAGCCGTGCGCTTGGGGGAGGTATGCAGGAGAAAGTGGAGCTTTTCCAGCTTGTCCGCCGGGAAGAACACCTCCACGATGCCCCGTCCCCAGCGGCGCACCAGCGCGAACACCGCCGCACTGCCCAGCACCGCACCGGCGAGGCACAGCAGCGTACCCATCCACGCGCCGAAGGCGTAGCCGCCGGCGATCTCCAGCGGCTCCCCGGGGATGACCGCCACCACCACCTGCAAAAACACCATGGCGGCGTAAGCCAGCGGCCCCCACGCGCCGTGGCTGTCCACCCATGCGCGGAACTGCTCCGGCTGCCGGGCAAAGCGGATAATGGGACGACCCACGAACCACGCCAGTGCAGCCGACAGCAGGACGAATATGACGATCGCCAGTATGGACAACGTTTTTTTCTGCTTGTCGGTGAGAGTCCGCTTCACGGGAACACTCCCTTCCTTCGTACTACCAGCAGGATACCACGATTTTACGGGAATCATGTGAACGAACGATTAATCTTTTCTTACAAAACGCGAAAACCTCGGCTCCGCCGAGGTCTTCGGGGAAATAATACAGCGTCGGCGGGACGCTCCCGCAGAGGTCACTCCTTGGTGTGGACGTTGATGAACTCCGCCCGCAGCTTGGAGTAGAGGATCGTCTGGCTGCTGTACAGCCCGCAATACCCGGAGAGCACATAGCTCAGGGCGCAGGCGGCGGCAAAATAGACGATACCGGCGGAGCCGAACAGCTCAATGCTGAGGATAACGGACGCCACGGGGCAGTTCACC
>OGQK01001550.1_pt1 | contig 11610 bp, 8 predicted proteins | sample 1553221 | NCBI WGS metagenome assembly OGQK01 (sample SAMEA2579996, study PRJEB22360) | human gut metagenome | biome: human gut; feature: human-associated habitat; material: faeces | place: Denmark | collected 2008/2010 | reverse complement strand
GGCATACCCGCCTGCCGGAGCTCCCGCCGACTGGTTATCCCCACGGCGTCCCAACAACTTCATATCGTCGGCCAGAATTTCGGTCGTATAACGCTTGTTGTTATCCTTGTCCGTCCACTCGCGGGTACGCAGGCGCCCCTCGATGTAAATCTGCGATCCTTTATTGACGTAGCGATCCACTACGTCGGCCAAACCGCGCCACAAAGTGATCGTATGCCACTCGGTATGTTCCTTGGTTTCGTTGGCCTGGCGGTCGAACAGCCGTTCGGTCGTCGCCAGACGAACCCGGGCGACTTTCGCTCCGCTTTCGAGCGTGCGGACCTCGGGATCCACACCTACATTGCCGATCAAAATCACTTTATTTACCATATCGCCTCGTTATAAGTTTTTTATCATCTCCATAAAGAGCTCGGCCATCTTCACGCCGGCTTTGGCCCCCTGACGCTGCACATCCTCGTGGTCGCCGACCTCATCGCTCAACCCGCAGTTCGTAATGACCGATACCCCGAAAACGGGAATCGACATGTGCCGGGCCACGATTACCTCAGGCACGGTGGACATACCGGCGGCATCGCCGCCGATCGCCTTGAAATAACGGTATTCGGCCTGCGTTTCGAACGTCGGACCCGTACCGCCCACGTAAACGCCGTACTGCAACTTGATTCCCTTCTCCTCGGCAATACGGGTCGCACGGATAATCAAGTGCTGATCGTAACAGTTGTGCATATCTGGGAAACGGGGGCCGAACTCGGCCATGTTGGGGCCGATCAGCGGATTGGGCATCAGGTTGATGTGGTCGGTGATGACCATCAGATCGCCTACCCGAAACGAAGGATTCACGCCGCCGCTGGCGTTCGATACGAACAGGTAGCGGATCCCGAGCAGCTTGAGCACCCGCACGGGGAACGTCACCTGCTGCATGGTGTAACCTTCGTAATAGTGGAACCGCCCCTGCATGGCCACTACGCGGCGCCCTTCGAGCAAACCGAAAATCAATTTTCCCTTATGTCCCTCGACCGTCGAAACGGGAAAATTGGGAATCTCCTTATAGTCGATCGAATATTTCTCATCGATACGGTCGGCGAAATCGCCCAATCCGGTACCGAGAATAATGCCTACTTCCGGTTGGAAGTTTTCGATGCGTGCCTGAATGAAGGCCGCAGTCTCTTTAATTCTCTCTAACATCGCACTCTAATTTTTGGAGAAAATCCGTTTCCGAATCATCTATGAATGAAATATTGATGGGCAGGAAATACATTCTCTTGCGTACTTCCGCCGGTATCTTTTCGGGATGGCTCATCTTGACCGCGTCCTTTTCGGTCATGATGATCGCCGCCTTCGGGTGTTTTGCCAGCAAATTCGCTACCAATTTCATATCTTTCACCCGGTAAACATGGTGGTCGTCGAAACGAACGTCCTCGATCACCTTGTAATTGTTTCTCAATCCCTCCACGAAAGGTCCCGGATTGCCGATACCCGACATGGCGATCACCTGCTGGCCGTAATTCAGTTCCTCATCCACGAACTCAGGGAAGAGCGGCCGAGGCCGGAAACTTTCGAAACGGGTAAAGTAAACACGCTGATAGGCGACCTGAACCAGAACCTTGCGCAGAATGCGCCGGTCGATCGGAGCCATATTCTCGGGGCATTTGGTCACGATGAAATAATGCGCCCGGTGCAACTGTTCGGGCAAATCCCGCAGATTGCCCGCAGGCAACATCCGATCATGCTGCACGGGCCGTGTCGCATCGATCATGACGATATTGACTTTAGGCTCTACGTAACGGTGCTGGAAGCCGTCGTCCATCACGACGAGATCGACCTCCGGATGCTCCTGCCGAAGACGGCGGATCCCCTCTGCCCGTTTCTCGCACACGACCACGACCGTATCGGGAAATTTGCGCTTGATCTGCAACGGCTCGTCCCCCACTTCGCGGTAGTGCGATTCGGGAGTGACCTCAATATATCCTTTCGTTCGCCGCCCGTATCCTCTGGAAATCAACGCTACGTGATGCCTTTGAGCCATGTAGGCGATCACCATCTCGGCCATCGGGGTTTTGCCCGTACCGCCTACGGTGATATTGCCGATGCAGACGACCGGAATATCGAACTTCTCCTGTTTCAGAATCCCCCAATCGAAAAGCCGGTGGCGCAACAAGACCCCCAACTTATAAAGGAAAGAAACAGGCATCAAAAAAAAATTCGACATTCTCAATACTGGTTTATAGCAATCAAAGATAGCAACAATTCAATGAATTACAAAAGAAACACCCCAAAACTTGGATAATCCGACCGCAGAGCAGCGGAAATTTTGTTTTTTTTCTTATCTTTACCGGAAGAAAACTTCCGTTAAAAATCAGGATACATCCCGACCGGACTCCAAAAAATTTGACCCGGTTCGCAGTTTTATACCTTAATTATTAACATGATCAAACAACTGAAACCAGCTGCCGCATTGTTAGCAGGCCTGCTCTTTTTAGCAGGATGCGGCCGCACGGCAACGGATGCCGAAGAAAATTCCGATGAAATCATAGAACCCAACCTTTTATACGGCATTCCCGCCGACAACTACCGGCTCGAACAGCAGATCATCGACCGTGGCGAAACCCTCGGTCAGATTCTGAACCGATACGGTGTTTCCGCCGCCCAGATCGATCAGCTCGACAAAGCGTCCAAAGACGTATTCCCGCTCCGCAACATCCGGGCCGGGCGCAGCTACACGGCTTTCATCCACGAAGATTCGCTCAACGCCCCCCATCTGGACTATCTGGTGTACGAACAGAGCATCTCCCAGTATGTCGTTTTCAGCCTGGCCGACGACTCGATCAGTGTCACCAAAGGCGAAAAAGAGTATGAAATACGTCGCCAGAAAAAGACTGCCACGATCGATTCCTCGCTCTGGGAGGCGATCGTAGGCGCCGGCATGCCGGCCTCTCTCGCCGCCGAAATGGAGGACATCTATCAATCGACGATCAGTTTCTTCAGCATCCAGAAAGGAGATAACTTCACGGTCATCTACGACGAGCGTTACATCGACACCCTACCGGCCGGCATCGGGCGTATATGGGGAGCCAAATTCAACTACGGCGGCAAGACCTATTACGCCATTCCGTTCCGCCAGGGCAATAAAATCGCCTATTGGGACCAGGACGGCAACAGCCTGCGCAAGCTGATGCTTATCACGCCGCTCAAATATACACGCATCAGCTCCCGGTTCACCTATTCGCGGCTCCACCCCATCTACAAAACCTACCGAGCCCATACGGGCGTCGATTTCGCAGCTCCGAAAGGCACTCCGGTACATGCCGTAGCGGATGGCACGGTCATCTTCAAAGGCTGGGGCGGCGGAGGCGGCAATACCCTCAAGATCAAACACAACAACGGGTTTATGACCGGTTATCTGCACTTGAGCGGCTACGCCAAAGGGATTCGCCAGGGCAGCCGCGTATCGCAGGGGCAGTTGATCGGCTATGTCGGCAGCACCGGAGCATCGACGGGTCCGCATCTGGACTATCGCGTCTGGCGCAACGGCAAACCGATCGACCCGCTGAAAATTCCGCAGGAACCGGGCGAACCGATTCACAAAGCCAACCGTGCCGCTTACGAATATGTCCGCGACCGAATTATGGCCGAACTGGACGGCGAGGTAAAGGAAGAAGACAAGATCAAACAACTCGACTCGATCGTACTCACCCCGTCGAAAACGGCAGACAGCCTGGTTTTCAGCAGTAAATTATGATCGACCCGCGCATTGTCCGCTTCATCGGCCGACACCACGTCCTGACACTGGCGACCGTCGCCGGAGAACAGCCCTATTGCTCGCACGCGTTTTACGCCTACGACCCAGAGCGCAATCTGCTCGTATTCGCGGCCGATAAGACGACGCGCCATGCGGAGGAGATGCAGGCGAACCGGCAGGTAGCGCTGGGCATCGCGCTCGAAAGCAAGGCAGTGGGCAAACTTCAGGGGCTCCAGCTTTGCGGAACGGTGCGGGAAGCGGACGAAGAGGCACGAAAAACATATATCCGCCGCTTCCCGTTCGCAGCACTCGCCGAGCTGACGTTGTGGGTTGTAGAGATTTCCTACATGAAATTCACGGACAATACCCTCGGATTCGGAAAGAAACTGATATGGAACAGCAAGGAACAGGAGTAATCATCGTCGCCGGCGGGGGGGGCAGGGGCCCGGGGGGGGGGCGTCGGCCGTCGTGGCAGCCGCCTGGGAGGTCCGCTTCCCAAACAATTCCGCATGCTGGGATCGCTGCCGGTATTGGGCCATGCGATAAACGCCTTTGCAAGAACGCTGCACAGCACGCAGATCGTCGTCGTCCTTCCCGAAGGACAGATCGATTTCTGGAAGAATCTGGCAGCCCGTTTCGACATAGCCAAGCACACCTGCACGGCGGGCGGGCCGCAACGGTTCCACTCGGTACGCAACGGCCTGTCCGCTCTGCCCCGAACCGTCGCACTGATCGCGGTCCACGACGGCGTACGTCCGCTGGTATCGTCCGACTTGATTTTGAAAGCCGTGGAGTGTGCGGCGGCCCACGGGACGGCCATTCCGGTCGTCGAAGCCGTCGATTCCCTGCGGCAGCTCACACCCGACGGATCGCACCCGATCGACCGCAATACGCTGCGAATCGTACAAACGCCCCAGGTCTTCGACGCGGAATTGCTCCGTCGTGCCTATGAACTCGACTACTCCCCCGACTTCACCGACGACGCCTCGGTCGTCGAACGGGCGGGACATGCGGTCACGCTCTGCCACGGAGAGCGCGGCAACCTGAAAATCACGACAGCGGACGATCTTCCGATCGCTGAAGCAATTCTTTTATCCAGAGCATCCCGTGAAGAAAATCTATAAATACAGCTTCAGCCGCCACACGCTTTCGCTCACGACGATCTACCTCACGATCTTCCTCGCACTGGGGATCGGGCTCTACTTTCTATATGAAGGAGGCTATCTTTCGGCCTGGTTCTTTTCGTTCATCGTGGCGCTCGTCGCCCTGATGTCACTCTCCATTCCGCGTCGCATCCTCGTGGACGACGAAGGACTGCATATCCTCTGTCTGCTCGACATCACGGAGCTTCATCCCGAAGAGATCGCCTCCGTACGGCAAGTCGAGAAGCAGGAACTCCGAGGCTACGTGCCCTATTTCGGCGGTTACGGATTTTTCGGGTTCTACGGACACTATTTCGACCTGAAAAATCTCGAAAGGGTCAAAATCTACGCTTCCGAATGGCGGAATTTCGTCGAAATCACCGATATATATGAAAATCGGATCTATGTCTCCTGTACCCAGGGAGAAGAACTCGTAAACGACTTACGGGAACTCATCTCGCACGCCCGAGAACGACGAGCACAGGAGCTACAGTCCCAGGAAACGACGGAAACACGATAGTTTTCACCTTCCGACGTCAAAACAAAAGACACCGGCCTCTACACTTCTCCCCCCCTCTCCCAAATTCTCTTCCCGAAGGGGATCTCGATTCATTACCTTCCCCAAAAGGATGCTATGTTGTGTATATCAGTATCTGCATGTTAAGGGATGATAAACGCACGAATTCCGAATTCGAAATACGATACACGACAATCCGGCCTACATTAACGCATCTTACGATTTTCCATTCGCCGCAGAAAAACAATCAGGGGAAACTGTGTACCAGTTTCCCCTGATTTCAATGTATCGTTCAATCTTAATTCAGATTCGGCAGGAAGGAGTAATCCCGGCTGTATTCGAGCATCTGCTTCACGTAGTCGTTCGGATAAGAAACCTTCACATCCACGACCTTGCCGTTCTTCTCCACCAGCTCGTACTGCGGATTCACAAAACCGCTGTAAGGCTCGATATCGAGGGCTTTGTAACGGGTCAGCACTTCGGCGTGCAGCTTCGGATCGACCGTCACGGCATATTTCTCGACCAGTGCTTTGCCGGCCTCGAAATCGCCTTCGGACTTGATACGCTGCACCTCGCGGAGCATACGACCCAACAGCTCGCGCAGCTTCGTATAATCGTTCACCACGACATACGTTTTACCATCCTGCTCGACCCACTCGATCACGTTGTCGGGCTTCCCCTGCTCGTAGCACCATTCGGCGATCAGCTTGCGGTTGCGCATGTGCGCCTCCTCGACATTCTTGCCCGGCTCGATACGTGCGAGCTGCGTCATCATACCGTTCATGATATACCGGGCATATTCCGCATACGCCACATCCAGCGACGGAATCAGCCCCAATTCAACCATTTTCGGATCGCCCAGGTAGTAGAGCCCGAAAAGATCGGCACGGGCCTCCTCGAGCGTCGAGGTATAGTTCTTCAACTCACCGCCCTTCACACCCGGAGCCAACTGCCCGGAACCGTGTCCCAAACATTCATGCAGGTCGGTATGCAGATCGTCGGCCAACTTGCCGTACTTGTCGATACGTTCACGGTCTTCAGGACGCAGCATGAACTCCTCGAGGAATCCGTCGCCATGCGCCGCCTGAGCATAAGCGTAGGTAATGTTGTCGATGGTCACCGACTTCGAACCGTGCTCCTTGCGGATCCAATCCGCATTGGGCAGATTGATACCGATCGGTGTCGCAGGATAACAGTCGCCGCCCAGCATCGCTGCCGTAATCACCTTGGCCGAAACCCCTTTGACCACCTTCTTCCGGTAGGCGGAATCTACAGGCGAATGATCCTCGAACCACTGCGCATTCTCGGAGATAACCTCCGTACGGCGACAGGCCTCCTTGTCCATGAAGTTGACCAGCGACTCCCACGACGCCTTGCGTCCCAGCGGATCGCCGTAATCTTCGATAAATCCGTTCACGAAATCGACGTTGGATACGGTATCCCGCACCCACAGGATGTTATAACGGTCGAAATCGTGCAGGTTACCCGTCTTATAATAGTCAATCAGGGCTGCGATGGTCGCCTTCTGCGGCTCCTGGGCAACGCCTTGCGCCTTCTCCAGCCAGTAAACGATCTTCTCAATCGCCGGCGAATACATACCGCCTACTTTCCACACCCGCTCGCGGATCGTTCCGTCCTCATCCTTCACGAGCTTCGAATTCAACCCGTAGGAGACCGGTTCGGGGTCGGCAGGATCGGCCATGGCACGATAGAAATCTTCGGCCTCGGCCTGTGTCACGCCTTCGTAATAGTTGTTGGCGGAAGTGGCCACCAAATCCTGACCTTCAGCCTGATTGAGTTGAGTCTTATAAAGTTCGGGGTTGAAAATCGCCTCGCAGACCACAGCCCGCAGCGCATTGAGCTCGTCGCCGAACTTCTCGACGGGGATCGACTCGGCAACCGCGAGGAAATACTCCTTCGGAAATTCGGGTACGAACTTGTCGTTGGAATAGTGGTGATGAATTCCGTTGGCGAACCACACTTTTTTGAGGTATTTCTCCAGCGCTTTCCATTCGGGCGTCGTACGGTCACCGTCGTAATTCTCATAAATCACCTCCAACGTGCGGCGCACGGGAAGGTTGTATTTGAAATTCTGGTCGAACATGATGTCGCGGCCGCACTTGGCGGCTTCGGCCAGGTAGTAGATCAACTCTTTCTCCCGGAGAGGCAGCTCGGCAAAGCCCGGCACCTCGTAGCGGAGAATTTTAATATCGTCGAAGCGGTCCAGGATCCAGGGAGCATCCTCCGTCTTCTTTTCATGGCAGGAAATCATCGTCGTTGCGGTTAAAGTCAAACAAATTGCACTCAATCGGGTCTTCATAGGCACCAGGTCGTCGGTTTAACGGGATTTTACAAAACAGCACGAACGAAACACACGGCCTCGATTCGCGCATCTTTGCAAAGATACGAATAAGCCGGGTACAAAAGCAAATTTATTTGCATTTTGTCGCAATGAAATATCCAATTATCCGATCCAAATCGAAGACAGAGAAAAATGAGAACAATCGTACAGACTTATACACAAAAATCGCCCAACCGCTTCCTATCTTCGACAAGGATAAACAAATATTCATCCCCGGCAAACACGGAACATCGGTCCCCCAACAGTCCGACCAGCTCCGATAAAACCGACCGCAACTGGTTCAATCCGACACACAACCCTTTCGGGTTATTTCGTTTTTCAGACAAAATACGTTCCACACCACATATCGTCCACAACCGAACAAAAAAGTCCCGGTCGGTATTTTCCGACCGGGACTCCAATTAGCGTTCCGCATATCTGGACATCGATGCCCGACACGGCTTCAATTATCTAACGACCGATGCGGACGGCATTTCATCGTTACTATGCCAAGTACCGGTCCACTTGTAATTTGTCTCAAAATACTTCTGGAATGCTTCGATCTGCGCCGAAGTAGCCCAAATATCGACCAGATTAGCCGCAGGAATGAAATTAGCAGGATCTGTCAACTTTGTATTGGTATAGATATTTATCGAAGGATAGATCCATTTACCACTATTAGGTTCACTCTCCCACTTCTCCAAATAAGAGCCGGAAAGATTCAGAGAAGTCAATTCCGTACAACCAGTTACGGTCACAGCAACAATCGCCCGACAATCCTTTACCGTCACGGATTCGATCTTCGGACATTTATCCAGTTCGACACGCTTCGGCCCAACCTCCGTACCGGCCGCACCTGTCACCACCAAGGAGAAAGTCGTCAGGCTCTGAAGACCGTTGCAATCGATTGCCGTCAAACCTTTCACCAACGAAATATCAACCGAAGTCAAATTGATATTACCAACAGCCAAATTCGTATCATCCAAAGACTCCAACCCAGACACCTTCAGCGTCTTCAAATTCCGAAAATATTCGATACCAGCCAAAGACTTCACTTCCGCCGCATTGTCGGCATTAAGCTCCAAATCCGTAACCCGATCAGCTTCCTCCTGCGTAATACCCCCATTGGAACCATAGGTCTCAATCAGGAACTCACGGAATGCATTATCTTTGATCGCATCGACAATCGTACTCGTTTCGATAATCGTATAGCTCTCCTTCTCGATATTGATAGCTTCCACGTCGAGAGTTCCGGCAAATATCTTGGTCAGCGTCGCACACCCCATTACATTCAGAGACTGCAACGACATATTACCCGAAATATCCAGACTCGACAATGCAGTATTGCTCGCATCGAGCGTCTTCAAAGCTGTCCCGTAACCGGCACCAAACAAAGTAAGTTCCACAAGCGGATTTCCGCTGACATTATAATTCTCCAACATCGGAGTCGAATGGAGATAAACATACTTGAGATTGTTATTACTTACGTTCCAATCCGTAAGAACCGCATTGTCGGAACAACTGAAACCGGAAGACTCGCTCAACAAATTATTCGCCACATTTACGCTTTTCAAAGTACTCGTATTATACGAACACTGGAAGCGGGTCAGTTGGTTGTTACTCAAATCGACAGACTCCAATACCGAGTTTTCGAAAGCAACCTCCTCGAGCATATTGCCGCTACCTTTCAGAATACGCAACTTCTTACATTTATTCAGTTCGATTCGCCCGGTCAGTTGATTGTTCGAAAAATCAATCTCCTCGAGATTGGTGAAGAATCCGGCAACAGGAAGCTCAGTCAGCTCGTTGTCCGAGCAATCCAGTTTCCGCACATTCGTGAAATTGACATATTCCACACCTTTAAGGGACTTAATACCCAAACCTTTGATATTGATCTCGGTGATCGCCTCGACCTCGGTTTTGTCGAGCTTACCGTCCCCGTTCTTATCGAAAGTCAGCAGATAAGTCTTATACGCTTCGTCTTCGATGTTAGCGATAGCATCCGGCCCTGCCTCATAATCCTTGTATTGGATAAAGCTCTCGATATTCGACGTGCTCTCGATCGTCTGCCCCTTACTCAACCAAACCGTTTTCAGGGAGTTCGCCATATATGCCAATGCCGAAGTCAGCAGCAGGTTTCTCGAAAGGTCGATCTCGACGATCGGGGTGCTGCCGAAGTCGATCGAACGCAGATAAGGACAGTTCGTTACGTCGATCTCTGAAATCTTGGTGTTGCTGATATTCAGAACTTCCAACTGTGCGCTTTTCGTAAGATCGAGCGTTGTAATTGTACCCGTTACCGCCAAATTTGTCAATTTTGTATTGTTCGTAACATCCAAACTGTTGAACACGTCGCCGCCGACATTCAGCGACTTCAGTTCCGTGTTCTTCGAAACGTCGATCGTACTGAATTTAGCCGAACTGAAGCCGATGATTTCCAGCTTGGTGTTCTTGCTCAAATCGGGAGCGACCACGAAACCAGCACTCGAAGCATAGAGATTTTTCAAATTAGGTGCAACCGAAAGATCGATCTTTTTGAGCTTATTACACGACATAACGGAGAGTTCTTCCAAGCTGGCAGGAAGCACGACCGACGAAAGGCCGGCGCCGCTGCTCAGGTTAAGCTCCTTCAAAGCATAACACTGCGAGAAATCGGCCTTTAACAAACGGTGCGTAGTGAAATCGACCGTTTCCAAATTCGGGAAATATTCCAGACCGTCGATCGATGCGATCTCCGACCCCGTAAGCTCGATCGCCTTTACCGCTTCGGCTTCTTCCTTCGAAATCTCACCGTCCTTATTCGTATCGAAGTTCGTCATGATGTAGGTCTTCAGCACCTTATCGGGAATCACGGCAGGATAGGTCAGTTCCTTGCCCGCCTGCTTGATTACGATATGCTCCGAAGCATCTGCATTCTTGAAGATAATCGTCGCGTCACGCGGGCCACCCTCCGTATTCGCCAACACCTTGAACGAGAACTCCTTGTCGATCATAGCGCGGGTATCCACAGCCTCGATCCAATCGACTCCCTCCTCGATCGTAGCCGTCACAGGCTCGATGTTCGTCTGAAGTTTCACCGTTACATTCTGCTCCGTATTGGACACAGATATCGTTTTCGAATCCTCGTCGATAATGAGCTTCCCCTCCTGATTCTGCTGGATTTTGAGAGGGGCCTTCTCACTGCCACTTACGAAATTGAATGTCACCTCCTTGGCCGCATCTGTCTCATTGGTCGTAGAAACCGTAAACTTCACGACGCTCTCGCCAGATTCGCCTTCCGTCTTGTCCGCCTCAACCCAATCTGCGCTACCTTCCAGCGTCCAGGATTTCGAACTGGTAACGGTAACAGTCTCCTCGCCGCCCTTGTACGAGAACGACAAGGTCTTCGGACTGATCGAAATAGACTCCGAAGCAGACATCTGACGAACCGTCAATTCCACACTCGTTGCCTCCGGGTAAGTCAGCGTGAGTTTAGCTTCCCGCGCAGCACCCGGATTGGCGTCTGCCTGAAGAGTGAATTTATCTGCACTGACCGACAGATCGTGCAGCCAAGTCGCATCCCACGTCACATCGAGAGAACAACCATCTACGGCATAATCCACGGTGTAAGGTACTGTTACCTTACCCGCAACGGCTGCGATGTCTGCGGGATTCGAGGCCTTAATGACTGGTGTCTCCTGTTTCACATCCGGGTCGTCGCTACAACCCGTGAGGCCCAAAGCGAAAACCGCGAAAAAAGACACCAACAAAAGCGTTAGTTTTTTCATACTGGTTAATGATTTTTTGTGAAAGCACTTCCGGTATCGCTACCGTAAATAGGGACAGTCGCGAAATAGGCTTAAAATTATAACAAATTGATTGTCAATGTGAT
>OGQK01001539.1_pt1 | contig 11685 bp, 8 predicted proteins | sample 1553221 | NCBI WGS metagenome assembly OGQK01 (sample SAMEA2579996, study PRJEB22360) | human gut metagenome | biome: human gut; feature: human-associated habitat; material: faeces | place: Denmark | collected 2008/2010 | reverse complement strand
GATCGTCTGGATGCCTTCGGCCACGACGGCCCAGTTGTTCTCCAAATCGGCGTTGATCTTGTCGAAGTTGACGATCAGCTTGTCGAGCCCCTTGAGTATCGACTTGAACGCGACCACCGTATGGGCCATCGGAACCCCGATGTTGCGCAGTACCGTCGAGTCGGTCAGATCGCGCTGCATGCGCGACACCGGCAGCTTGGCCGACAGATGCGAGAAGACGGCGTTCGCGACGCCCAGATTGCCCTCGGCATTCTCGAAATCGATCGGATTGACCTTGTGGGGCATGGCCGACGAGCCGACTTCGCCCGCTTTGATCCGCTGCTTGAAATACTCCATCGAGACGTAGGTCCACACGTCGCGGCAAAAGTCGATCAGGATCGTATTGATGCGCTTGAAGTTATCGAAAATAGCGGCGATATTGTCGTAATGCTCGATCTGCGTCGTGGTCTGCGAGCGGTCGAGTCCCAGCACGTCGTTGACGAAATGGTTCGCGAACCCGACCCAGTCGACATCGGGATACGCGCACACATGCGCATTGAAGTTGCCGGTCGCTCCGCCGAACTTGGCGGGCGACGGAATCGCGCGCAGCAGCGCGGTCTGCTTCTCGATCCGCTCGACGAACACGCGGATCTCCTTGCCGAGCTTCGTCGGCGAGGCCGGCTGCCCGTGCGTGTGGGCCAGCAGCGGAACTTCCTCCCATTCTTTCGACAACGCGGTCAGCTTGGCCGTCAGTTGCTCGAGCAGCGGATAGTAGACGTCGTTCGACGCATCGCGCAGGCTCGACGGAATCGCCGTGTTGTTGATGTCCTGCGACGTCAGGCCGAAGTGCACGAACTCGCGGTGAGCGCCGAGTCCCAGCTCGTCGAGCTTCCCCTTGACCAAATACTCGACGGCCTTTACGTCGTGGTTGGTCGTTCGTTCGATCTCCTTGACTTTCAGAGCGTCGGCAGCGGTAAAGTCGCGATACAGATCGCGCAGCTTCTCGAAAGCGCCCCGGTCCACGTCGGCCAGCTGAGGCAGAGGCAACTCGCAAAGCGCGATGAAATACTCCACCTCTACCAGCACGCGGTAGCGGATCAGAGCCAGTTCGGAAAAATAGTCGGCCAGCACCTCGCACTTGTCGCGGTAGCGCCCGTCGATCGGGGATATGGCGGTCAGTTCGGTCAGTTCCATCGTAGCACGCAATTAGAATTTTCAGCTCTCCGGCGCCGGGCGGCACGCTCGCGCATGCGCAGGGCATCCGGTCCCGCAAATATAGCGAAACCTGCGGAATATCCACAATAATTTCGCCAGTGGCAGCGTATTGCGTTACAAAACGGACAAGGCCCGCGATCGGCCATGTCTCCGCGGCGGAACCGTCCATTTCACGGGACTTCGCTCGCAAATGCGAAATTAAATATTACCTTTGTCACTGTCGGGAATATTCTTTGCATGAAACGTTCCCGGGCATCGTTTGCAAGCTATGATACTGACCATCCTGTTTTTCATCGTCGTCGGAATCTACCTGATGGGGCTTGTCGGGCGGCTGGCGCTCGGCTACTGGATTCGTAAGAAACAGCGCGAGTTCGCCGAGAGCGGGCAGGCCGGAGGCTTTTCGCGCACCTATACGTGGGGAGGCCGCAAAGCCTCGCGCTCCCGGGCGGAAGGAGACGTGACCGTCCAGCAGACGCAGGCATCGCCCCGCAAGAAGATCAACAAGAACGTGGGCGACTATGTCGACTACGAGGAGATTAAAGAATAGCATGAAGAATCTGTTCGAACTCATAGGCCGCTACTTCCTGCTGATGGGCAAGGTATTCTCGAGACCCGAGAAGGCCTCGATCTACGGCAAGCGCATCCTGGCGGAGACCGAAAGCCTCGGACTGAACTCGATCGGCATCGTCGCGATCATCTCGGTGTTCATGGGGGCGGTCATCACGATCCAGATGGCCCTGAACCTAGAGTCGCCCTTCATTCCGAAATACCTGATCGGATACGCCGCCCGCGAATCGATGCTGCTGGAGTTCAGTTCGACGGTCGTCGCGCTGATTCTGGCCGGCAAGGTCGGATCGAACATCGCCTCCGAAATCGGAACGATGCGCATCACCGAGCAGATCGACGCGTTGGAGATCATGGGCGTCAACTCGGCGAGCTACCTGATTCTGCCCAAGATCGTCAGCACGGTCTTTTTCTTCCCGTTCCTGACCATTCTGAGCATGATCATCGGCGTGGCCGGCGGCTATGTCGTGAGCATTCTGACCGGAGCGGTCAACCCCGACTCCTACATTATCGGTATCCAGTACGACTTCAAGCCGTTTTACATCACTTACTCGCTGATCAAGTCGTCGACGTTCGCATTCATCATCACGTCCATTTCGGGCTTTTACGGCTATTACGCCGACGGCAACTCGCTCGAGGTAGGCCGCGCCAGTACGAAGGCGGTCGTCGTGAGCAGCATCGTGATTCTGATTTTCAACCTGATTCTCACCCAAGTCCTTCTCACATAACATGATCCGAGCCGAACACATCGTAAAATCCTTCGACGGGCGCATCGTGCTCGACGACATTTCGGCCGAGTTCTCGCCCGGCATCACGAACCTGATCATCGGCCAGAGCGGATCGGGCAAGACCGTGCTGCTCAAATCGCTGGTCGGCCTGCACAAGATCGACAGCGGCAGTATCTATTACGACGACGTGGAGTTCAACCGACTTCCGTTCAAGGAGATGAAGGCTATCCGCGAAAAAGTGGGCATGATCTTTCAGGGAGGAGCGCTGCTCGACTCGTCGAACGTCGAAGAGAACGTCCGGCTGCCGCTCGACCTGTTTACGTCGATGCCCGAGGACGAAAAGCGCGACCGGGTCAACTTCTGCCTCAAGCGGGTCAACCTGAGCAATGTGAACCGCCTCTACCCGGCCGAGCTGAGCGGCGGCATGATCAAGCGCGTGGCGATCGCCCGCGCCATCGTGCTCAATCCGCAGTACCTGTTCTGCGACGAGCCCAACTCGGGCCTCGACCCGATGACTTCGGTGCTGATCGACAACCTGATCCACGAGATCACGCAGGAATACAACATCACGACGGTCATCAATACGCACGACATGAACTCGGTACTCGAGATCGGCGAGCACATCCTGTTCATATACAAGGGGCGCAAGTGGTGGGAAGGTTCCAAACACGATATTCTGGACGCCGACAACCGGGAGCTGAACGACTTCGTGTTCGCCTCGGCCATGGCCAAGCGCGCCAAAAAGGCCGGATTATAACGGAATAATTCTTGCTTTGTCCCGTCCTTTGCGCGGCCTTGCGCCACGAACGGCTGCGATATCCTGCGCGACCGTACGGGAGGCGAAGACGATGGGGCGAAAGCCGTGTTTTCTTAAAAAAATTTAATATAAAAATTTTGAAGCTCATTGATTTTTACGTACTTTTGTGCCGGTGAAAAAGAGCAGTCAATTAACCTTAAATAGTAAAGATTATGTCAAAGATTAAAGTGGGTATCAACGGCTTCGGACGTATCGGACGTCTGGTGTTCCGTGCGGCCATGGCCAAGGACAATGTGGAAATCGTCGGCATCAACGACCTGATTTCGGTAGACTACATGGCTTATATGCTTCGTTACGACACGATGCACGGCCAGTTCAAGGGCTCGATCGAGGTGAAGGACGGCGCGCTGGTTGTCAACGGCCACTCGATCCGCGTAACGGCCGAGAAGGATCCCGCCAACCTGAAGTGGAACGAAGTGGGCGCCGAGTACGTCGTTGAGTCGACCGGCCTGTTCCTGACCAAGGAGAAAGCCGAGGCCCACATCAAGGCCGGCGCGAAGCGCGTCGTGATGTCGGCTCCGTCGAAGGACGACACCCCGATGTTCGTGATGGGCGTCAACAACAAGACCTATGCCGGCCAGACCATCGTATCGAACGCATCGTGCACGACGAACTGCTTGGCTCCGATCGCTAAGGTGATCAACGACAAGTTCGGCATGGTAGAGGGTCTGATGACGACCGTTCACTCGACCACCGCCACTCAGAAGACCGTCGACGGTCCTTCGATGAAGGACTGGCGCGGAGGCCGTGCCGCATCGGGCAACATCATCCCCTCGTCGACCGGCGCCGCCAAGGCCGTAGGCAAGGTGATCCCCGCCCTGAACGGCAAGCTGACCGGTATGTCGCTGCGCGTTCCGACCCTCGACGTTTCGGTTGTCGACCTGACCTGTACGCTGGCCAAGGACGTGACCTACGACGAAATCTGCCAGGCCATGAAGGAAGCATCGGAAGGCGAGCTGAAGGGCATCCTCGGCTACACCGAAGACGCCGTCGTTTCGTCGGACTTCCTCGGCGATCCGCGCACGTCGATCTTCGACGCGAAGGCCGGTATCCAGCTCTCGCCGCGTTTCGTGAAGGTCGTTTCGTGGTACGACAACGAGTGGGGTTATTCGAACAAGGTTCTCGAACTGATCGAATACATGAACACCGTCAAATAGTTTCCGCAAGGAATCGACAAACAGGAACGGGCTGCCTTAGGTAGCCCGTTCTTTTTTATCCGTTTGCGACCGGCCTCCATCTTCCCGCCTTTACGGTTGCCGGCATTCCCGATACGGTCGGCTTTCCGCCCGGAGGAGGAATCGTTTGGTCCTGCGCGTCGGCAGCGCCGGCCACCGAAGCCAAAGACCTTGCTCTACAACCCATACGCCCATAATTTCTACCGGATCACTTGCGGTAGCGCGTCCTATAACGGCACGGATTTTCTGCGTGTCGGCCGAACGAATGCTCCCGAGCCCAAACCCGAACCCGAACCGAGCCTACTGAAACAAAAGCGCCGCGACTAAAGTCGCGGCGCTTAATATGGGAATCGCACTTCCGCAAGCCTCAGCGGATTGCGGAAAGCCGAGGTTCACTCATTACAGAACCGTATGCAGGATATCGTCCCAGCTCGAGATCGGATCGTTGGCCGTCTCGTTGATCACATCGATATAAGGAGCGAATTTCGCATCCTCGTCGGCCGTACCGGCAGCCTGATACAGGAACCAGATCGGCTTCTTGGCACAGGGCTCTTCGGCATCCTCCCAGCTCTTGCGAAGACCGAAACGCTGATTGGGATTCTGAGCGATTTCGGTCGGATGGTCGAACGGATGCCAGTGGATCGAGTTGATACCGGTCAGCATGTTCATCTTCTTCCAAGCATAGGCGAAGCAGGCGGCCTGATTGGCCAAATCCTCCTCGCTGTACGAAGGCGAAGCGGCCGAGTTCTCCGACAGCCATACGCTGCGCCGCGTCGTCCCCTTATACATATGCTCGGGCATATTGACCCACTTGTCGAGCACCTCCAGATTCTTGAACGTCACCATCGGCGAGTCCATATCGAACGTAGCCTGCGCATCGTTCCACGTCTTGGGATCGATCAGGCTCGACGGATAGGAGTGGTAAGCCAAAGCCCAGCGGAAATCGCCCTCGGTATGCGAATACCCGTTGATACGGTCGAGCATATCCTTCACTACATAGGACTTAGCGTCGTTCGCTACAGCCCACGAATGGGCGAACGAACCGAATATTTCGGCATTCTGATCGTACTGGCGTACGATGTTATAGGCGATACGCATCGAGTTGACATAGGTATCCACATAAGTTTCCATCGTGGGCGAACCCATGTTGGTCCACGAGTAACCCATGTCCACCTCGTTGTGCATGATGAAGTGGTGGATACGGCCGTGCGAGAAGTCGTTACCGCAATAGCGCTGAGCCATGAAATCGAGCGCGGCGGCATAGTAGTTGGCGCTCTCGATCGTCGTCAGGTTCGGCATCGTGTAGCTTCCGCCGTTGAAGTCGGGATGCTGGATCAGCGCCCCGTCCTCGGGATGACCGGCATGGAAAGGCGAACTGGCAGGCGGAATCAGGATGATCGCCGCTACGACCAGATTATTCTGAGCGGCCATTTCCAGATCGGCATCCACTCCTTCGACGAGAGCCTTGTCAAAATAGTAAGTCTTGCCGCCGAACTCGTGTGTCAGATCGCTGCCGCCACCCGAGGTTTTCGAGAAATGAGTCGGCTGAATATTGATCACCGTGCACGAAATGCCCAAATCGGCATAATCGGTCCGGTACGCGGCCTGATCGGCCGCAATGCCGCCCAATCCTTTTTTAGTTCTCAGCACTGCCGCAGGAGCCGAAGCCTTGGTCTGAATCTGATCGGCATAGCGTGCGGCCGAAACGAGCACGTCGTACTCATTAACATGTTTGACGATCGCCCACTTGGACAGCGCGCGGTCGAACTTGAAGTCGCCCCGTGTTACGAAACGGTCCAGCTCCTTGGTGAACGAGCCCGAGACTTCGGTCATATATTCCGACTCGAAATGTCCTTCGAACATGCCGTCTACCATATAAGGCGCTATCTCGACCAAACTGAACGAACCCTCGCCGCTGCAAGTACCGGAAATCGTTACCTTGTCAGTCGTCACGTTCACGTTCGAAACGGCCGACTCGAACGTCTTGGTCAGATAATTCGCTTTGTTGTCGGCCAGCTGGTCCAGTATATCGCCCGTAGCAGCCTCTTCGGCCGTTCTGGGACGGAAGTGAATGTTCCGGATCTCGATGTCGATGCCCTCTTTCTGGCCCAGATCGATGCGCAGGTAATCTTTCGCAGCGCCCCACGACATGTTAATGGCCTGAAAGCCCAAATCGACCGACCACTTAGCCCACGCGTCGCTGTCGCCGGAAGTTTCCTCGCCCGAGACCCTGGAGGCCGGAATCGGACTCGCCTTCATCATGCGCGTCGCGGACAGCGGCTCGGCGAAATAAAGCTCCACGTCCCGTATGGTCGAATCGCTCCTATACTCGAAAGTCAGCACGCATGAATCGGCATTGAAAGCGCCGGCCAGCTTGTCCAATATGAGCTGAGGGTCCGTGCCGGTCGTGCTGACGGCATACTCGAACCGGCCCTGCCGTGTGATGTCGACATCCTTGGACGCTTCGACGGCAACAGTCATATAGGTCGGAAGGTTGACCTCGGGATACGAAGGCACAGGGATCTGCCTGTAATCTTCCGGGTCGTCCTCGCACGCTCCCATCAGCAGCAACGGGACCATGAAAGCCGACCACATCAAAGTGCGAGCGGCGCGTACGCCGCGGGAACGCCTTCCCTTTGCAGAGAAGAATCCCGAATTGTTCAAGTTCAGGTGTTTCATATCAATAATCATAATAAGGTTAATGGTTCAATCCGGATACAAGTTTCGGACAGGCCTTGCAAGTAATTATATAGTTTATAGAGGCCTTCAAATCAATTATTTCCGCATTCAGAAAAAGGCCCCTTCCTTTCCGAATGCGTCGAAATTTGTTACAAGATAAAAAGTTTTTCGCAAAAACAGCAAACCTTGTCGGATAAATTTAATCGAAACGTCATACGGCCGGCTTTCCGCCGGAGACCGGACCGGGTCTGCACAACCGGACCGGGCGTGATCCGCCGGAGAACCGGCACTTCGGCCAGTTTTCCGACAAGGCTGCCCGGTCGCTCTTTTCCACAACAGCCGCGATACGTTTTCCCCACTCGACCCGGCAAGTCCCAATACCCTCCTTGTTCGCCAACCGGCCGAAGGCATGCGACAACAAAATATGGCAATGTGTCGTGTGACACATTGCCATATTCACGAGATAGCCCGACGGAGCCGTTCATGTCTCTTATCATATTCCCGGGCTCCCCCCAAAGACATGCCTACGGGTCAGTAAGTATTCGCCGGAGGACTCCACTTCCCCTCTTTCCTTCGGAGCGAATCGTCGCATCGATCCGCCTGCACGACAACAGGAAACGCCATTGCCCGGATCGTCGCGGCTTAGAGAGACGATTGTCCGGTCTCCGCCCGTCGCGCTACATTCTGAACGAGATGCCCCCTACGAAGTTGACATCTTCGGTAGCCGGATTCCAGATCAGATTGGTGAAAAATCCCAGCTTCATACCTTCGGCTCCTTTGATCTCCCAGTTTTTACCGGCGTTCAGGAAAACGTTCTGAACATAGAAATCGCGGTCTATGCCGTAAGTCCCGACGGCATTCCAAGGAACCATGCCCACGCCGGCCTTCATATCGATCCCTTTTACGCAGAACGGATAGGCCACCTCGAAATAGGAACCGTAAGCCCGCTTGCCCTTGGCATTAACGTCGGCCGCGCCGAAAAGAATCGTGTACCAGGAGAGCGTGAGGGGAGCCTTCTCCGACACGACCCAGCTGGCGCCGAGTTCCACGCGGTGGGGCGATCGGCCGTCGAACGTGAAATAATTGCGGTTCACGAGTCCCCGGTCCCCGGCGCCGCCTTCCCAGTAGAGATCGGCCAGCGAGAGGGTCACGGGACCCAGCGCATAGGCCAGCGTCAGATCCATCTCCTTATACGAAGTCGAGGCGAAATCCACCGAGCCCCATGCCGTGGCTGAAAACTTGCCGGCCGTCATGGTCAGCGTGGGCTGAAGGCTGACACCGGCCTGAGTAACGCCGCGCCATACATAGGCACTGACGAGATCGGACCCGCCGCTGAAAGAAACTCCCTTGTCCTGAGCCGAAACACGGCCTGCGGTCAACACTCCGGCCAAAGCCAGAGCGCAAATCATAAAACGTTTCATAGTCTAAATTTTCCTTTTTTATTTGGGTTATCGATAATCCTGTTATCAGCCCGTTCCGGGTCTTTCCGTACCCGCTCGCAGGCTTGCCGATCCGATACGCCGCCCCCGTTTGCGGCACGGAAACCGGGGTTTCCGTGCCGCATGTGTCGAAAATCTTAACGGAAAACGGCGCTCAGAAAACCATATCCAATAGCAGCAGAACGATCAGGAAACAAATCATGCATGCCGCCAGTCGCCAGAATGGCTTATCCGGTCTTTTCATAAAATGCGGCGTTCGTTACCGTCCCTGCGCCTCATCGAGAGCGACGTTGAGCTTCAGAACATTGACCTTGTAAGTCCCGAAAAGACCCAGCCAAGGACGCTCAACGCTCGCTTCGACGATCTTACGCACCGCATCCTCCGACATGCCCCGCGAAGCCGCCACCCGACGAATCTGAACCTCGGCCCCTCGTACCGAAATGTCGGGATCGAGACCCGAGCCGCTCGCCGTAACCAGCTCAGAGGGAACGTCCCCCCTCGATAAATACGGATGAGCCGCCATGAACGATTCGATACGGCTTTCCACCTCCGAAAGGTACTCCGGATTGTTCGTGCCCTTGTTGCTTCCGCCAGAGCCGCCCCCGTTGTACTCCACGGCCGAGGGACGGCCCCAGAAATAGACGCTGTCGGTAAAGGTCTGACCTACGTTGGCCGCTCCTACCACTTTCCCGTCGAGCTCCACGAGGGCGGCCTCCCCGTCGTTCGGGGAGACAACGGCCGAAGTCAGGCGAAGAAGCAGAACGTAACCCACCGTCAGCACGACGCACATCGCCAACGTAATCCTAACCGATATCCATAAGTTTTTCATGACCGAATATTATTTGAAAGAATTTGCAGATCGCCCCGGATGTCGCCCCGTCCGGACCGGCGTCGCAGGGAAGAGAAGCGACGCGCAAGGAAAATAGACCGAACATCCTGACGGGCCGGCGGCATTTTTCGATTCTTATGCGCTTTTCATACATTATTTACGGTAAGCGAGCTGGGATACTAAACCGTCATGTACGGTTTTACGGCTTTTATGCCACAGCAGCAGCGTCCGGAAATGCCAAGAACGTGCCACAATAGCGCATTGGACTTCAGGAAAATGTCAATCAATGCATTACATCGCCCTCGACCTATGCAAGAAAAACCCGAACCATTTCAAAACGATAAGGCGGCACTTTTAAAATGATAGGCGACACCGCTATTTTCCGGAACCGGGAAGCGGAACGGTCACGGATTCGGAATCACCCGCGGTCAGGAACCGGCAGACCGTCGTACTCCGAAGCGCGTCCGCCGGAGTCGGAAAATCCACACGGCCGCCGCCATACTATCGTCGCGGTTCATGCCGATACGATCGGACGCGAACCGGAGATTTCACGCCGGTTTTCGTCCCGGTCATTCGATTGCGAAACAGAACGACACGCCTATTTTCGTCGGTCCGAAGTAGTTTTTGTGTCCCCGGCCGAGATACCGGCCGCACCGCTTCCATACATAGCGTTCGTAGTCCGACCGCAGATAGCCCAAAGCCGCCGTAGCCTCGACGCTCCAACGCTTTCCGACAGGCCACCGGTATCCGTATGCCACGCCCGCCCCGTACAGGCTTCCCTCGTACCGCCGGTCGGCCATGCCCAGAAACTTCACGCCTCCGACATTGAAGCCGGCATACAGGAAATGCACGCCCAGAAAGTGCCCCTCGGAACGACAGCCGAACCAATGACGGACTTCGGGTTGTAGCAGCCAGAACTTGAATTTCCGATTGTCGCCGAACGTCCACGGATTATATCCTGCGTCGATCACAAGCGAAATATCCGGAGTCAAACCCGTTTCAAAACCGGCGTTGAGCGACGATGTCGCCCAGTACAGCGCATTCGTCTTGACCTCCAGCAGAGGAAGGGGTCTCCTCGGTCCCGATCGGCCGCTCTTGCGCGGCGGCCGAACCGCCCCATATCGCTTCCAAGCACAACAGGGCGAGGGATACCCAATTGGATATGAACGCATTCATTATTCAGAGCTTTTATCGTTCCCGGCTTTCATACGAACGGGCAGAACCGCGGCAGGCGGTCATTCTTGGCCGCACACCTGCTCCACGATCCATGCCCACAGATTGGCCGTCAGCCGGTCGAAATCCGTCGTAACCGTTCCGTCCGTATTGGCTTGCGAGCTCAACCGGCCGTTCTGGTTCAAGTTGGCGTCGCCATGATACACGATGCGGGCCCGCCGGTTGACTCCGACGACCATCGCCTTTTCGTAGCCGGCCGCATCGCTGACCACCAGAGGAGTCACATCCGACGGATAATCCGAGCAATAGGCCGCGTAGTCGTCGGCTTTCGCGATCGGCGCATTCTCGGCTACCGCCCCGAAGGGCGAAGCGAAAAAGCGCCTGTTGCCCTCCGTCTGCGCCGCACGCTTGAACTTTCCTCCGACGGCGGGACTCTGATAGTAATATTTCCATGTTCCGTCCTTAGTCAGGTACTTGCGCAAGTTCGCATTGGTCGTCTCGGTGTCGGTTCCTACGATCAGCACCCGGTTCGGACTGCCTTGGAGCCATGCGAGCACGACCTGGGCCAAATCGTCCGAAATCGAGGTATTGTAGGTCAGGTAAATGACATCCTGAGTATTGATCGTGTTTTTCACATTCCGGTATATATCGGAACCGGAGCCCGCGCTCGTGGCCTGCATCTCCGTGCGGGAAGCCTCCGAGAAAGAGAATCCCCCGACGATTACCGTGCCGGAAGGCGAAAAGTTTTTCGCATTGTCCAATATCTTTCGCAGCGGCTGCCCGCTTGCCGCCGCGGGGTTGTTCGTTCCGAGCGAGCCCACTTCCGTCACCGACAGCACTCGGATAAAGCGCTTGCGGTATTTCTCCGGACTCTCCTGCCTTACCGAGACATCCAGCGTCCAACGTCCGGCTGTCACCCGCAGCCTGGCCGTCACGTCGCTTTGCGTGCGGTTATCTCCTGTCGTAGCGAAAACCAATCGCGTGACCGTTTCCGCATCGCCGGAGTTCCGCCCGATCGAGACCGTAAAACCGTTGTTCCCCGGCAGCGAAGCGCCGACGCCCGGATACGGCCGGGCCGACAAGGCTG
>OGQK01001537.1_pt1 | contig 11712 bp, 10 predicted proteins | sample 1553221 | NCBI WGS metagenome assembly OGQK01 (sample SAMEA2579996, study PRJEB22360) | human gut metagenome | biome: human gut; feature: human-associated habitat; material: faeces | place: Denmark | collected 2008/2010 | reverse complement strand
GTGCATGCGCCGGTCTGCCGTCCCGGCTGGCTGGTGGAAATAGACGGCATCGCCGTCAACGGCGCCGGAGACCCATTCTTTGCTCCATTGTGAATTTGGCTTATTCTATGAAAGGCGGATGGGTGGAGCATGTTTGTTGAAAATCAGAAATAGAGGCTTTTCCCTGTCATGATATAGGGAAAGCGAGAGGATCAATGAAGAGAAAATTAAAAAGGGCTCCGGCATTATGCCGGAGCCCTTGGCTGCCAGAATGGGCCGAGGTTATGCTAATATATTAAATTCTGTATTTCGCTTTGATTTTTATATCTATGAACGATACAACTTTATATTGCAGTAATGGTTTGTATTTCACCGGTTAATGGCGTCATGCTTCCATCACTGAATAGAGATGATCCCATGGTTGCTCCGACGCTTGTGTGATATCTTTTTACAAGCGGTATGTCGGGAGAACCGAAAATGTAAAGCATTGACGGAGCATCTTCAGGTTGATGAAGCAAAGCCCGTACTTCCCTGTTGCCTTTGTCTACAAGACTGGTACCCGCATAACAAAATAAAGAGCGTTTATCTCCATTGTAGTATAGATAAACTGGGAAAGTAGGATCAGTAGAGGAATGGGGAGGTGCCCACAGGCCCGGATAGCCATGATCAACCCGGGAGGAAGTTTCTAACAGGAGAAACTTATACGTTCTATTATTAACTGAATTAATATAGGCTTTGAGAACGGGAATGACTTCGAGAGACAAACTTGCTCCCGGTTCTGCCAGCCGATCCTTGTACCTGTTTTGTATGGAGCAGGTAAGGGTAGTGTAGGTGTTGTCATAAGAGACGATCATTGGGTTCTGAATAGTTGCCAGAGTCGCCTCGTTGACTCTTACCTTTCCATTGAATTGCATAAGGCGAAAATGGGTAATAGAGGCGTACACGCCTTCATTTACATAGGGAAGGTACTGATTTATAATTTGGTTTCCAATTCCCAAATAAGTCCATTTTAGTCTAATGCTGACGTTGGAATAAGAATCAGGATCGTCTGCCAATGTCTCTGCATGCTCGTTTGTTGTATGATTATTCATGTTATTGATTGTTTTGTTTTCATGATTGTTAAAGAATCATGAAAAATTGAATTGACAGGTTGAGACACATTTTCCCACCGGCTTGATATTGCCTCTGCAATCGGGAAAAACCAGATGGAGAGAATGATGCTTAACCTGCCAAGTAAAAGAGATAAATGGTATCATTTACTCTTATTCTTCCGGCTTATTTTATTTTTTTGTTTTTGTCTACAATTTTTAAATGAAATATTAAAAAATATGATTCTATCAAATTTTTAGCGTGATGATAAATCGGAGATATTCAAATAATTAAAAATATTTCAAGATGTATCCAATGTTGTCTGCTTACAGGAACAGCCGATTTAACTTGTTATCCCCTGCACGGAAATGGTACCGTACCCCCGCATGACCTATCGCCTTAATACGAACCGCCTGGTGTTCTTTTCCGTGCTGTTGTGGGCGCTGCTGCCGCCGGGCGTCTTTGCCTGGGAAGGGAACCCGCCCAGCCCGGACAATGTGCGGTGGCTGGAGCAATTCTGTTCCAGCTACATGCAATTCCTGACCATGGGAGGGGTGCTGTGCGTGGTCATCGGCTTTATATGCGCAGCCCTGGTCTGGCTGGTAAACCGCCAGGACTGGCCGCGGAGCCTGAAAATCGGAATCCTGTTTATCGTTTCCGCCCTGTGCCTGGTTTTATACGGCGGTTCCCTCTCCTTTGCCGTGTTCTACCTCCCTCTGGCCCTGATCAACCCCGCCGTGTACTGCTTCAGTGTGAGCAAGGCGGAATGACCGGCCGGAAAGCAGGGGAACAATGAGGCTCTGGTTTGCTTATGGTCTGTTCTTGCGGAATTACAGGAAAATACAATTTTTCTGTCAAATTGTTAAAGATAAATATTGATTCTTTGTTGTTAAGTTTTTACTAAGACAGATGAATGCTGCCCTGTTTAAAATTTGTTATTATTTTGGGAGGCCTGTTGCTGGCATGTTCCCACGGGAATGTTTCCCTGGCTGACGGTCATGGAACCCGGGCAGGCGTATGGGAAGAAGGCCGCCGTATTTCCGCATGCCCTGCACCCTTTTTAATGGATGCCGTCACGGATACGGACGGAAATATATGGGTCGCTGCGGAGGATGGGGGCGTTTGGAAGCTGGAAGACGGAAATTGGCGTGCCATGCACCGGGAGCCGGGATTCCCTCCTACCATGAATTGCTATGCTGTTGCGGAGGATTTGCAGGGCAGGGTATGGGTGGGTACGGATAATCAGGGGGTAGCCGTCTGGAACGGTGAATCATGGAAAACGTATGACCAGCTTTCCGGATTGTTGGGGGAGCGTGTCTTTGCGATCAGCGTTAGTCCGGTGAGCGGACTGGTGGCGCTGGCGACGTCCGGCGGCTTGTCCCTGTATGATCCCGTGGGGAAGACGTGGAAAAGCATTACCCGGGCGGAAGGATTGCTGGAGGATCAGATTGAGGCGCTGGCCTTTACTCCCAAAGAAGACTTGCATGTCGCCTATCAATGCGGCGGCGTCAGTTGCGCTTCCCGCAAGGACGGCTATGGGAACTGGCGCCATTCGCAGGCCAGATGGTACTGGGACCGGGGCCAGCGGATGAGGCAGCCGTCTGAACGCTGCGGTACTTTTTTGCCTTCCAATTTGTGCAATGCCATTGCCGTCCAGGATGAACGCACTGTGTGGATAGGCACCAATGCGGGGCTGGTGAGAGGCGCTAATGGGAAATATCTGTTTACGCGGGGAAAGGATTTTCAGGAAAAGAATAAGGGATTATTCGGCGGAATGCCTAAGGATTACCGTCCCGTGGAATCCATGGTGATTGATCCCGTGCCCGATCTTTTGCCGGAGGATTACGTGACGGCACTGTTTCCTTCCTCCGAGGGTTTGTGGGTGGGATTCCGACAGCAGGGGGCGGTGTTGCTGGACGACCGCACGATGAAGGTTAAAAAAAGGGTTCTCCATACGAATCCCAATGTGCGTGCCAGATGGGTCCGCGCATTTGTCGCTCTTCCTGACGGCAGGTTATTTGCAGCAACCAATGGAGGCGGTTTGCTGCCGGTGGGGACGGTGGGAAAAAAGCAGTCTGCCAGGACTGCTGTGGCGGGAGGAAAGGAGCATCCGGAACCCATGCCGTATGCGGACGGGGAGGAGTGCCGGAGGCTGGAGCGGCAGTTCCGCCAGCCGGATTCTTCCGTTCCCGCTCCGGTGGCGTATTTTCATGAAGACTGGAGCACGCAGGGGGACTGGTGTGAACGGTACGGCATCAATTATGCCATGCTGTGCGCCATGAATGCTCCCATCAGCAATGTTCGCTACCTGTTTACATGGGGCTTTTCTGCGGGCGGATGGATGGGGCCGCACCGCAAAAAAAATGATGATCTGCGGCACTGGGTGCACTGGGTCAACAAGCCGGACAACAGGAATGTGCTGTTTTGCCCCACCAGCGGCACACGAACGGAGGCGGAATGGGACGACCATGGAGAGGCTTATTCCTATTCCTTTGACGGGCCGGATGTGTGGGCTATCGTCCGGGTGCCGGAAGGAAGGCATTTGGTGTCCCTGTATTTTTACAATCCCAACGGCAGGGAGAAGCTGAACGGTCACCGGGATTTTGTGGTGGAAGCCAGAAAACTGGTCAAGCCTGCCGTGCCACCCAAGGCTCTTACTGGAAGCCTTGCCCTCCGGGAATTGAAATTGCCTCCGGATTGTGTGGAGAAGGAGTTGACGCGCCAGCTGGCGTCCCCTGTGCAGGCCCGGTGCCGGGTGAAGGATTTTTCCGGGAGCGGCGTGTATAAAACGTTCCTGCTGAGCGGAGGCGGGTGCTATGGTTTCCGTGTAGTCAGGAACAATTCCATGAACACGATTCTGAATGGGGTGTTTTTGGCGGGGCTGGATCCTTCGGCACGGAAAAGCCGTAGCCCGCGTACGGCTTACGGTCCAAGATACCCGCAGCCGCCGTCGGTTGCCCACTTATCCTTAAGAGATATTCCACGGGAAGCGCTTTCTCTTTGGTCCGCCTGCCAGAGCTGGGACCAGGGAGGGAACAGGTGGATCTACCAGTGGAAACGTTGTGCGTTCCGTGCTTATACGGCGTTGCTGCGTTATCCGGACAGACTGGATGATCTGAAATCCGTCTGGCGGTGGCGGCTGGGATATTGGACTCCATCAGACCGGGAACAATCTGCCCGGATGCTGGAGGATACCTGGGAATCCAATCAGGAAGACTTTGCTCCGTACCGTTCCCATGAGTGGACTCCCTACAGCCCGAACGTGATTCCCTTCTCTGTGGAGGAATGTGAAAACATGACTCACTCAGGGTTCAAATGGAAAGAGTTCAGGAACATGGCTCCGACGGATGCCCGCGTGCTGAAAGCTAAAAAAATCATTCACCAATACATCAAGGAACATCAGAAATAGAGAGCATGAAAACGTTATTTTATTGCACATCATGTTGGTGGGTGGTCTGCTGCCTCAGTATTTCCGCCCATGCTGCTTCCGAATTCATCACCGGAAGCAAGATTAGGGTAGTGACGAAAGAGAACCGGGCCATGGATGGCGAGAAGGAACTGGCCGTGTTTCGCAAGGGAACGGCGACTGGAAAGCCTGCTGCCGAGAAGGTCAAGTTGAAAATTACCAATGAATTCAAACCGAAGCCGCGGGAAGAATACAAGCTGAGCAAACCCATTTATAAATGGGATTCCAAGGAAGGGCCTTTGGCTCATGATGAGAAGGAGGAAGAAGAAATGGAATTCACGACGACGGAAAAGTGCTGGGGTAAGAAATTCAAGGTCAAAGGCTCCATTGAATACAAGGACATCCCGCTGGATGAAAAAAACAAGGAAGAGCTTCCCAATCAGGAAGGGGCTGCCAAGGCGGATATTGACGTCCTTACCCCGGTGGTCAAGGTGAAGTCCGTGACGTTCCGGCACGGCAAGGAAAATTCCTCTCTCCCGGTAGCGGAGGATGCCAAGGGGAAACTGATTTCCACCCCGGAATATCAAGCGGATGGGGGCGATAAGGAAACCGCCATTCTTTATGCATCGGGAAGCACTCCGGTGATTCAGGTCTGTTTTGATGTCAAACCGGCAGAACTGAAAATGGAAGATGTGAAAATCAACGGGGAAGTCGGAAAGGGAAAGGAAAGTATACTGAAAGAGTTGACCATGGAGAAAGCAGACAATCAGAATTTTGACGCCAACAGTAAAATTCCCTTCAAAGCCGCCAAGTTGGAAAAGAAAGTAGCCATGGGAAAGGTGGCGCATGAATTCACGATCACCTATAAAGGCATACAATTGGAAAAGAAGCCGGATTATTCCGTAGGGAAGGCTTATGTAGTATTAGAGAAACCGATTGGTCCATGGGAAAAGAAAATGCCGTGGAAAGATGTGCTTGATTTCGTTTTAAAAGAATGTGCATCAATTGGATGCCAGGATGAATCTTCAGTACTCTGTGCAGTTAAGAAAAAAATAGCACAAGGAGGCTATAATCCTGACAAAGGAATATGGTTTGAAGGGAAATCTGTTCTAGTTTCTGACTATCTTGGTAGTAAGTTGAAAATTGTGAATTGTCTGGATGCCGCTGTTCTGACGGAAGTGTTTTCAAACACAATGGGAATAAAGACTACGATTCATCGTTGTATTCCTTTTTCTACATACTTATATCATTCTTATAACATATGGAATGGGAAGATATACGATTCCCTGTATACGGGAAAAGGTGGTGATGGAACACTGAATGAAGAGGAATTTTATGGGAAGAATGGAATTCGGACGATCAAGTTGTTCCAAAATAAAAAATTCGTCCGGAATTGGGAAATTCCGTTTAAATATATAAAAAGTCAAAAAGAAGCTAAAACAAGAGAATCTCTTGATGATATACCCGAATCCGAAGGTGTAGTCTATGATTGTGATCCTATTGTGATATATCTGATGACCCAGCCAGAAGACTCTTACCAGATTATTGAATAATGAAAATATTACTTACTGTGATTTATCTCTGTTCATGCCTAGCCTTTGCAGATTCCATCTTTCGCATTGAGCCTGGAGGCATAGTTCCAGGAAAAATGGAGCTGGATATTTGTGGAGAAATGGATGGAGACCAGGGATTTAATGAAACTGTTCCGGTGAAACGAAAAACCTGGTCCAAAGAAGATATAGTTATTCCTCAAACGGACTTAAAATGTGGGGAATATCTATTTATTAGAGAAAAACGGAAAAATTCGCGTTGGTTACTGATAGATAAGGAAGGAAATATATTAGGCTATGCAGAAATGTATTTATTTGAAACGGAGCGGAAAGCTAGAAAGTTTTTAAAAAATGGTCTTTTAAGCCCAAATCGAATGACCTTGAAAGATGTATGGGGAAAGGAAGGAACTTGTTGTATATTCAAGGATATGAAAGAATATCCAAAAACTCTTTTGTATGCGACAAGGGGAAATTTAGGGCTTTCTATCAGAGGGCCGCGTGAACGGGATATATGGAATCTCAAGCTTGCCGAATGTGTTCTCAATTTCTTTTTGGACCGGTCTACATGGGGGCCTGCGGACGAGAAGGAGGTGGCCGCGGCTTTGACCAGAAGAAAGGCAATGCTGGCTGATTTGAAGCTCCGGAAGGAAGCAGAATATAAGAAAGAACAAGAAGCGAAGGAATTGGAAAAGTGGAAAAAAGAACCCTGTTACCAGATGCCTCCGCTTTGCGGTGAGGTGATGGCGTACAATTCTTCCCAGGCTCCGGTGGAACTGTTGAAGCATGGGGAATCGTTGAGTGGAGAGTTGGTGATACCGAACGCGCACGAGGGGCGGATCACGTTGGACCTGCTGAAGAAGTGGGGCGGCCAGTTGTTCCGGGTGGAGGGAGTGGGCCACCTGCGCAACGGCGTGTACACGGAGCTGGAACCCTGCGGGAAATTGGAGGAAACGATGGAGCACGGCGCACGCGTGGAAATACTGGTGGCGCATGCTCGCAGCCGGAAGGAGGCGATGGAACTATTATTAAAACTGCGTTTCTACGATCCGCGTAATACGCAGAGAGCCCCGAAGGACGTGGCGGCATCCACGGTAATAAAGCCGGGGAAGGTAGGTGATTTCGATCTCGGATGCGGCCCGGTATTGGGCCCGGATGGGGCTCTGATGAAAGGCAGTGAACAATCCGCGGTGTATTTTCTGAGGGGGAACACGGCCGTCATGGTGCTGTCCACCGATCCCGGCTACCCGGTGCTGGGGATGGCGCGGAAGCTGGATGCCGCTTTGCAAGGGAAGGAAGTCAGGAGCATGAGCCAATCTGATTGAGTTTTTTATTCTGCGGCATGATTTCCGTATGGCTGGAAGTGGCCGGCATGGCAGAACCGCCGGTTTCTTGGAGAAACGGGGAGTACGTCCATTTTTTGTTTCTTTTTGCCGTCTCCGGCATGAGGGAATGGCTTGGAATTATTTCCCGTGGTAGAGTGAGCATGGAAAGGGATAAATCCTTTTCCCTGTTTTTATCCGCTCCAGTACGGGGATATACTGGGGCGGGATGGATGCGGCAGATCAATCCGTCCCAATGCCGTTGCCAGAAGAAAGTGCAGCATGAAGGGCAGAACCTCTAGGGGGAAGGAGGATAAGGCGGAGTATGGCTTGTCTATCAGGGAAGAAGCTTGTTAAAGTTTCTGGTTTCTCCAGAGATGCCAGGGGATGCGTTCCAGATTAGCATGGTAGCCTTTTTGGGTGATATGGACGTTTTTCAAAGGATGAATCACGCGAAGAACAAGAATGATCCGGTAGGGCATCCTATTCTCTGCCGTTCTTCTATAACGGTTGTTTGTCCCGTCCATGGCGGATGTCCGTGGCTTCTTTCAGGAAGACGACGGTGGCGGCGATGGTTTTGGCAATGTCCCCGATGCGCTCAATGGAGCGGATGATGAAGAGCAGGTTGACGTTGAGGGAGGGGTGGCCCTCCCTGCCAGGGGAGACCAGGAGGGACAGCGCCTTGCGGTGGGCCTTGTCCAGTTTTTTGTCCTGCAGGCGTATTTCCCGTGCGGCGTCCACGTCCTGTGTTTCCAGGCACCGTGCGGCGTCCCGGAATTCGGAGACGGCCATTTCCAGCAGGGGGAGCACAATGTCCGGACAGAGGGGGGCCTGGTGCCTGATGGACGCTTTGGCATGCCTGGCGATGCCCGTTATTTCCTCCATGCATTCCTGGAGCTTGTCCCCGCAGCGGGAGAAGGTGAGCACGAGCCTCAGGTCGCGGCCCAGCGGATGGAACTGGGTGAGCACGCTCGCGCAGAGGGAGAGGACCTGGCGCGTTTCTTCATGCAGGGGGTCGTCGTCCGCAATAATGCTGTTGGCCCCGTCGCTGTCCGGGCCGGAAATGACCCGTTCCAGGATGTCCATGTGTTTCAGGAGGCTGCCGCAGATGGCGTTGACGCGGGTGCGGATGGTGTCCAGCGCTGCGTCATAGTGGGGAAGGATGTGATTGCCGGGAGGTGTCATAAGGTGAATGGCTTGGGAGTTGGACCGTTTAACTGAAACGGCCGGTGATGTAGGCTTCCGTTTCTTTTTCCGCGGGGTTGGTGAAGATTTGGGACGTTTCCCCGTATTCCACCAGGCGCCCCATGTACATGAAGGCCGTCCGGTCCGCAATGCGCGTGGCCTGCTGCATGTTATGGGTGACGATGACGATGGTGAGGTCTTTTTTCAGGTCTTCCATCAGGTCTTCTATTTTCAGCGTGGCGATGGGGTCCAGGGCGGCGCAGGGTTCGTCCATCAGCAGGATCTGGGGGCGGTTGGCAATGGCGCGGGCGATGCACAGCCGCTGCTGCTGGCCTCCGGAAAGGCCGTAGGCGCTTTCGTGCAGCTTGTCCTTCACTTCGTCCCACAGGGCGGCGCCTTTCAGGCTGCGTTCCACGGTTTCATCCAGTTCCGCGCGCCTGTTGCGTCCCGCCACGCGGAGGGGGAAGACGATGTTTTCATAAATGCTCTTCGGGAAGGGGTTGTATTTCTGGAAGACCATGCCCACGCGCTTGCGCAGGGAGATGACTTCCACGCGCTGGTCGTACAGGCTGGTGCCGTCAATGCGGATGTCCCCCTGGTGGCGGACGTCCGGGACCAGGTCGTTCATGCGGTTGATGTTGCGGAGCAGGGTGGATTTTCCGCAGCCGGAGGGGCCGATGAGGGCGGTCACCCGGTTGGTTTCAAAGGTCATGCCGATGTTGAAGAGAACCTGTTTGCTTCCGTAAAAGAAGGAGAAATCTTCCACTTCAATGATAGGATCGTCGTCTGCGGCGGCTGGTTCAGTCATGGGATGGTGAAGGAGAATAGGGTTAGAAGCTGGATGCCGCGTATTTTTTACGCAGGCGGTTGCGGATGAGGATGGCCGTGAGGTTCATGACCACCACCAGCAGGATGAGCAGCAGCGTGGTGGCGAAGACCATGGGCTGGGCGGCGTCCGAGTCCGGCGACTGGAAGCCCACGTCATAGATGTGGAAGCCCAGGTGCATGAATTTGCGTTCCAGGTGGATGAAGGGGCCCTCCCCGTCAATGGGCAGGGAGGGGGCCAGCTTGACCACGCCCGTGACCATGAGGGGGGCTACTTCCCCCGCGCCGCGGGCCATGGCCAGGATGAGGCCGGTCATGACGCCCGGCAGGGCGCTGGGAAGGATGATGCGCTTGATCATCTGCCATTTGGAGGCTCCGCAGGCCAGGGCCGCCTCCCGCAGCCCGCGGGGCACGGCGGAGAGGGCCTCCTCCGTGGAGACGATGACGACGGGCAGCGTCATCAGGGCCAGCGTGAGGGAGGCCCACAGGATGCCGGAGGTGCCGAAGGTGGGCGTGTTGTCCACGGCCAGCTTTTTCCAGTAGAAGAGTTCGTCAATCGTCCCACCCAGGTAGTAGACGAAGAAGCCGAGGCCGAAGACGCCGAAGACGATGGAAGGCACGCCCGCCAGGTTGTTGACGCAGATGCGCACGGCCTGCACCAGGGTTCCCTGTTTGGCGTATTCCCGCAGGTAAATGGCGCCGATAACCCCCACGGGCGTGACCAGCGCGCTCATGAGCAGGGTCATGATGAAGGTTCCGAAGATGGCGGGGAAGATGCCGCCTTCCGTGTTGGCCTCCCGCGGGTCGTCCGTGATGAAGTGGTACAGGTTGTGGAGGAAGACGCCGCATTTGCCGAAGAAGCCCAGATCGTTCGGCTGATAGCCGTACACGATTTTATCCATGCTGATTTCCTTCTTCTCCCCGTCTCCCAGGGCGTATATGAGCGTGTCGCGGCCCTGCTGTTCCCTCAGCTTGCCCGCTTCTGCGGTGTATTGGGCGTATTCCGCGTTGAGCTGTTCCACCGTGGCGCGGAGCCGGTCCAGTTCCCCGGCGGGGTCGTCCATGTCCGTGAGGATGGGGTTTTCCCTGGGCGTGGCCGTGCGCCGTCCGTTTTCCTCCCGGATGTCATAGGAGCGTTCAAGGGCCTTGATGTCCAGCCTGGCGTCCGCCAGTTTGGTGTTGACGGCGCCGATGTCTTTGGTGTCAATGGCCTTGATGTCGTCCCGCAGTTCCGCTTCCCGGTCCAGCGCGCGGCGGAAGGCCTTCATGAATTCCGGAGAGGAGGCCGGGACGGTTTCCCCGGAAGCCAGCTTGAGCTCCAGCGGTTTGACCAGGGCTTTTCCTCCCTCCATGCGTTCCAGGCACAGGAGCCCTTTTGGGGTGGAGGAGGCGGTGACGTTGTGCGCGTCCACGTAGCGGTAGGACTGCCCGTAGGCTTCCTTGTTGCCGGTGAAGAGCTGGTATTCCCGCACGTCCCTGGCGGTGGAGCCGGGCTGGGCGGGGTCTGCCGGAATGTGGCGCGTCTGGTCCTTCGTGATGCCGGCATACAGGGAGAGCGGTTTTTCTCCCTGTGAAGCGGGGGCGATCGTCAGTTCATGGACGGTTTTGGGCCAGAAGGCCTCCAAGCCGTTGAAGACGATGATGCCCAGCAGGCCGAAGATCATGATGAGGCCCAGGGAGAGCCCGATGGAGGTGAGCCAGATGTTGACTTCCCCCAGGGGGCGTTTGGGTGCGGGCGGAAGGCTGAAGTCCTGTTTCATGGAGGCTGAATTGATGGGAAAGGGAGGAGTGGCTGGTTCAGACGACGTTGAAGCGTTTGCGGAGCCGCTGGCGCACGATTTCCGCCAGGGTATTCAGGATGAATGTCATGGAGAAGAGGATGAGGCCGCCCAGGAAGAGAACCCGGTAATGGGTGGAGTCCTGCGCCGCCTCCGGCAGTTCCGTGGCGATGTTGGCGGAGAGGGTGCGCATGCCGTTAAAGATGTTCCAGTCCATGATGGGGGTGTTGCCCGTGGCCATCAGCACAATCATGGTTTCCCCCACCGCGCGGCCCAGGCCGATCATCAGGGCGGAGAAGATGCCCGCGGAGGCCACCGGGAGTACCACGGTGCGTACCATCTGCCAGCGGCTGGCACCCAGGGCTTCCGAGGCGGCGATGAGGGAGGGGGGGACGTTGCTCAGGGCGTCCTCGGAGATGGTGAAGATGACGGGGATGACGGCAAAGCCCATGATGAACCCTACCACCAGGGAATTGCGCTGTTCATAGGGCATGCCGAAGCCGTTGCGCCACAGGTCCGCAAAGCTGGCGGCCTGGAAGTCCCCCGCGCCCCACAGGCTCATGACGCCGCGGCAGAGGCTG
>OGQK01001533.1_pt1 | contig 11737 bp, 8 predicted proteins | sample 1553221 | NCBI WGS metagenome assembly OGQK01 (sample SAMEA2579996, study PRJEB22360) | human gut metagenome | biome: human gut; feature: human-associated habitat; material: faeces | place: Denmark | collected 2008/2010 | reverse complement strand
GGCTTGGCCATGTCGATCGACAGCCCGCGGCTGGGCGCCGAGTTCATTTTGGGCAGGTATTCCCGCAGGCTGGCCACGCGCCACAGGGCGAACCGCTCCTCTTCGGTGAAATAGTCGTAGAACGACAGCCCGAATTCGGTATCGGGCGTGATCGCCGCCAGTGAATAGAGGACGGCCATGAAGACACGCGGGTCGGGGATCGCGGCGGAGCAATTCGCGGATGCAGTCCTGCTGTGCGGCGTGTATGCCGAGTGGGAGGCACGAGGAGAGAGGGAAGCGTATTTTTCATGCCGAGTGGATGGTTGGGATCGGAGGGATCATCGTTCGTGATCGCATGCTTTGGTGGATTGTTTGGCCCGAAAAGTTTTCGTGTTCGCGGTTCCGTGACGATTCTGTCGGGCGAAACGACGGTGGAGAAGAATACATTCGGGCCTTCGGTCCGGTCGAAAAACGTGGACGGCCGGCTTTGCGTCACGCAGAGCCGGCCGTCACCATGCAGGTTTGGAATCACTGCTTTTTCACGCAGTCGTATACCAGAATGTTGGCGTACCGGTTGCTCGACGATCCGTCACGGCATGCCATTCCCAGATAGAGTTTGCCCTCCTTGACTTTGATGCATTCGCCTTCGGCGTAACCCGTTTGCGTGAAGCCTTCGGAGGCCAGTCCGTTCACATCGGCGATAGCGGCTACCTCGGTGCGTGGTACGACGATTCGGCCGTTGTAGTTGAACACGGTGACATAGGCCTTCGATTGATAGGTACCGGGATCATCCGAATTCTCGACGGCATTTCCTTCGTAGAAATAGATGTAGTCGCCGTTGATTTCGTGTCCCTGATGCGAATAGGAGTAGACGTCGTGCTCCTTGTCTGTACCTGCGGAGAACGAGAAATTGCCCAGCACGCGGCAGTCGTTCAAATCGTGTCCCATGATCTTGCGTTCGACGGTCTGCTTCTCGCCGTCGCCCGTACCTCCGCCTACGGTGACCGATACGGTCATCTCCTTGAGTGGAAGGGCCAGCACTTCGTCGAGGTCGAAAATCCAGAAATGGCGCACGCCCGATTTACGCGAACCCACCAGCAATCGGCGTGCATCGAAATCGACGGCCACCTGTTGATCGTACTGCTGTTCCTTGTTCAGGAAGAAGGTATCGCCGGCATAGCCGTCTGCTTCGTTCGTTCCGGGCACAAACTCCACGCGCGAGAACGACCAGTTGTTGCCGTATTCGCCGCTGTCGTCGACCGAGGCATTGCTGTTGAGCCAAATGTAAGTCTTTCCGTCTGAGGCTTTCTCGGCGACGATCTGCGTGCCGTGGCCGAAATGTTTGAGGATCATCACTTCGTCCTGGGCGTTCTGGTTGGGGCCTGCTGCCCGACAGATATTGAGCGTGTAGGCGTTGCTGCCGACCTGTGAGTAGTAGATCTCGCCGTTCGGGAGGATGTCGAAACCCTGTAAAATGCGGCGGGGTGCATACAGCAGGACGTTCTTGCTGTGAACGATGTCCGATGAGAGCGGAGCCGCGAGAGCCTGCGAAGGATCCCAAACTTGTTCTGCGTTCAGCGTCACGGAACATTTGGCCGAGTAACTGCCGTAGCGTGCCGTGACGAGGGCGGCGCCGTAACCTGTGCCTGTGACGAGTCCTCGTTCGTCGACCGCCGCCACCGCCTCGTTGGAACTGCTCCATTTGATTGGTACGCCGGCGTCGGCAGGTCGGGTCGTGGCTTCCAGTTGAAAGGTTTCGCCGGGTTGGAGTGTAAGTTCCGTGCGATTGAGTTTGAGCGAGGTAATTTGTGCCGGACTATCGTCCGTACAACCGATGTTCGACGCCGTCGTCGTTAATAGGAGCAGCGTCGCAATGATCTGTTTTTTCATGCTATTCGTTGTTTTTCGATTACTCGACTACGGAAACCGACCATGTCTTTGCCAGACGGTTCGAACCTCCTCCGCCCGTCGTGATGGTGTTGTTCTGTGTGATACGGATGTTGGCCGAGACCCGCAAGCGGATGTAGAGGTTGCCGTTGGGAATATCCACTTCGACGGGGAACGTGCAGTCGAACGAACATGCCGCGTCGTCGGGGAATTTCGGTACGTCGCAAGCCTGCACGTGATAGATGGCCTCGACCGGCTTCTCCTTGATGGTGAAGGTCTCCGTCTTCGCGCCGTCGGCCTGATGCCATGTCAGGCCGTCTGCCGAGTATTCGAGCAGGAAGAACGCTGCGGCCGAACCCGATCCGCCGAAGCAGCCTTTCGCATTGAGGACGGTGCCCGAAGCGACGTATTTGACCGGAATGGTCATCAGCCAATAGTCGTTGTAATAGAGACCTTTGATGTAAGCATGGCCGTTGTTGTAGCCCCATGAGTTCAGTGCTGCCGCGATTTTGCCTTCGGCTTCGACGACCGTGATGGTGGCCGAACCGACATCGGAGTTGAGCGTATGTTTGTCGGTCGTCCACTCGGGCTGACGCTTTTGCAGATCCGTTTTTTCGGGATCGCCGCCCATGATTTCGCTGAAACGCCACTGTACGGGCAGTCCTTCGACGGGCATTTCGCTGACGGAGTAGACCTTGGCGCGCACCTCGCCGATCGGCTGATCGTCGACGCTCACGGCGAAGGTGGCGTATCCGGGTTTCGTCGGCGTACCCTCGATGTCGAGCGCCAGCGTTGCGCCGCCGTTGGTCAGTTCGAACGAGGTGCCGGCTACCGACAACCCGTCGCAGTCGCCGCTGGGCGTGCATTTCACCGCAATTGTCTCGTCGCCGTAGGCGTTGGAGTAGGTGAACCGGATGCTGGCTTCCGACGCTTCGCCCTCGATGAGATTTCCGTCAAGCGTCGGTGTGCCGTAGATGATCGCTCCGTTGGCTTGTGTCACCGTAATCGGATATTGTACGCCGTTGCATTCCAAGTAGAGCGTTGCTGTGCGTTCGGCCGAGCGGTTGTGCGTGGCCGAAACGGTGATCCATTCGAATTCGCCCGTACCGACGCCCTCCGAAGGAGTCGTCGAGAGCCACTGGGCATCTTCGGGTACGACCGAGCGCCATGCGCCGTTGCAACGCAGCGTGATGCGCTGCGAAGAGGCCAGATTGCTCGAAAACTGGATGACATCGGTTTCGCGAACGAGGTAACTCCCTTCGTCGTCCTTGCACCCGACGGCCAGTACGCAATAACTTGCGGTCAGCAGCAAGGCCCATTTATTGATTCGTTTCATGGTGATATTCGTGGTGTTTGGTACGTTATTATTTTTCCCATCCGTAGTTCTGTCCCAGTGCGGGGTTGTCGTTGAGTGCTGTCGTCGGTATGGGGCGCACATATTTTTTATCGTCCCACTTGCGCGTCATGCGGATGTAGCACTCGATGTAACCACTGTCGCCGTCGGTCAGCGAGAAATCGTCGCCCAGCACGCGATAGGTGATGCCGGCCTGCGGGCGTTCGGGCTCCTTGCGCACGAAGCAGACGTCGTCCTTCCCGTCGCCGTCCATATCGTATGCTTTGTCCAGCTCGCCTACATAGACGCCGTACCAGGGCCGTTCGGCCAGTTTGCCCATACCCCAACGCATATCATCGTCCCAGCGGACGTTTTCCAATATCAATTCGCAGCCGCGTTCGCGGCGAATTTCGAGCAATGCGTTGTCGGTGACGGTGCCGAGGATCGGTCACCTGATTCTGGAAATACTCGATCATGTAGGGATCGGCCGTAGCAGGCATCGTTCCGTCGACACCGGCGCGTTCGCGCAGAGGTTTGATCGTCTCGTTCCAGACTGTTTCGTCGAATTCGTCCAACTCGCATTTCGCTTCGGCGTAGGTCAGCAGGATTTCGGCGTAACGAATAATCGGGATCGACGTGGAGCAGGGCGAGGTGTTGCTGTCGAGACTCGTGTCGTCGATCACCCATTTGATCGGCTGGTAGCCTGTCACGCAGTAGCCGAAATCGGGGGCATAGCGGGTATCCGTTCCGTTGTTCTTGCGAGTGTAGCCTGGGTAGCGGACGGTTTGCATCAGGCGGTAGTCGCGATTCTCGAACTCGTCGATGAATGCGGTCTTTTCATAGCCGGGTTTGTCGGTGAAACGCGAACCGTCGAGGTTGAGATAGGTATTGATGAACTGTTTGGTCAGCGAGTAGCTGCCGTACTGTTGCACGATGAAGTTGGAGTTGAGGTTGTGTGTCGCGTTCAATTCGGCATTGTAGACGCGGGCCCAGATTACCTCTTGCGTGAAGACGGATTCGCTCGTGAAGAGCTTCCGGTACTGCGTCGAAACGTTGGCCGGATCGGAGACCAGCGAATACTTTTTGCTGGTCATCAGTTCGTTGCAGGCGCTCACGGCTGCACGCAGATAGGTCTCCGCTTCGTCCGCCGTCCATGGTTTCCCTGTCGAGGGATCGTTCGCGTGATATTTTCGGAAGGTGCCTTCATAGAGGCAGATACGGACTTTGAGTGCCAATGCGACGTATCGGGTGATCTGCACGGAGTTGACTTCCAGAGCCGAACTCGATGTGCAGTACGTGCTGGCGAATTCGATGTCTTCGAGTACCTTGCGCATCACGTATTCGCGACTGTCGCGAGGCTTGTAAAGCGCCTCGTGGTCGTTGGAATCGATCGTCGAATCGTACCAGGGCACTGCCCCGAAAGTCTTGACCTTGTTCCAATAGAAATAGGCACGCCAGAAACGGGCGACGCCCTCGTAGTGAGCGAGCGTTGTCTCGCTGACGGCCGCCTGTCGGAAGTTGTCGAGAAAATAGTTGATGTTGCGCAGATCCTCCCAATCGCTCGTTCCCCAGCCCGACTGGTCGTCGGCATCAAAGTTGTCCGTGAGGAACTGGTATTCGCCGCGCCATGCCAGGCAGTCGGTACGGGCGTCGCCGGTGGCCACGGAGGCGGCGGTAGGACTCATCGTTTGCAGAAAGCCGTTGACGTAGGTTTGCAGATCGGTTTCGTTGCGGAAATAGCTCGGCGCGTCGATTTTGTTGGGATCCTCCTTCGAGAGAAAATCCTCGCAGGAACCGAAGAGCGCGACGCTCGCCAAGAGCATGAATATCTTTTTCATCGTTCGTATTTTTTGCAGGTTAGAAGGAAAGGTTGACTCCCAGTGTCACGGTACGCAGCATCGGATAACTGTAACCGTCGCCTTCGGAGGTGCGGAAATCCGAGTCACCGGCGTTGATCACTTCGGGATCGTAGTTGTCGCAGTGTTCGAACATGGGCGAATAGGTCCATAGGTTCTCGCCCGACACCCATACTTTTAACCCTTTGATGTGTAGTCTCTTGCAGATGCGATCGGGGAAGGTATAGTCGACTGTGATGTTTTTCAGCCGGATATACGACACATCCTGCATATAGCGGTCGTTGTTGATCGTCAGCGGACGGTTGACCGATGACTGGTGGGTCTGGTAGGTCGTGTAGCGGGGCCAATAGGCCGTGTCCCAGTTGTCGAGCTCTTCGCGATAGACCTTGTCGCCCGTGTGCTGTTTGAGCATGTAGCCGAACGGACGGTTGTACTGGCCCCAGAAGAATCCCGAGTCGTAACGCGGATACCAATCCTTTTTGCCGACGCCTTGCCAGAAGGTTGAGATGCCGATACCGTTCCAGTTGAATCCCAGATTGATGCCATAGCAGTAACGGGGTGTTTCGTTGCCGATGACGGTAAGATCGCCCGGATCAGCGGTCGTGTAGGCGCCCCGATCGATTTTACCGTCCTGATTCAGGTCGGCGAATTTGACTTGTCCCGGTCGGGTCACCTTGTCGAGCGTTTGCAAGAACGACTGCTCGGCGTGCGAGTCGATGTCTTCCTGATCGCGGAAAAGACCTTCTACGCGGTAGCCCCAGATTTCGCCCAGCTCCTTGCCTTCGTAGTAATCGCCCAGTGCGCCCGTCGGGTTGATGTATTCGGTCACCCATGTGCGGGCATCCCATACCATCGCTTTGACGTTGTAGCTGAAAGCCTTGCCGCCCAGTTCGAAACTGTCGCGCCAACCGACCGAGAGTTCCCAGCCGTTGGTTTTGAGCGAAGCGTTGTTGCCTTTGGGTGCGTCGGTGCCGTAAACGGAGGGCAGGCTCACGCCGACGGTGTACATGTCGGTGGTATAGCGACGGTACCAGTCGAATCCGATCGACAACCGGTTGCGGAACAGATCCATGTCGAAGCCTACGTCGTAGGTGGTCGCCGTCTCCCACGTCAGCGAGAGCGGAATGGCTCCGGGAGCCGTCGTATAGGAGCCCAGTGCGTCGCCGATGACGACCGTCGAGGTTTTGATGGTCATGTAGTCGATGTATTTGTAGGGGTCGATGTTGCCATTGCCCATCGAACCGGCCGAGAGACGTATCTTGAGATTGTCGAGCCAGTTGCGCGACCACTCCATGAATTTCTCTTCCGACAGGCGCCAGCCGATCGAAGCCGAGGGGAAGAAGCCCCATTTCGAGTTTTCGGGGAATTTCGAAGAGCCGTCGTAGCGGCAACTGAATTCAGCCAGATATTTGCCTTGATAGCCGTAGTTGGCACGGAAGAAGGCGCCCACGTAACTCCAGTCGTATCCCGAAACGACGGGATCGCTGGTAAGACCGTCCATCAGACCGAAACTCGGTTTCGAGGGTACGGTCAGCCCTTCGCGCTTGATGGTCGTTCCGCGGTATTTCTTCGTTTCGAGGTTCCAGCCGGCGAGCAGCTTGAGCGTATGGTCGTCGCCGAGTTTCGGCGTGTATTCTCCGTAAATGTTGCTCGACAGGTAGTTCGTGTCCTGACGCAGATTTTCCAGCGTACTGCCTTGACTTTCGTTAACCGTGATCGGAGTGTCGGGGCCTCGGTAACCGGTATACATGTTGGTCACACGCTCGCGTTTGTTGCGGGCGAAAAGGTAGGAGAGATCGCCCGATATTTTCAGTACGTCCTTCACCACGTCGATCTCGATGCCCAGTTTGTCTTTCATGGTGAATTTGTCGTCCTGCTGGTAGCTCGATCCTTCGGCGAAGCCTGCGTAACCGTTCAGTACGGCGGCATAAGTCCACCTCCCGTCGGGGTTGGTGATGGGGTTGATCGGCTGTCCTCCGTGTTCGATCATGCGCTGCGGAAGTTGGAGACTGTAATAGAGCATCGGTTGGTGGTAGTCCACCACCGTGAAATCCATGTTGTTATTCAACCGCAGCCAGGGACGGATGCGGATGTTGCCTTTGGCGCGGACGTTGTACTGTTTGTAACGTTCGTCGCCCACGCGGTAAATGCCGTCCTGATCGTAGAAACGGCCCGATACATAATAGTCCGCATTCTGATTGCCGCCCGATACGCTGATATTGTGCTCGTGCGAGTAGTTGAAATCCTTGTAGAAAGCGTCCATCCAGTCGGTGTTGGCGAAGTATTCGTACTGATTCTTGTCGTTGATGCGCACGCGTTCGAGCGACGGATCGGTGCTGCGGCGTGCCAGTTCCTTGTACCAGCTATCGGAATAGGGGGCGATGTTGTTGATGTAGGATGGCAGCGGATTCTGTCCGTTGTAATAGCCGTTCCACGCGTTTATATAGCCGGTCGTCCATTCGTAGCCGTCGGTTACCAGCTGTGGCTTGACCGTGCGCGCGTGAAGCGAAAACCTGCCGTTGTAAGTGACTTTCGTTTCGCCCTCTTCGGCCGATTTGGTCGTTACCAGAATCACTCCGAATGCGCCGCGTGCTCCGTAGATCGCAGCCGACGAGGCATCTTTGAGCACCGAGACGCTGGCGATGTCCTGAGGGTTGACCGTTTCCAGGTCGCCTTCCACGCCGTCGATGAGCACCAATGCCCCGCCACCCGAACCGATCGAACCGGTACCGCGGATGTTGATCGTCGCTGCACGCGAGGGTTTGCCGTCGCGCATCGAGATGTTGAGGTTGGGAATGGCGCCTTGCAGCGACCGCGAGATGCTCGGATTCGAACGTTCGGAGAAAACCTTGCTGTCGACTTGATCGACGGCGCCGACCAGATCGCGACGCTTCACTGTACCGTAGCCGACTACTACTACTTCGTCGAGCATCTGTTTGTCCTCTTTCAGAACGACGTCGATGCGGGTCTGCGTGCCTACGCGCCATTCGGCTGAACCGTAACCCAAATAGGTGAATTGGAGCACGTCGTCGTCCGCAACGTCGATCGAATAGCTTCCGTCGATATCGGTCGACGTCCCTTGCGTAGTGCCTTTCACCAATACGTTCACGCCGACGAGGGGTTCGCCTTCTTCATTGATCACGCGCCCTGTCACGACCGGCTTACGGTTGGCGGAGGGAGAGGGGGCGGAGCCTGTCGACGCGTTTTTTTTCGACGAGGGTATGGCGGTGAGAGCCACCACGTGATCCTTGATCTTCCAAGAGATGCCCGTGTCGTAGAACAGCGTATTGAGCATCTCTTCGAGTGGAGCGTCTTGGATGACGACATGCACGTCGGAGAGCGTCCGTTTGCCGAGCGAGGTTTCGTAGGAGAAGACCACTCCTGTCTGCTCGGTGAATGCCGAGACCACTTCGCGCAGCGATGCGCTGCTGAACGACAAGTTCAGGTTGAGACGCTGGTCGGCGAGTAACTCGCCCCTTGCACCGAGCGACGCCGACGGCAATGCAGCCAACCCGACGCACAGAAGCATCCGACACCATCCCGTCAGGAATAAACCGATTTTTTTCATGGATGAGTAGTGATTAGGTTGTTAGTATGAAAGTTTGTATGAGTTTGGGCAATCGTCTGTTCCTGTTCCCTTGCGGGAGCGGTAGCCGACAGGGATCGCAACCGATTCCGGCGCGCGGATTCAGTCGGAATCGGGATACCGCAGGATTTCGAAACGTGTGCCTGAGATGAATTGTAACAATTCGATCACGTCTTCGATCGGGGTGTCTTTCTGAAAACTGAAATTGTAGTTGGCATCGGGTGCATCGTCGTCGATCAGACGCAGTTTTACGCCGTAGAGCTCCTCGATGCGGTCGGCGATTTGCCGGAGCGGAACGCCGTCGAGTGTGATGATACCGTAGCTCAGGGCCAGATGATCTCCGACGGGGACCTCCTTGATTTCGAGTTGTTCGTCCTGCGTATCGTAGATGGCGCGCTGGCCGGGGTGCAACCGGATCAGATTGCTGCCGTCGGCGCGCTGCAATGATACGGCGCCTTCGGCCAGCGTCGTCTCGGCCATGTGGTCGCCGCGCAACGATCGGACGCTGAAAACCGTACCGAGCACGCGCACGCGCAGATTGGGAGTAACGACGTCGAAAGGATGCTTGGCGTCGTGCTCGACGTCGAAATAGGCTTCGCCGTCGAGATGTACGCGGCGTTCGTCGGTGTGAAATGTCTCGTCGTAACAGAGCGTCGATCCGGGTGTAAGCCAGATGTCGGAGCCATCGGGCATCGCTACGTGCATGATCGTCGTGTCGGCATTGAAGTAAGTGATCGGCGCGGGCATCAGGGCGGTACGCCATGCGAACATACCGGTCAGGGCCACGACTGCGACGACCGCAGCCGTTCGGAGCAGGGAGTGTATACGAATGTGTCCGAAAAGGTTCGAGAGACGATGGGGCCGCTGCGCCGTGCAGGGAGCGTTTTCGAGCGCATCGATCCGACTGTTGAGTCGGTTGAGCGAACGGATGAAACGCGCCGGACCGTAGAGGGTCGAACGCCACTTTGCGAATCGTTGTCGGACGGCGCGTAGTTCGGCAACTTCGCGCCGGTGTTTTTCACTGGTTGCTAACCACTGCGACAGTTCCTGTTCCTCTTCGGAAGTAGCTGTCCCGTCGAAATATTTCCAAATGATCCGTTCGTCGAACGGATGTTGCGAGTCTTCGTTTTTCACGGTCGTGCGTATTGACTTTCCGATTATAATACACACGAGTCGGGGAAAGCACCTATTCGTCGACCGCTTTTATTGTCCCAAGATGTAAATCGTCAACAGCAAAAACATTTTCAGATGGCCCAGTTTGCCGCGTAATTGCCGCAACGCATTGTTGATATGATTCTCGACGGTCGAAACGCTGATATTCAGCCGCTCCGAGATCTCTCTGTTCGACAGCCCCTCGAAATGGCTCATACGGAATACTTCGCGGCATTTCGGCGAGAGCGTTTCGACGACTGCGTCGAGTTCGTCGGCGATCTGCCGTGCGTAAAGATTCCTGATAATTTCGTTTTCGTCGGGGTCGTAATAGGTGCAGAGCTGCTGTTCGATTTGCAGTTTTGTCTGCGACCGGTAGGACGAGGCATAGTTTTTCGACCGTAGTACGTTGAGCGCGGTGCGGTAGACCGCACGCAATAGATAGCCGCGCAGCGAACCGTCGTTGCGCAGTTTGTCGCGGCCGACCCAGATGCGGACGAAAACCTCCTGTACGACGTCATCCGCGTTTTCGTCGCCGACGATGAGCTCCGCATAATTGACTAATGGTGCCCAGAATATGCCGTAGAGTTCGTTGAAAGCCGTGCGTTCGCCCTTCTTCAATCGTTCGATCAGTATCGATTCCTCTGCCTTCATTGGTCTAAAATCCTTACAAATATAATACTATTCCGCCATACTGCAAGAGGGGAGGGACTCTTCGCGGGACGGCGGGAGCACCGTTGTTTTGACCGGGGCGGCGGTTTCGGCCAAAGGGGGCGCCGAAACAGTATACCTGCCGATGGTGGAATCGGGATTCGGACTCGAAGGAGTGCAGTTGCGGATTGTCGGGAAAGGGCGTTCGGAACGGATACGGGATTTTCACGGGGATCGAAAAAAATATCCTGCTGACGAATCAGCAGGATATCTGGTGCCCAGGACAGGAATCGAACCTGCACGCCTTGCGGCACACGCACCTGAAACGTGCGCGTCTACCTATTCCGCCACCTGGGCATTTCTGGAATTGCGGTGTGCAAAAGTAATACTTTTTTCTGAAACACCAACTCTTTTTTCAAAAAAAATCTACTTGCTGAAGAACTTGTGCTGAAACAGAAGCAGATAGACGACTGCCACCGAGATGTAGGCATCGGCCAGATTGAAGATCGCGCCGAAGAAATAGTTGTTGCTGTCGACCAGAAACCGCAGCAGGCGGGGTACGCCGTTCCATTGGAACAGCGGGAAATAGAACATGTCGACCACTTTGCCCATCATAAACCCGGCGTAGTGCCCCCCGAATTGAGCCACCGTGTAGGGCGTCGATTCGGAGAAGATCAATCCGTAGAATGCGCTGTCGAGGATGTTGCCCATGGCGCCGGCGAAGATCAGCGCGAGGCCGACGATCACTCCCTTGGGCGTGTCTTGGCGTTTGGTGCAGAGGTGGTGCATCAGCCAGCCGATGAATCCGACCATGACGATCCGGAAGACGCCCAGCAGCAGCTTGCCCCAGTCGAAGCCTCCGCGCGAGGCGATGTGCATGCCGAAGGCCGCGCCGTTGTTCTCGATGAACCGCAGCTGGAACCAGTCGGGGAAGACGACGATCGACTCGTCGAGGTGCATGTGGGTCTTGATCCAGATTTTGAGCGCCTGGTCTGCGATGAGCAGCAGCACGATGAGCAGCGATATTTTCTTGAAATTCATAATCGTAGTGGTATTCGGTTGCAAAAATAGTAAAAAAATCTCCTTTTTTGGAACTCCGGGGCGATTTTACCTCCCGGGTCATGCACTTTGGCGGAAAAATCATATCTTTGGAAAATCGAAAAGTTTGACGATCTATGAAAAAATTGCTACTCCTCTGCGGGCTGTTGGCGGTATTTGCCTGTACGGAAGAGCCTGCGGACTCTGCCGGCGGCAATGGCGGGGGGGAAGGCCCGGGGCCGGGGTTTATCGTATACC
>OGQK01001530.1_pt1 | contig 11763 bp, 8 predicted proteins | sample 1553221 | NCBI WGS metagenome assembly OGQK01 (sample SAMEA2579996, study PRJEB22360) | human gut metagenome | biome: human gut; feature: human-associated habitat; material: faeces | place: Denmark | collected 2008/2010 | reverse complement strand
TGCCGCGCCGTGCCGCCAACGCCAGATTTTCCTCGATCCACATATCCCCGGCGGTGCCCATCATGGGGTCCTGAAACACGCGCCCAAGGTCGGCGGCGCGCCGGTGCTCCGGCTTGCGGGTGATGTCCTCACCGTCCAGCAGGATGGAGCCGCTGTCCACGGTGAGCGTCCCGGCGACGGCGTTGAGCATGGTGGACTTTCCCGCGCCGTTGCCGCCGATGACGGTGACGAAATCGCCGTCATGGAGCGTCAGCGACAGGTCGTTCAGTGCGGTTTTCGCGTTGACGGTGCCGGGGAAGAAGGTTTTGGAAATATGTTTTAATTCAAGCATGAACGTTGCCTCCCTTGTGTGTGATTTTTCCCTTGAGATGGGGTACAGCCAAAAATACAGCCACGATAGCGGCGGACAGCAGCTTCAGATCGTTGGTGTTCAGCCCCAGCTGCAAAACGACCTGCAAAACAAGATAGTAGACGATGGCACCGAAGGACACCGCCAGCAGCTTGAGTCCGAAGTTGTGGAACACCCGCCCCAGCAGGCTCTCGCCGATGATGACGGCGGCAAGTCCGATGACGATGGCGCCGCGCCCCATGTTCACGTCCGCCGACCCCTGGTACTGGCTCAAAAGCGCGCCGGAGAGAGCCACAATGCCGTTGGAGAGGGCAAGCCCCACCACCACGTTCCGCTGTGTGTTGATGCCCTGCGCCCGCGCCATGCGGGCGTTGGCGCCGGTGGCGCGTATGCCGCAGCCGATCTCCGTGCCGAAGAACCAGTACAGCGCGCCGATGAGCAGCGCGGTGATGACCAGCAGCAGCGGCAGGGGGGTTTCCAAGCTCAGCTCCCGCACGAACCGCTGGGACACGACCAGATCGAATTTGTCCACGCTGACGGCTTGGTTCGATTTTCCGCCCATGATCCGCAGATTCACGGAGTAGAGTGCCAGCTGTGTCAGAATACCGGCGAGGATGGCGGGTATGCCGCAGCGGGTGTGGAGCACGCCGGTGACAAATCCCGCCGCCGCGCCGCACACGGCGGCGCACAGCACCGCCAGCCACGGATTCACGCCGGCGCGGATCAGCATTACGCAGGCGGCACCGCCCAGAGCCAGCGTGCCGTCCACCGTCAGGTCGGCAACATCCAGAATACGGTACGTGATGTAAACGCCAATGGCCATCAGACCCCAGATCAGACCTTGGGTCACGGCACCCGGCAGGGAGTTGAGAAGCGAAGTGAGAATCATGTCGGTTATTTCCTTCCTTTTACGAGACGTGATAGGCTCTGCCACAAAGCGGCAGGCAGGTGTCCCCTTGTGGCAAAGCCCATCTGCATCCGGAAGGGGAGAGACCCCTTCCGGATGCAGGAGAGGCATCAGCCTTCGATGGCGGTGTAGCCCTCCAGCGGGGTGATATTCAGCTTTTCGCACATAGCGGCGTTGTACTTGGGAGTGGCAGGCGCGTACTCAATGGGCATGGTGGAGATGTCCGCCTCACCCTTGAGGATCTTGGCGGCCATCTTGCCGGTGGTCGCGCCCAGATCGTAGTAGCTGATGGACAGGGTGCACACGCCGCAGCCGGCGCACAGGCTCTCCTCGCCGCACACGGCGGGCACACCGGCGGCAGTGAGGATATTGCCGATGCTCTCGGTGTTGTTGGCGGCGGTGTTGTCCGTGGGAATGTAGATCACGTCGCTGGCAGCGGCGGCCTTCTCCGTAACAGCCGCCAGATCGTTGGAGTCGGTGAAGGCGAACTCGGTGCAGGTAAGCCCCTTAGCGGTCAGAGCCTTGCTGACCTCGTCCACCTGATAGCGGGAGTTAGGCTCGGCGGAGCAGAACAGCAGTCCCACGTTCTTTGCCTCCGGGAACCACTCCACCAGCATGTCCGCCTGCTTGCCCAGATCGGCGAGGTCGGAGGTGCCGGAGATATTGCCGCCCACGGTGCCGTCAAAATCGTCCAGATCCAGTGCCACGCCGTATGCGGTCACGGCGGTGCCCAGAATGGGCACCTCGGAGGTGGCGGAGGCGGCGGCGGTCAGCGCGGGCGTGGCGTTTGCCATGATCAGATCCACGTCGGCGGACAGGAAGCCGTTGATAATGGTGGAGCAGTTGTTGCTCTCACCGGAGGCATTCTGCACGTTGATATTTACATCGTCGCCCAGCTCCTCCTTGAGCGCGTCCACGAAGCCCTGGGTGGCGGCGTCCAGTGCCGGATGCTGCGCCAGCTGGCACACGCCCACGCGATAGGAGACCTGCTTGGTGGTATCACCGGCGGTATCACCGGTGTTGTCGGGTGTATCGGTCTTGCCGCAGGCGGTGATGCTCAGAGCCATCGCCAGCGCAAGAAACAGTGTAAACAGCTTTTTCATGGTGTTTCTCCTTTTCTCAATAAAAAATTGAAAGCCCTGTTCCGGGTGGAACAGAGCTTTTGCAAACAAATTCGTCGCGCCTACGCCCTATGCACTGCCGGAAGATTCATTTTTGCACAGCAAAAATAGCCCTCATAATAGAAGGCGGCATAGACACGGTAGGAGCCCATCACGGACTGGATATTCTTGCGGCTCATCGTCTTTTCCATGGTGTGCTCCTTTCCCGCTGCCCGGCAGCGATCTTGTTGTCTGTGACTTTAGCACTTTTAACGGCAAAAGTAAATGGTCGTTTTATACAAAATTCAGCCCATATTCTCCCGTTTCTCTGTCATGCCCGCCGCCAAGGGAATACCGCCCCGCGCCCTGCGGCGAGAGCACCCAAACGCAGAGATTTCCCCTACGACGTTTATTCACGAATCGTCTACGTGCTGTACGAAGTTCAAACCGCCAAAAGCCCCAGGATTCAGATAAAAGGGTCGAAAAGACAGTCGGTTTTTGTGCATTACGCAGAAAAATCGTTGTTTTTACAAATCGTGCTGACATTTTTGAAAGAAGTGGTATAATTAACCTGTGTCGTAAAAAAACACCCATGGGTGTTTCCCGTTTCCACAACGAGGAAACGATTGCATTTGATACCCAATATACCGAATATGAAAAAGGAGACGAGGACGAATGAAGAAGGTCACGAGTATCTTAATGGCGTTCGTGCTGATGCTCACGCTGATCCCCACCGCATGGGCAGAGGGGGAGAGCGCAGGCACAATGCCGGAACTAAAGGACAGCACTTACACGCTGACAGAGGATGTTACCATTGACAAACTGACGATCAATGCGAACGATACGATTACGCTAAATTTGAACGGCAAGAAGCTGACGGTCAATGAAGATTGTGGCGTATTTGTACAGGGAGAATTGACTGTCACTGGTGATGGCACGATTACTTGTGCGAAAACCCCCATTGAGGTGGTAGGCAGTGATGCCAAGGTAACTGTTGAAAACGGTAAGGTTATCAGCACCGGGGATTACGGCATTTACGCCGCAGAAGGTGGAACGATTGTTGTCAATGGCGGCGAGGTAAAGGGACTGTATGGCGCACTTTCCGGCAACAACACCACAGGGAACATGAACTTCGTCGTTAATGGCGGCGTTGTAATGGCTGAACAGGGCCCCGCAATTTATATGCCCGGTCAGGTCGAACTGACTGTCACCGGCGGTACACTGAATGGCGGTGTATCTTTGCGTATGGGTCAAGTCAATATTAGCGGCGGTACTTTCAATGCAATCACCACTGGTATCGATATGCCGACAGCTGATGTCAGTGGGAAGCCTGCATATGCTTACAGTGGTAACGTTTGGTTTCCTGATGCGCTGTATGTGATTGGTGGTACGTATACCAGCACTGACGCACAGCATGGTAACTCCTTGAACCTGAATATCACCGGAGGTACATTTAATTGCACAAATGACAAGGGCAGCGCAGTGGCAGTCTATGATTTGGGCAAGGTCGCACAGAAGATGAGTGTTACCATTTCCGGTAATGTTGTCATGACTAATAAGGCGACGGATCGGAGTGCCTACCAAGTGCTGAACTTGACCGATCTTGAGGTGACCGCGCCAGAGGCTGGTTACAACAATTCTGAGTACATTGGCAAGGTGAGCAGCTCCATCACCGGCGGTACGTTCAACACCAACCCCAAGGACTACGTCCCCGCGGCGGGTTATACCGTGGCGAAGGCTGCGAGTGGTCTCTACACCGTTTCCACTAAGACGGTGAAGGAGGACGGCACCGGTGAGACCACCAGTGCTGTGAAGCTGGAAGTTCCCGCCACCTCCGGTGATGCTGCTATCAACACGACTGTTGACAGAAATGACATCGAGACGAACAAGGAGCTGACAGTCACCAACACCAAGACCGCCGTGACCATCAACAAGGAGGGCGTGGCAGCCATCGGCACCGGTGCTGACCTGAATCTGAGCATCAAGGCGGACAGCAAGACGCCCGAAAGCGCGAACACTGCGGCGTACAACAAGGCGATGGCCGGTAAGGACGCCAACTCTGCGCTCGTCGTGAACATCAGCCTGACCAGCGGCACCAGCAAGGTGTTTACGACGGATGTGGCCAATGCGTATGCCCTCGTCACCGTCCCCTACACCACGGATAAGGCGGATAAGCTGACCGTTTACTACTTGAACGGCAGCGAGGCCACGGCTTTGACCAAGGTGACTGACGCGGCGGCTTCCGGCGCGGCTTTGAATACCTTCAGCTATGATGCGGTGAACAAGCTCATCACCCTGAAGCTGCCGCACTTCTCCGAGTACCTGATCTCCACCACTGCCACCAGATCCGTCGTCCATCACTACGGCGGCACCGGCACCACCACGACCACCGGCACCAAGACCAACTCCCCCACCACCTTCGATGCCGGAGTGGGTATCTACGCTGTCAGCGCGATCCTGTCTGTTACCGGTATGGCTTGGGTCGGTACTAAGCAGCGCAAGCACTAAATGAAAATGTAAGCACCGATGCTCTGTGACACCGGCGCACGAAAAACTGCCCCCGGCGCGAATTGCGCCGGGGGTGTTTTCGTCCGGCTGCGGTGGGGGGATGTTCCGTTTTGAGGAGGACGAAGCGGACGTTGTATACGTGCAGCGTCATATTGAAATCTGTACGGTACATTACCTTGATGTTCAAGTTGGACAATGGTATACTTGGCACAAGGAAAGGGTGATGGACATGACCGTGACGGAGCGGATCGCCGCACTGCGGCGAAAAATGGATAATTCCGATATAGACGCTTGCCTTATCGTTACAGACGACTTCCACGGCTCGGAGTACGTGGGCGCGTATTTCAAAACGCGCGCGTTCTTCTCCGGGTTCACCGGGTCGGCGGGGTCGCTGCTGGTGACGGCAGAGGAGGCGTACCTGTGGACGGACGGGCGGTACTTCTTGCAGGCGGAGCAGCAGCTGCGCGGCAGCGGTATTCAGCTGATGCGCGCCGGTCAGCCGGGAGTGCCCACGCTGTCGGCGTTTCTGGCGGAGAAGATGGCGGCGGGCGGGACGCTGGGCTTCGACGGGCGCACCGTCAGCACCCAGCTGTACCGGAGGTTAGAGAAGGCGTTGGCGGGGAAAAGCGTCCGCTTGGAGGGCGGCTTCGACCCGGCGGAGGGCATTTGGACAGACCGTCCGGGGCTGTCCGCCGAGGCGGGGTGGGCGTTCCACAGCGGCGTGACGCGGCGGGAAAAGCTGGAGCTGCTGCGGGGCGACATGGCGAAAGCACAGGCAGAGTATCTGCTGCTGACCGATTTGACGGATGTGGCGTGGACGCTGGAGCTGCGGGGCGGCGACGTGGCGTGTACGCCGGTGTTTCTGGGGTTCCTGCTGATCGGGCGGGAGAGGGCGGTGCTGTGCGCGCAGGAGCGGGCGTTCTCCGCCGCCGTGAGGGAGGAGCTGGCGGCGGACGGCGTGACGATGCAGCCGTATGAGGACATATACCGCGTGCTCGCCGCGCTGCCCCAAGGGGCGCGGGTCATGGCGGACGAGGGCACCGCCAACAGCCGCATTGCCCACGCACTCGCCCACACGGAATGGCAGGCGGTACGCAGTCCCGCCTCGGTGCGGAAGGCGGTGAAATCCGCCGGAGAGCAGGAGGGATTCCGGGCGGCGCATTTGCAGGACGGAGCGGCGTTGTGCCGGTTTTTGTGCCGGGTGAAAAAGCACCCGGAGGCGTTCACGGAGGTGTCCGCCGGGGAGCTGCTGCACCGCCTGCGGGCGGAGGGCGCGGACTTCGTGGAGGACAGCTTTGACACCATCGCCGCCTACGGCGCGCACGGCGCCGTGGTACACTACTCCGCCACGGCGGAGACGGACGTGCCCTTGCAGCGGCGGGGGCTGCTGCTGTTGGACAGCGGCGGGCACTATCGCTGCGGCACCACGGATGTGACGCGTACATTCGCGCTGGGGGACATCACGGCGCGGGAGCGGCAGATGGCTACGCTGGTGCTGCGGGGACATATCCAGCTTGCCATGGCGCGGTTCCCCAAGGGGGTGTGCGGCGAGAATCTGGACGCGCTGGCGCGGATGCCCCTGTGGCGGGAGGGACTGGATTTCGACCACGGCACGGGGCACGGCGTGGGGTGTGTGCTGAGCGTACACGAGTCTCCGCCGTCCTTCCGCTGGCGCATAGGCGAGGGGGCGACCCACCCGGCGTTGGAGGCGGGCATGGTCATCTCCGACGAGCCGGGGTACTACGAGGCGGGAGCCTTCGGCATACGGCACGAAAATCTGCTGTTGGTGCAGGAGGCGGAGCAGGAGAGATTCCTGCGGTTTGAGGTGCTGACGCTGGCGCCCTTTGACCGGGACGCGCTGGACGCGGAGCTGCTGTCGCCGGAGGAAAGGGCGTGGCTGAACGCGTACCACAGGCGGGTGCGGGAGCAGATCGCGCCGCTGGTGGACGCGGAGACGCGGGAGTGGCTGGCGGGTGCCGCCGCGGAGATATGAGAAAAAGCAGGAGCGAAGCGACGCGAGAATCCGTTTCCCCACGTTCTCTCTCGTTATGGAGGTAGAAGCAGAGACTCCTACCGTGGCAAGGGCGCGGCAGCGAAGCGGTAGCGGAAAACTGTGGTGACACAGTCCTTTTGACCGACAACGGGACACGGGAAAGGCATTTGCGAGAGAAACATAAAGCAAATTCGCGGCGGGGGTCTTTTGTCACCAGTGACAAAAGTGCCCCGCCGTAGGCAACACACAAAAGACCCCTGCAAGGTGACGGGGGTTCAATGAGTGTTGAATGATGAATAGTGAAGAATTGGGGAGGAGAAAGAGGGAGCGAAGGAGGGGAGAGGGGTAAAGGGGAAGTAAAGGGGGAGGAAAAATGTGCGGCACCATGAGAATTTTTATATAACAGTGAAGTTTTTTCTATCGCTTTTTGTAAAATCGGACGATACAATGGGGTTACAGTGGCGAGGTGAGGGAATACTCACTTTGACCATACAATCTTAAGGAGGAACTAAGATGAAAAAGACACTTGCTATTCTCCTGTCCGCCGTGATGGTGCTGGCTCTGCTGGCCGGCTGCGGCGACAAGAATAACGACAAGGGCGGCGACGCCGGCAACACCGACGCTTCCACGCTGGACGTGGGTGTGTTCTACTACGATTTTTCCGATGTGTATATCTCCAGCGTCCGTAACTCCATGGACAGCCAGTTCAAGGCTCTGGGCATCAAGTACACCAACTACGACGGTGGCAGCAACCAGGCCCAGCAGACTGACCAGATCAACACCGCTATCGCCAACGGCGCGAACCTGCTGATCGTCAACATCGTGGAGACTTCCTCTCCCGACGCCGCGCAGAACGCTGCCGACGCCGCCAAGGCTGCCGGTATCCCCATCATCTTCTTCAACCGCGAGGTGGCTGACGAAGTGGTGAACAGCTATGAGAAGTGCGCTTTCGTGGGCACCAACGCCCCCGAGGCAGGTCACATGCAGGGTCAGATGATCGGCGAGTATCTGGTTGCCAACTTCGATACCGTTGACCTGAACGGCGACGGCAAGATCTCCTACGTGATGTTCAAGGGCCAGGAGGGCAACGCTGAGGCCGAGGCTCGCACCCAGTTCGGCGTCGAGGACGCCAACGCTGTTCTGACCGCTGCCGGCAAGCCCGAGCTGGTCTACTACAACGCTTCCGCTACCGACAAGTATCTCGTTGACCAGGGCGGCAAGTGGTCCGCACAGGCTGCCAACGACTACATGGCTACCATCCTGCCCGAGTACTCCGAGGCCAACGGCAACATGGTCGAGCTGATCATCTGCAACAATGACGGCATGGCCGAGGGCGCAGTCTCCGCTTTGCAGGGCGCAGGTTACAACACCGGCGACGGCAGCAAGACCATCCCCGTGTTCGGCGTGGACGCCACCGATTCCGCCAAGCAGCTCATCAACGAGGGCAAGATGACCGGTACCATCAAGCAGGATGCCGAGGGTATGGCCTCCACCATCCTGAACCTGGTCAGCAGCGTCAACGGCGGCGGCAACCTGATGGACAACACTGCTTCCTTCAACGTGGACGAGGGTGTTGCCAAGATCCGTGTGCCTTACGCTACCTACACCGGCGAGTAAGCAGAGAGCTTTCGCCCCAAGGTAAAGCAGCAAGGAAGAGCGGGGCTGTCGAACCGACAGCCCCGCTTTATCACTGACGCGGCTCGGTGGGAGCCGCTTTGAAATGCGGCGGCGCGCTGTGCAGGCGCGCCGGATGCGAAAATCACGCAGATAGGAGGTAAACGCATATGGAGCAGCCGGCATTGCTGGAAATGCGGAATATCACGAAGGAATTCCCGGGTGTGAAGGCACTGGATGGCGTTTCGCTCACTGTCCGTCCCGGCACCGTCCATGCACTGATGGGCGAGAACGGCGCAGGTAAATCCACGCTGATGAAGTGCCTCTTTGGTATCTATGCCAAGGATAGCGGCAGCATCTCCCTGGACGGCAGGGATGTGGATTTCAAGAACTCAAGAGAGGCACTGGAAAACGGCGTTGCCATGGTCCACCAGGAGCTGAACCAGGCGTTGACACGCAGCGTCATGGACAACCTGTGGCTGGGCCGCTACCCCAAGGTGGGCGGCATTATGGTCAGCGAGTCCATTATGCGTAAGCGGACGAAGGAGATCTTCGACGAGCTGGACGTCCATGTGGACCCCAAGGTCATCATGTCCACGCTGCCCGTTTCCCAGAGGCAGATGGTGGAGATCGCCAAGGCGGTCAGCTACAACGCCAAGGTCATCGTGTTCGATGAGCCGACCTCCTCGCTGACGGAGGCGGAGGTGGAGCACCTCTTCCGGATCATCAATATGCTGAAGGAGCGTGGCTGCGGTATTATCTACATCAGCCACAAGATGGACGAGATCCTTCGCATCAGTGACGAAGTGACCATCATGCGCGACGGACAGTGGGTCGCCACCCGGAACGCCGGTGATCTGACCATGGGGGAGATCATCAAGCTGATGGTGGGGCGCGAGCTGACGAACCGGTTCCCGCCCAAGGACAATGTGCCGGGGGACGTCATCCTGGAGGTGGAGCACCTGTCCGGCAAGTATACGCGGCTGAAGGACGCCAGCTTCCAGCTTCGCAAGGGCGAGGTGCTGGGCATCGCCGGTCTGGACGGCTCCGGGCGCACGGAGGTGCTGGAGAACCTGTTCGGCGCAATGACAAGGGAGGGCGGCACCATCCGGCTCCACGGCAAGGAGATCAAGAACAAGTCGCCTAAGGACGCCATTAAGAACGGCTTCGCGCTGCTGACGGAGGAACGCCGCGCCACGGGTATTTTCGGTATCCGTGACATCAAGGAGAACACGGTGATCTCCAACATCAAGAGCTATCTCAAGGGCGGCATCTGCCTGAGCGAGAAGAAAATGAAGAAGGATACCGACTGGGCCATTCAGGCCATGCACATCAAGACCCCCAGTCAGTCCACGCAGATACGCTCGCTCTCCGGCGGCAACCAGCAGAAGGTCATTATCGGACGCTGGCTTCTGACCACACCGGAGGTGCTGCTGCTGGACGAGCCTACCCGCGGTATCGACGTGGGTGCTAAATACGAAATATACCAGCTGATCCTCGACCTTGCCAGGGACGGGAAGGGTGTCATCATGGTGTCCTCCGAGATGCCGGAGCTGTTGGGCATTTGCGACCGTATTCTGGTCATGTCCGGCGGTATCCTCGCCGGTGAGGTGGACGCACGGAACACCAATCAGGAGGAGATCCTGACGCTGGCGGCTAAATATGTGTAAGGTGGAGCGACTACTGTGAACAAGGAAACGAAAGTGCAGGAGAAGGAAGCCCGTGTCCGCGAGCCGTGGACAGCCAAGCGGGTGGGTGACATTGTGCTGAACAATGCCCTGCTGATCATTATGGCGGTGGCGGTCGTTTATATCGCCATCAAGAACCCCAACTTCATCAAGCCTGCATCCCTCATCAATATCCTCTCCCAGACGGCGGCGTATCTGCCTGCCGCGCTGGGTATCGCCGGGTGCATCGTGCTGACCGGCACCGACCTGTCCGCAGGACGCGCCGTGGGTCTGACCGCCTGCATCTCCGCGTCGCTGCTCCAGAATGCGGCGAACACCGCCAACAAGATGTGGCCGGAGATCGGCACACTGCCCATTATCGTGGTCATTATCCTCGCCATGATCATCGGCGCGGTCATCGGCTGCTTCAACGGCTTCTTTGTGGCGAAGTTCAAGCTGCACCCCTTCATCGTGACGCTGGGCACCCAGCTGATCCTGTATACCGTGCTGCTGCTGTACGTCCAGATGGGCAACAACAAAGGCATGGCTATCTCCAATCTGGATTCGACCTACACCAGCTTCGTCAAGGGGAGCCTGTTCAAGATCGGCGGCGTTCCCATTCCCAACTATGTGCTGTTCGCCATCGTGCTGACGGCGGTGATGTGGTTCATCTGGAACAAGACCACCTTCGGCAAGAATATGTTTGCCCTGGGCTCCAACGAGGAGGCCGCCCGTGTCTCCGGCGTCAACGTGTTCGCCGTGACCGTGGGTGTGTTCGCGCTGGCCGGCGCCATGTACGGCTTTACTGGCTTCATCGAGGGCGCACGTATCGGCTCCAACACCGCCAACACCGGTCTGAACTATGAGCTGGACGCCATCGCGGCCTGCGTCATCGGCGGCGTATCCTTCGTGGGTGGTATCGGTAAGATCAGAGGTATCGTCATCGGCGTGCTGATGCTGCGGCTGATCTTCGTGGGTCTGACCATGGTAGGCGTGGCGCAGGACTTGCAGTACCTTATCAAAGGTGCGATCATCCTGTTCGCCTGCGCGCTGGATATGCGGAAGTACCTTGTGAAAAAATGATGCAGAACAAAGATGGCACGCATTTTGCGTGCCGTCTTTGCTTTATGGGGAAGATATGCTATAATAGCGGCAAAAGCCGCGAGGATACCGCATTAAGTTTGCAAGGGGGTCGAGGGCATGGAGCTGTACCGGGTGCTGCTGGTGGACGACGAGCAGGATATTCGCGAGGGCATCAGCCGGAAAATGGACTGGCTGGGGCTGGGGTTCTCCCTGGTGGGCGAGGCCGCCAACGGACAGGACGCGCTGGAGCTGGCGGAGACGCTGCGGCCGGACGTGATCCTCACGGACATCAAGATGCCGTTCATGGACGGGCTGGAGCTGTGCCGTATTCTGACAGACCGGCTGCCGGCGGCGCGGTTCGTGGTGTTCTCCGGCTTCGACGATTTTGAGTACGCCAAGCAGGCCATCCAGATGAACGTGGTGGAATATATCCTCAAGCCCATCAACGCCGACGAGCTGTCCGACGTGCTGCGGCGGCTGAAGGAGCAGCTGGGCAGGGAGCGGGCGGGGGGGCGGGACGGGGGGCGGCCGGTGACCACCAA
>OGQK01001528.1_pt1 | contig 11775 bp, 11 predicted proteins | sample 1553221 | NCBI WGS metagenome assembly OGQK01 (sample SAMEA2579996, study PRJEB22360) | human gut metagenome | biome: human gut; feature: human-associated habitat; material: faeces | place: Denmark | collected 2008/2010 | reverse complement strand
AATACCGGCATCGGGAGCGGAGCTGCCGTTGTCGGAGCATCCCGCCGTAGTAGTACCGAGGAAGAGCGGCAAAATAAATGATGCGACAATCTGTTTCATTTTTTAGTTTCAATTTTTACTACGGGAGATGTGTTTCTCCCAGAACCTCACGGCCTTTTGCTCCCAACCTTCCGCACTCGTTCCGATGCCCAGCCCGAACCCGTGGCGCAGATTCGGAAACAGGTGAAATTCGGCATCGATGCCCAGCGCGTTGAGATTCTTCACCCGCTGCCGCATGACCGATGCGCTCGCGATACCGTCGTTGTCTCCGATAACCGCATACGTGGGCGGATCATTGCGAGTATAGTCGGTATGGCCGGTATAGCCCGTGATGACGGCCGCCGGACGCTCATGCGCCGTGCCGATGAGTCCCTGTGTCCCGTAGGAACCGAGATAGGCTGCCATACGCGCACCGGCCGAACCGCCCCACAGCGAATGATCCTCGGTCGAGACCTGCAATTCTCCGGCATGGCGCATAATGAAGTCGATGGCCGCGGCGAGGTCTTCGCACGCCACCTGCGCACCGCCCGTCCGGTATTGGACGGAAAAGGCGTTGTAACCCGTTTCACTCAAGGCAATGGCGAGCGGAAATCCCTCGTGGATTGCCCCGACATACGACCAGCCGCCGCCCGGACAGACAATGGCGAACGGCCGTCCCGGCTCCCCGCGGAAGAAAAACAGTCCCGTATCGTTCTTGTGCGGGTCCGCACGCTTTTCCGCCTCGGAATAGATGTCGTAAAAGAGGCGGTTGCCGTCGTGCACGTAGTCAATCATCCGGTTGATGGTCTCCATGGCCGCCCCGCCCGTCACGTAGTTGTGATAGGGCAGCATCCTCGCGACGTTTCGAAGCGGTAAATCATCGTCATAGCGGCGTTCGGCCGGCAGGATGAACTGTCCGAATCCGGCGAACGCCTCGTGACCGGTCACGTCTCTGACCGTATGGGAGGTCGTCACATGTCTGTTGGCATTCATATCGGCATTCTGTTTATCGGGAAAGAAAAACGGCAGTGCATTGTAGAGATATTCCGCCATAGGCCGGTACTCATGACGTGCACTGTCCTTTTCATGAAAAGTGAGGCTGGAAAGCGGGAATGCATCCGTAAGCCGTGCCATCGCCTCGACCTGCACCAAAGTCTCGCAGTAGGCCGAATCGTCCGTTCCGCTTGCCGCCCAGATGTAAAAATCCGTGCCAGAGTAGGGCGATTGCCGGATAATGTCCGCGAGGTACGCCGCCGTTTCATCGGGACGGTTCATGCCGGCGAAGCGTCCCAACGACCAGCAGTCGGCACTGACAGGCATGAAGTATTTGAAACAGGAGAGCGTGTGCTCCAACGCGTACCACGTCGTTACAGCTCCCATCGAAAAACCTCCGATAGCGCGATGCTCGCGCGAAGCTTCCTGCCCTGCGGCATCCGTACTTTTGGCGTATGTGCGGTAACGGCTCTCCACAATGGGAATAAGGTCGTTCACGAGTTCCTGCGGCAGCGCCTCGCAATACGGATCTGCATCGGCATAGTCGACAGTCGGTTGTCCGTAATTATAACTCGGCGACACGACAATGGTAGGAGCCATATCTCCGTTTTCCGTCATGTGGTCGAGCAGTTTACGCAACAATCCGCTCTCGGCTTCGAATACGGTCGCCGCTGTGCCGTAATGCCCGTGTACGAAATAAAGTACATTGTAGCGTCGGTCCGTATTCACGTCGTACTCGTAAGGCAGATATACGTATGCCGTATTCGTGCGTGCCGCGCCCGTACTTTCGGCATAGTCGCGCGTGTCGTAGTTGATTCGTACTACTTCGCCTCGATGTTGCGCCTCCTGCTCGTAAGCGGCAGGAACGGGGACGGTTTTGTTCACCAGTTCCGTGTAGCCTTGCGGACGGTCGGGAGTTTCAGGCTCTTCCTGTTCCTGAGCCGGAGGTAGGGGCGGTCCGTTCTTGTCCGCGTCCGCGCAGGAAATCATGCACGGACTGCAAAGCAGTATGGTTTGCAATAGCATCTTATTCATCGTTTTGATCCCTATGAAATTTATAGCGTAGCCATATTACGCCATGTTCTCTTTCGGATGCGGAGAGCAGTTGAAGGCGTTGTCCCTCGGCCGGACGATCGGTTGCGCCGTCCACGTACTCGAAGATGGAAGGCACACCCGAAAGCCCGTCGATACCGGGATAGATCACCAAGCTCAGTTCGTCTATCAATCCATCGGCAAGCAGCGCACCGTTCAATATTCCGCCGCCCTGTACCGAAACGGAACGGATGCCGAACTCGCGGCCCACGGCTTCGAGCCCTTGCCGAAGATCGGTCGCATCGTCGACGATAACATAGGAAATATGCTTCTCGCGCAGATGGGCAAGATACTCCTCCGTCGCATTCCGCCCCACGATAACGAGAATATTGTCGCCCCTCAAAAGAGGGGAGGTAAAGTAGATGTCGGCCTCCGGATCGGCCATGATAAACATCCTCTCCGAGCGGCGTTCGCCGACGAATACGGCAGGTTCATCGGATGCGATGGCGTATCCATCCGTCTCGAATTTTTCGGGGAATATCGCACGGACGGTATTCTTCCCGAACATCCAAGCATTCGTATTCAGTTCACGGCCGATGGCGGCATAGATCTGTAAAGGAGCCGAGGCAGGAGTGCCGTCGAACGGTTCCGACCAACGGCCGTTGAGTAACCGCCCATCGACGGAACTCATAATATGACAGATTATTTTCGGTTTCATACGATTGTTTTTGATCTGTTTTTGTCTTTTCCGGATTTGTCATGAATTGACACGATTCTATCAGAATATGTAACTGCCCGGGGCAATGGAAACCACGGGTGAGAGATAGGGCGGAGCGATTCCGATGGCGAAAATCGTACTTTTCTGTCCCGATCCCTGTCCGCAGGCGACGTATTCATCGTAGTGTCACCCAATGGCCTTTCTCGTTCCGAATCGCCGGATACAGACGATGAGAGCCGCTGTTGCCAACAGCCGCATGACAGGTGCTTCAAACGGGCTATTCGCTATCGGCCGTAATGTCAACCTCGTGGCGATAATGAGCGATACCGCCCACAGGCAGAAAGTCAGGCCACTGCAGAAACGGACTATGATACGATGAATTTTCGGAAAGAACACACACAGACCCCATGCCGCGAGAAACGGGCAAATCAACAGCGGAAACACACGCCGCAGAATAATCAGGAACTGCCGTAGAAACGAACCGGCCGCATGTTCTTCGACCAATGGGAATATGGCGGGTATCCTCACGGCGGAGGCCAGGTTGCTGATCATGGTATAGGTGGTCAGTGTCGTTTCGTTCCCACCCAATCCTCCGGCTATGACTGCGACGGCCGGCACGGCCGCCGCAGTCGGGCAGACCAGCATTTCCTGCAATACAATCTTATATTCGTATTCGGTAAAGAAGTAAAGCGATAGGGCGACGCACAAACAGGCCGTCGTCTGGATCACAAGCATTGCGACATACCGGCGACGAATCCGCATTTTTTTCGGATCGACCTTGCAAAAGGTCATAAACAACATGATGAAAACAAGTGCGGGCATCAAATAAGCCTCAGCCCAATCGGCCAACGGTTTGACCGGAGCGAGCGCAAGAACGAAGCGAAATAACATATATCCTGCAACACCCGACAACATACTGAGAGGCAATGCCTGATTTTTCACAGTCGATACGACTTTCTCAATCATGATCTGTTTTCTTTATCGGCGAGCCTCCGAACACTTCGCTCATCTGCATTGTGTCGAGTACCGCATCGATGTTTTTTACCTGCTCCGCGTTCAGATGAATGTCGGCGGCCCCGATATTTTCTTTCAGCCGGCATAAATGGCGTGTCCCGGGAATCGGCACGATCCACGGCCTCTTGTTCATCATCCACGCCAGTGCGATCTGCGACGGAGTAGCGTGATGCTCTTCCGCCAGATTTCCGATAAGGGCAAGGAGCGAACGGTTCTGCTCGAAACTCTCCCGGCGGAACTGGGGCATCGAGGCCCTGTAATCGGTCGCAGGATCGAACGTCGTATTCGCTGTGTAGCAATCGGTCAGCAGCCCGTTCGCCAATGGTGAGAAGGCCACAAAGCCGACACCCAGCTCTTCGAGCACGGGAAACAGATTCTCGTGCCACCGGGCCATCATCGAGTAACGGTTCTGCACAGCCGTGACGGGACAGACCTTGTGGGCACGACGCAGATAATCCTCCGTAGCTTCCGAAATGCCCCAATGCAGGATTTTTCCTTCGCGAATCAGGTCGGCCATCGCATCGGCCACCTCCTCCGGTTCTACTTTCGGGTCGATACGGTGCTGATAATAGAGGTCTATGCGGTCGGTACGCAGACGGCGGAGCGATCCCTCGATCGAACGACGGATAGTTTTCGGGCGCGAATCGGGAATCACCGCATGCGTGCCGCCCGCTTCGGGGCTGTCGAACGATATGCCGAATTTGGTAGCAATGACGATACGGTCACGAAATCGTTGCAGAGCCTTTCCCAACAATTCCTCATTATCGTGCGGTCGATCGAAAGTCCCGTACATCTCGGCCGTATCGAAAAAAAGATAGCCCATCTCCACGGCATCGGCCAGAAGTTCCGTCATTTCGTCCTTGTCAGCCGGAGCGCCATAGGCATGGCTCATGCCCATGCAACCCAGCCCGATAGCGGAAACTCTCAGCCCGCTAAACCCTAATGTCCTGTAATACATGTATATTATTCCTTCCGTTTTTGTTTACTGTTTCTCTATGATCGAATCAACGAGTTTATTGTTTCAAAAACCTCTTTCGAGGTCCATTCCGCATGACACGGGATATTATCGACTTGTTCGCGGTATCCGTTCCGGGACCGAACGGTCCAATCGGTTTTCGGGACGACTTTTCGACGGATGAATCGGAACCGAATGCGTTGCGGTAATGTTTTTCGATTTCTTCGGCATGATGCCGTCCCATTGCATCGGGAAATCTCGGAAAGACAGAGGTCAGACTCCTGCGATACGAGCTGCCGGATAACTTTTCCGGCAGAAATTCCGGTTCATAGATGTCGTAAGCGAACGGTTCCTCTTTGCCGAATTTCCGCTTCGGGACGAAGTGGAAAGCGAAGCTCCCGGCATCATGATTCCCCGGGTATCGAGATTGTCCGGATTTTACTGCAAAGTCTTTGTCGTTTCCAGGACATTTCGGGTGCAGGAAATTCCCGCATCGTACGACGTCTTGTTTCTGTCGCCGGGAATATACGCCGACAGCTTAACCGGCCGTATGGGTCGACAGGCCGTCGTCTTCCGTTCGGGGGCAGCGAATATCTGGTCAGGAACCGCATAGCCAGCAGGGATGCCGTATGCCGTTCCGAAATCTCCGGTACCCGGATCTGCCGATACCGCGTCCGGCCCGTTTTCGGAGCCGCTGGAGGGGCAGGCAGGGAACGATGCAAGCGGAAGGCGTTCCAGTCCGTATGGATTTTTCCCTTTCACGTAGTCCCAAAGGTCGGACTCGTGATAAAAGCCGAAAGCCATTAACTTGGCGCTGTCCATTACGCTCGCCCCTCCGGCTCCGATAATCATCGATATGCCGTTATCTTTGGCAATCCGGATACCCTCTTGTATTTTGGCGAACTCGCGCGAGGAGCCTCCGTATTCCACACAGGGAATACCCGCTTCGTGCAATGAACGTACAATGTCGTCGTAGCAGCCGTTTCGTCTTACGGAGCCGCCGCCGTAAACGAACATGACCTTGTGCCCTTTGGCTATTTCGGCAATGGTCGTTCGTATATCATTACGAAACAATAGCTTCGTATCGTTTCTGAAAATAAAATCTTTCATTTATTCAATTTCTTAATAATCTGTTCATAAATATCCAGCCTCCGAATATTTGCAACAGCATTCCGGGCACGCCAATGTGGAAGTCCTGTACGGCAAGATAGAGGTCTCCTTTCATTGCCCACTCGCCCAAAGTCCCGAAGACCTGATAGGCAAGCACCACGAGGGCAAGCAACGGAATGGTGACACGCCGGCTGCGACGAGCCGTTACTCCGGCTGCCAACGCCAGCAGTACGGACTTCAGCAGGATGGCGGGGAGCGCAGCAGGCATAGGCATTCCGAACAACGCCGAGTTCACGATAGGCGAAGCGATGGCCGTGAGCAGCCCTACGCGCCAGCCGTATTTGTAAGCTCCGATAAGGGTGAAGAAATAGATCGGCAGCCAAGTAATTCCTCCCTGCGGAACGAGGTGGAAGAGTTGCGGCATAATGATGTTCCCCAAGACGAACAATGAGGCGGCCAGATAAGTTTTCACATTGCTATACTCTAATGAATGAAGTTTTACGATAGTTGTCTGCATGATACTCTGTGTATTTTATTTGTTTTTTCATTACCGATTTAGTGGCTTGTGTCCCGTTACGAATTCTTTTATCAACGGCAGACACTCGGCAGCGGTCATACACTGCCGACAAAGTTGTTCCACCGGACAAACGCCGTCGCCCGCACGGTTGACGATGTTGGGCACTTCCTGTCCCATACGGACGGTTATACCGTTCTCGTGGAACAGGCTGAGGGCGGGAGTACTGATGACTCCGGCATACACTTCCCGCACGCCGCCCAACACCATAAGTGCCGCCGCGCCTTTACCCACCACCTTGTCGGCAACGGATGCTCCCCGGAGTACTCCGGAATCCTCCGTCAGGAGGCGGTACAGATCGGATATGCCCCGGCCGTCGAAGGTGCGGACCGTGTCGTTGCCGACGACCAGCGAATGGCCGCCCTCATGCAACAATCTGATCAGTCTTTCCATTATAAAGTCCCTTGTTTGAGCTGTTCCACGAAATGGTCTATCCGCTGCATCTGCGCCGGGATGTCGATATTCTGCGGACAGTGATGCACGCACTGGTTGCAACCGATACAATGGTTCGCCTGACGCAGGCGCGGTACGCTGCGGTCGTAACCCACGAGGAAGGCCCGCCGGGCTTTCCGGTAGTTTTCGTTCTGCGAAGAGGAGGGCACATTACCCTCGTTGATACACTTGTTGTAATGGGCGAAGATGCCCGGAATGTCCAGCCCGTAGGGACAAGGCATGCAATACTGGCAGGCCGTACAAGGTACCGAAGGATATTTCAGCATCGTCTGCGCCGTATCTTCGAGCAAGGCAAGTTCCTCGTCCGTGCACACATCGAGCGGGGCGAAGGTGCGGATATTGTCCTGCAAATGCTCCATGTAGGTCATACCGCTCAATACGGTCAGCACACGGGGAAACGAGGCGGCGAAACGGAATGCCCACGAAGCGATGCTCTCCTGCGGACGGCGTTGTTTCAGGCGTGCGTTCAGATAGTCCGTCAGTCCGGCAAGGCGGCCGCCCAATAGCGGCTCCATGACCACCACGGGGATGTTCCGCTTGTCTAACTCCGCATAGAGATAGTCGGCGTTGAAATTCATACCCGACGCATGACGGTAATCCACATAGTTGAGTTGAATCTGCACGAAATCCCAGCGGAATTCGTCGTGGCGCGAGAGCAGATAGTCGAAAGCCTTGATATCGCCGTGATAGGAAAATCCCAGATTGCGGATGCGTCCCGCCTCGCGTTCCTTTAGCAAGAAATCGAGCAGGTTGTTGTCGAAAAAACGTTCCATCAGCGTGGGCAGTCCTTCGCCTATCCCGATGATGTGCAACAGGTAGTAGTCGATGTAATCCGTCTGCAAGTCGCGGAACGAATTGCGGTACATCCGTACGGAAGCATCGAACAATTCCTGCGGCGACAGACCCTGTCCGGCCAGACGGTGATTGGACATTTTGGTGGCTATGTAGTAGGAACTGCGCGGATGCCGTTTCAGGGCGATGCCCGTAGCCTTCTCCGAAAGTCCCCGGCAGTATGGCGGTGCGGTGTCGAAATAGTTGATACCATGTGCAAGGGCATAATCTATCAGGTCATTGACAGCGTTCTGGTCTATTATTTCGCCATCACCGTCGTCGGCGGGCTTCATGGGCCAGCGCATGCAACCGTAGCCCAGAACGGAAATCTTTTCGCCGTTCTTCGGGTTTGTGCGATAGGTCATTTTGTCGGTCGGAACTTCTCCTTGCGCCGTCCGGTTGCCGGTCACAGGATTGTTCTTCGTATCGCAACCGACCAAAGCGGTTGTCGTGGCGGCTGCTCCTATGCCGAGGCGTTTCAGAAACTCCCGGCGGTTTATGTTCTTTTGCTCGCTCATTGTTTCTTCTTTTGTCGTTATATGATTGCCTTCGCTTCGTTCGTTCCTTTTCTCGATTCGTATCCGAAGGTCCGGTCCCGCCTTTGCTCGTCAGACGATTCTGTGACGTTCATGTCCTTCCACATAGATGGCACTGAACGGACGTGCCGGACAGAGGTTTTCGCAGGCTCCGCAACCGATGCAACGTTCGGTATTCACTACGGGGATTCGGGGCGAATCATCCCTGTCCGGATCGGACGGAACCATCAGTATGGCTCCCGCCGGGCAATGCCGCGCGCAGTTGCCGCACTCCACGTCGTCGGTCAGCGGGATGCAGTTCTCCTTTACCCATACGGCATGGCCGATCTGAACGGCGGACTTGTCGGCCGCCGTGATTTTCCGGATGGCGCCTGTCGGACAGACTTCCGAACACTTCGTACATTCCGGCCGACAATAGCCTCGCTCGTAAGACGATTCCGGCTGCATCAATGTTTCTAATTTTACGGAAGGACGCAATACGCCATTGGGACAAACCGATACACAGAGTTGGCAGGCCGTACAATGCGTAGCCATGTTGTGCAGGCTCTGCGCGCCCGGCGGCACGATCGGCGTGGTACGTACCGGTATCTTTTTGTCTTCGATGACCGCCAGTCCTCCGTCCACTTTCTTTTCCTGTGCTTTCAGGGCGGCAGTCGCGGCTGCGAGGGCCGTTGTCGTCAGAAAATTGCGGCGTGCGGTATCGATTCGTTCTGTCCGCTCAGGCTTTTCCGTTGCTGGCTTGTTCGTTTTTTTTCGACGGTATTGCAGGTGAAGCGCGTCGTGCTTACAAGTATCTATGCAGTCCATGCACGCCACGCAACGGCTGTAATCTATCCGGTGTTCCTTGCCATCGATGCACGCCGCCTTGCATTTGCGGGAGCAGAGACCGCACCGGTTGCACTTGCTCTCGTCGATCGTGATGCGGAACAACGAAAAGCGGGAGAAGAAACCCAGTATCGTTCCTACAGGACAAATAGTATTGCAGTAAGTTCGTCCGTTCCGCCATGCCAGCACGAACAGCACAATGAATGTCGTGACAGCGATCAGAAACGTAGGCAGGCTCTTTATCCACACCTCCGTTTCATAAAAGGCATAGCTGTCCGCCCGCTCGGCGAAATAGGCAAGCAGGTTGTTTTCCCATCGGTACAAGGGAGCGAAAAGATTGGAAGCGATACGCCCGTAGGAGCTGTACGGAGCGAGCAAAGCCACGAACGAGCCGATGCCGGCGATCAGGGCTACGATGAACAGTCCCAGTACGCCGTAGCGCAGCCATTTCTTTTCCGGGGAATAGGAAAAGCGATACCGTTTCTTTTTCCGCCGTCCGCTGATCCACGATACGATGTCCTGCATCACACCCAACGGACAGATAATTGAGCAATAGACGCGACCGAAGAGCAGTGTCAGCACGACCAGTCCGATTATCACACCCAGGTTCAATGCCAACAGAGCCGGCAGGAACTGGAGCTTCGCCGTCCAGCCCAACCACGCATGTACCGTTCCCGTAAAATCGAGGAACAGGGCCGTAACCGCCAGAAAAAACAGTACGGCAAGTGTCTGTCTTAATTTTTTCAGCATATCGTCTTCGCTTTGTCGGTTGTCATAATTTCTGGTTGTTCGCTCGCTTGATGTCCATCAGCGAAACGTGTTCGTTGCGGTACCGGGCATTCGGGTTCTTCTCTCTGTTCCGCAGGAACGGGTCCGTCTCATCTTTGGCGAATTGGATGGCTTTTTGCGGACAGTTCTGTATGCACGCGAAGCAAAATTCACAATCGCCCTGCACCTTCACGCCTTGCGAAGCGAGTTCGTAATTTCCGCGCGGACAGACCGAGACGCAGATTCCGCAGCCGATGCAGGCATCGGTCACGGTAAAGCATTTCTCGCTTTTCATCAGGAAACCCACTTCGGGGTCGAGACCGCTCACGGCCATGAATCCCCGGTGCATCTGCCGTTCCTCTTCCGTCACCGGTTCGTGCCAATGCTTCCGGGCGGCAAGGTCGGCGGCTATCTTCTCCAAGTTCTCGGGAATGTGCTTGTCTATCTTGATTTGCTCATTCATATCGAAATTGGGCAGCCAGTTATCCACCATGACGATGGTGTTGATGTAATCGAACGCATTTCCCGCTTTTCGGGATATGCCGTCCCAAATCTCCACCGCATCGCATTTGCGTGCTCCGTAAGTCAGGATGGCAAATTTGTATCCGGCTTTCAGTTTCGCTTTCCGGATGAACTGCCTGACCATATAAGGCGGCATGTGCCCGTAGATAGGATATACTATCCCGATTTCATCCGCTTCGAGATCATACTTTCCTCGCTTTACCATCTGTGGAACGCTGAGCAGCTCCCCATTCTCTCCGGCCAACTGTCGTGCAACATACAGGCAGTTTCCCGTACCCGTGAAATACAGGATGATGCGTTTCTTCCCTTTTCCCTCACAAGACGTCAGCGAGAACAATCCCGATGAGGCAATCGCCGCACTTGCTATGGCTGTACCCATCCGTTTCAGGGCATCCCGCCGGGATATCTTATTGTTCGCACTCATATGTATCTGATATTCAGCAGTTATTTTAATCTGTTGTCTTTTGCAAAGATAGAGGATGCCTCCAAGGATGGCCTTACAGAAATTACGGGATATGATACCATTTTTACGGCGATATTTCCAACTCTCCCCGAGATGCGAAAAAGTCGCTCTTCCGACAAACTGTTCAGAGGGGCGACTTTCTTGCAATATTTACTTTTCTATTTTTTTTCATTCCAATTTTTCCTAACCAATTCAATATGCCGTCTTTGGAACCAGCCACACGGTCGCGGGCAATGGAGTAGCCGTCGAGCACGGTGGCTCGGGGTTCCAGTTCACGTATGGTCTTGATCGCGCCCGAGAAACGGCTTCCGCCGTGCGTGCAGAACGGAACGACGGTCTTGCCGCTGAAATCGTATTCGTCGAAAAACGAATAGAGCGGCATCGGCATGTCGTACCACCAGTTGGGGAAGCCGACGAACACCACATCGTACTCTTTCAGGTTCTCGATACGCGTAGCCAGTTTCGGACGGGCATTCGAGTCGATCTCCCTTTTGGCCGCATCGATAAGCGCCTTATGCGAGCCGGGATAGGCGTGTACGGTCTTTATTTCGAAAAGGTCGCTGTCCGTAGCTTCGCCGATAACGGATCCCACGTATTGAGTGTTTCCCATCACCTTGCCGCCGGAAAGAATGCGGCTCGCGCCCGACGAAGCATCCACGCCGTCCGTTTCCGGAACGGAGAAGTACACAACCAGAGATTTTCCATCGGCTGCATTTGCAATCGATTCTGTCCGTTGCTCCGATACTGTTTCCGTCGTCGCAGTCCCTTTCGAGCTGTTTTCATGTCCGGCCGCGCAACAGTAAGTCGCCACCGCACAGGCAACGATTGCCAGTGCGCCTGCCGTAATGATTCCTTTTTTCATACTCGGTCTTTTTACGTTTTTTATTCGATGATTCCTATCCGTTTCAGCCACGCTTCCGTACCGGCGGCGTTTCCCGGCACGTCGACGCCCGAACTGTCGCG
>OGQK01001525.1_pt1 | contig 11788 bp, 7 predicted proteins | sample 1553221 | NCBI WGS metagenome assembly OGQK01 (sample SAMEA2579996, study PRJEB22360) | human gut metagenome | biome: human gut; feature: human-associated habitat; material: faeces | place: Denmark | collected 2008/2010 | reverse complement strand
GGCACGCCGCCCGACTCACGGAAAACATCCGACGCGAAAAACGGCGCCGGGAAAAAACCGGCACAGACCGGGCATGCAGACCACGCCGAAATCCGCAATGCGCCGGCCCCCGGTCATTTCACGACACGCATCGCGGAAAGAAACGGCACAATTTTGCTATCTTTGCAAAACTCCCGTTCGGCATGTCCGAACCGAATCTGCACCGCACTTATGAAAAGAGGATCATTCGCGAGCCGTTTCGGCACGATCGCCGCCGTCGGAGGCTCGGTTATCGGACTGGGCAACATCTGGCGCTTCCCGTACGTGGCCGGCGAGAACGGCGGGGCGGCCTTCATTTTGATCTATCTGACGATCAGCTTTCTGATTTCCATTCCGATCATGCTGTCGGAATTCAGTCTGGGCCGTTCGACCAAACGCAACTCGATGCGCGCGTTCAGCAAACTGGCCCCGGGCACGAAATGGAAATGGGTGGGCTACATGGGCATTCTCTGCGCTTTCATCATTCTGTCGTTCTACTGCGTGATCGCCGGCTGGTCGCTCGAGTTTCTCAAGGAATCGGTGCTGAACCGCTTCCACGATCGCACGCCCGAGCAGGTGGCGGCGGCGTTCGACGGCTTCGTCGCCAGCGGCTGGCGACCGATCGCATGGACGCTCGTATTCATCGCGGCTTCGGCTTTCATCGTCTACTCGGGAATCGAAAAGGGAATCGAACGGTACAATAAAATCCTGATGCCGATGCTGTTTCTGCTGTTGTTCGGCATGGCTCTCAATGCGCTGACGCTCGACGGCGCGCGCCAGGGGATCGACTTTCTGCTGAAGCCCGACTTCAGCAAGATCACCGGAACGACCGTACTGGAAGCCCTCGGACAATCCTTCTTCTCGATGAGCCTCGGCATGGGCTGCATGATCACTTACGGCTCCTATCTGCGCAAGAACGAGAATATGTTCCGCATCGGGGCGATGGTCTCGCTGTCGGACATTACGGTGGCCGTCCTTTCGGGACTGGCCATTTTCCCCGCCGTCTTCTCGTTCGGCATCTCGCCCACCTCGGGTCCGGAGCTGGTTTTTTTGACGCTGCCGAACGTTTTCGCCCGGATGAGCGGGGGCTATGTGATCTCGGTCGTATTTTTCGTCCTGCTGTTCTTGGCCGCAATCACCTCGTCGGTCTCGCTGCTCGAAGTCATCATCGCCTACCTGTCGGAAGAAATGCGCATCACGCGGTCGAAAGCCATCGTCTGCACGGCCTGTACCGTAGCCGCGACCGGATCGCTCAGCGCGCTGTCGATGATGCCCGGTTCGGTCCTGACTATCGGAGGAAAAAATCTGTTCGATCTGTGCGACAGCCTGTCGTCGAACCTGATGATGCCGCTGGGCGGTCTGTTCATCGTGCTGTTCGCAGGCTGGGTGCTATCGCCCCGAAAGCTGCGCGACGAAATGACCAGCGGACTGAAATACGGGACCCGCGTCTTCCCGGTCGTCCGGTTCCTGATCCGGTTCGTCATCCCCGTAGTGATCGGTATCCTGTTCGCCAGCCGGATCGGGCTGCTGTTCTAAAGGAGCCGGCCCGTCAGCGGATGCGGCGCCGGAACTCGGCCGCTACGACCGCCGTGGCCATCGCCACGTTCAGCGACTCGGACGTGGGCGCCGCTCCCGGATAGGGCGGTATGAAAAGGCGCCGGGTCACGCAGCGGGCCGTCCCGGACGAGATGCCGTTTCCTTCGCTGCCCATCACGACGATGCCGCCGGCGGAAAGCCCGGCCCGGTAAATATCCTCCCCCTCCAGAAACGTCCCGTACACAGGCGTTCCCCGCTCCGCCGCACGGGCAAGGAACGACTCCAGCGCCGTATAGTGCACCCGCACGCGGGCAATGGCCCCCATCGTAGCCTGAACGGCTTTCGGTCCGAAACAGTCGGCGGTGTTTTCCGAGCAGACGATGTCGCGAATGCCGAACCAGTCGGCCAGCCGGACGATCGTTCCCAGATTGCCGGGGTCCTGCACTCCGTCGAGCGCAAGCGCCAGATCGTCCGTCCCCGTGCCGGCAGACAACCGATAGCGGGGCAGTTCGATCAGAGCCAGCACCGGCGTCGGCGTCTTCAGCGCGCTGATTCGCTCCATCTCCTTGGGCGACACGCGTTCGGTATCGGCACTCCCCACCTCGCTCCGGTCTTCCTCGCCGCAACGGAAAATCTTGCGCACGCGGAATTCCGAGGCGAGCATCTCGCCTACGAGCTTCTCCCCCTCGGCCACGAACAGGCCGGAGGCGGCACGCTCCTTTTTCGAGGAGAGCGAGCGCACGAAGGCTATTTCGGACTTGATCACGGCAATCGGATTATCCCGCCCCGAACGCCGGTGCGGTCCGACAAAGATAGACAAGACGGACCGAATCCCCAAACCGCCGGTCGGCTCCGATACCCGGATACGAAAACGCATGCCGCTTTCCGACCATCGGGCATCGCACCGGAAACGTTTTCCCGCAGGAAACGAGTCTCGGGCATGCCGAATCTCGCCCCCCAACTCCTACCGCAAGGTCCCGACGGATACGACGGACCCGCGCGGCATACCGGCGACGATCCCCGAAAACTTTCCCGCGCCGGCTTGCACAATCGAAAATCTATCCGTACCTTTGCGACTCAGAAACTATTCTGAGCCAGAAGACAGTTTCAGCAAGGGAAGACAATCCATAACTTACTGATAAATAATGTCTGACAAAAAAACCGCCCGTCTGATCCTCGAGGACGGCACTCAATTCGAAGGGTACTCCTTCGGCGCCGAAACGTCCGTTTCGGGCGAAGTCGTCTTCAACACAGCCATGACCGGTTATCCCGAAAGCCTGACCGACCCGTCGTACAGCGGTCAGATCCTCGTGTCGACCTATCCGCTGATCGGCAACTACGGAGTTCCGCAGTTTACGGAGCAGGACGGTTTGCTGCGCTTTTTCGAATCGGACCGTATCCACATCCGCGCTCTGGTCGTCTCCGACTATTCGTTCGAGCACAGCCACTGGAACGCGAGCGAAAGCCTCGGACAGTGGCTCAAGGACAACGGCGTGCCGGGCATTTGGGGCGTGGACACGCGCCGGATCACGAAGATCATCCGCGAGCGGGGCGTCATGCTCGGCAAGCTCGTGATCGAAGGCTCGCCCGAGCCCGCGGAGTTCGTCGATCCGAACAAGGAGAACCTGGCGGCGCTCGTCAGCACGAAACAGGTCGAAACGTACGGGAACGGGAAGTACCGGATCGTACTGGTCGACTGCGGCTGCAAATACAACATCGTGCGCTGCCTGACGAAGCGGAACGCGACGGTGATCCGCGTGCCTTGGGACTACGACTTCACGCAGATCGACTACGACGGCGTGATGCTGTCGAACGGCCCCGGCGACCCGCAGCAGTGCGGGGCGACGATCGCCAACATCCGCAAGGCGATCGCGCTGGGCAAGCCGATCTTCGGCATCTGTCTGGGCAACCAATTGTTGTCGATCGCGGCCGGAGCGACGACCTTCAAGCTCAAGTACGGTCATCGGAGCCACAACCAGCCGGCGCTGATGGTGGGCACGGACCGGGCCGTCATCACGTCCCAGAACCACGGCTTCGCCGTCGATACGACGACGCTCGACGAGGGCTGGGAGCCTTACTTCGTGAACCTCAACGACGGGACGAGCGAAGGCATCCGGCACCGGACGAAGCCGTTTTTCTCCGTACAGTTCCACCCCGAGGCTTCGGGCGGTCCGGTCGATACCGAATTCCTGTTTGACGACTTTATCCAAAACATCGAGAAATGCAGAAAATAAACAAGGTAGAGAAAGTGATCCTGCTCGGGTCGGGAGCGCTTAAGATCGGCGAGGCCGGGGAATTCGACTACTCGGGCTCTCAGGCGCTCAAGGCGCTCAAGGAGGAAGGCGTCTACACGGTGCTCATCAACCCGAACATCGCTACGATCCAAACTTCGGAGAACATCGCCGACAAGGTTTATTTCCTGCCCGTCACGCCCGAGTACGTCGAGAAGGTAATCGAGAAGGAGCGCCCGCAGGGCATCCTGCTCGCGTTCGGCGGCCAGACGGCCCTGAACTGCGGCGTGCAGCTCTACCGCAGCGGCGTGCTCGAAAAATACGGCGTGCAGGTAATGGGTACGCCCGTACAGGCGATCATCGACACGGAGGACCGGGAGAAATTCGTCGAGAAACTCGACGAGATCGACGTGAAGACGATCAAGAGCGAGGCCGTCACGTCGGTGGCCGAGGCCAAGCGCGTCGCGCACGAACTGGGCTACCCGATCATTATCCGCGCGGCCTATACGCTCGGCGGACTCGGATCGGGCTTCTGCGACAACGACGAGGAGCTGGACGCGCTGGCGAACAAGGCGTTCTCGTACTCGCCGCAGATACTCGTCGAAAAGTCGCTCAAGGGCTGGAAGGAGGTCGAGTACGAGGTCGTGCGCGACCGCTACGACAACTGCATCACGGTCTGCAACATGGAGAACTTCGACCCGCTGGGCATCCACACCGGCGAGAGCATCGTCGTCGCCCCGTCGCAGACGCTGTCGAACTCCGAGTACCACAAGCTGCGCGAGCTGGCGATCAAGATCATCCGCCACATCGGCGTGATCGGCGAGTGCAACGTGCAGTACGCCCTCGACCCGAACTCGGAGGACTATCGCGTGATCGAGGTCAACGCGCGTCTGAGCCGCTCGTCGGCGCTGGCGTCCAAGGCCACCGGCTACCCGCTCGCGTTCATAGCCGCGAAGCTCGGCCTCGGCTACGGTCTGCACGAGCTGAAGAACAACGTGACCAAGAGCACGACGGCCTGCTTCGAGCCGGCGCTCGACTATATCGTCTGCAAGATACCGCGCTGGGACCTGGGCAAGTTCAAGGGCGTCTCGCGCGAGCTGGGATCGAGCATGAAGTCCGTCGGCGAGGTGATGGCCATCGGCCGTAACTTCGAGGAAGTGATCCAGAAGGGCCTGCGGATGATCGGACAGGGCATGCACGGCTTCGTCGCGAACAAGGAGTTCGAGGTCGACGACATCGACGCCGCGCTCACCCATCCGACCGACAAGCGCATCTTCGTCATCGCGCACGCGCTGAAGAACGGGTACACCGTCGAGCGCATCCACGAGCTGACGAAGATCGACCGCTGGTTCCTCGAGAAGTTGCAGAACATCATCCGGATCGAGAACGAGCTGGAGCAGCACAACAACATCACCCATGTGCCCGACGAGCTGCTGCTCGAGGCCAAACAGCGCGGCTTCTCGGATTTCCAGCTCGCCCGCACGGTAGCCAAGAGCACGGCCAAGAGCATCGACGCCGACATGCTCGCGATCCGGAGCTACCGCAAAATGCGCGGCATCACGCCCTACGTCAAGCAGATCGACACGCTGGCGGCCGAGTACCCGGCCATGACGAACTACCTGTACGTCACCTACAGCGCCTCGGCGCACGACATCGACTTCCCGCACGACAACCGCTCGGTCATCGTGCTCGGGTCGGGAGCCTACCGCATCGGAAGTTCGGTCGAGTTCGACTGGTGCAGCGTCAGCGCGCTGAACACGATCCGCCAGCAGGGACTTCGCTCGGTGATGATCAACTACAATCCCGAGACGGTCTCGACCGACTACGACATCTGCGACCGGCTCTACTTCGACGAGCTGACGCTCGAGCGGGTGCTGGACATCACCGATCTGGAGATTCCGCGAGGCGTGATCGTCTCGACCGGCGGACAGATACCCAATAACCTGGCCATGCGCCTTCAGTCGCAGCACGTGCCGATTCTGGGCACCTCGGCCACCGACATCGACCATGCCGAGGACCGGCACAAGTTCTCGGCCATGCTCGACGAGATCGGCGTCGACCAGCCCCGCTGGCGGGAACTCACGACGATGGACGATATCTACCGTTTCGTCGACGAGGTGGGATTCCCCGTGCTGATCCGCCCGAGCTACGTGCTCTCGGGCGCGGCGATGAACGTCGTGTCGAACCGCTCCGAGCTGGAGCACTTCCTGACGCTGGCGACCAACGTGTCGAAACAGTATCCGGTCGTCGTCACGGAGTTTATCGAGAACGCCAAGGAGATCGAGATCGACGCGGTGGCCCGCGGCGGCGAGGTGCTGATCTACGCCATTTCCGAGCACGTCGAGTTCGCAGGCGTCCACTCGGGCGACGCGACGATGGTATTCCCGCCACAGAAGATGTATGTCGAGACGATGCGGCGCATCAAGAAGATCGCCCGCGAGGTAGCCCGCATGCTCAACATATCGGGCCCGTTCAACATGCAGCTGATGGCCAAGGACAACGAGATCAAGGTCATCGAGTGCAACCTGCGCGCGTCGCGCAGCTTCCCGTTCGTGTCGAAGGTACTGAAGGTGAACTTCATCGACATAGCGACGAAGATCATGCTCGGCATCGAGCCCGACGTGCCGCACAAGTCGGCCTTCGAGCTCGACTACGTCGGCATCAAGGCGCCGCAGTTCTCGTTCTCGCGGCTGCAGAAGGCCGACCCGGTGCTGGGCGTCGAAATGGCGTCTACCGGCGAGGTGGGCTGCATCGGCGAGAACTTCCACGAGGCGATTCTCAAGTCGATGATGTCCGTGGGCTATGCGATCCCGAAGAAGAACATCCTGCTGTCGACCGGCGACTCGCGCTCGAAGATGGACATGCTGTCGGCCGCCAAAGCGCTTCAGGAGAAGGGCTACAACATTTTTGCGACCAAAGGCACGGCCCAGTTCTTGGAAACGAACGGCGTGCACGCGACGGTGCTCCACTGGCCCGACCAGAGCGAGCAGCCCAACACGCTGACCTACATCAAGGAAAAGAAGATCGATCTGGTGGTCAATATCCCGAAGAACCTGTCGAAGACCGAGCTCAGCAACGACTACACGATTCGCCGCAGCGCGATCGACTTCAACATTCCGCTCATCACGAACGCCCGGCTGGCGAGCGCCTTTATCACGGCGTTCTGCAAGCTCGACAAGCAGGACATCAAGATCAAGAGCTGGAACGAATACTAACGGCCCGAAGCCGGAACAACAGAGAATGCGCGGCAGAAAACTGCCGCGCATTCTCATGCGTATAATATCATAAACTCCGGACTACGGTGGTTAGAACCATGCCGCCGGACGGCCGAGTCGAAAGCCTCGGAAAATAAGGGGGAATTATTGCGGAGCGTCGCCCGCCATCTATCCGTAACTTTACAGCACGGTTTCCGCCGGCAGGCGGGAAACGCCTCCTCAGCAATCCGAAAGCAACGCAAGGGGTTCCGCCTGTATTCCGGCATTCCATCTTATTCATTGCCATTAGCGGCACCGCGATATCCGAGCAGGCCGCCGGCATTTTCATGGCAAGCTCGGAGAAAAAACACGGCGAATCGCTATCTTTGCCGCACAATCGCTTAGCTTATGCCCGTTACGCTACGACATACCCTGCCCGGCTGCTCGTTCGCACTGTGGCGGATCGACGAGGACACAGCCCGTCTCGCCCCGCTTTGTACCGGGCAGGAAAACGCATGGGCCGGGACGCTGGCTCCGGAGCGCCGTCGCCGCGAATGGCTCGCATGGCATGCCGCGTTGCACGAGGAAGCCCCTGCCGAGGAAACGTTCTATCGGCCGTCCGGAGCGCCGGCCCTGCGAAGCGGAAGGCATATCGCCGTCAGCCACGCCGGCGGATACGCCGCGCTGATGCTCTGCGACGTTCCGTGCGGACTCGACATCGAACGGGCGGACCGCGACTTCACAAAGACGGAGGAAAGGTTTCTCGCTCCGGACGAGCGGAAGTTGCTGGAATCCGCGGGCGGCCTGTCCGCCGGCATCGTCTGGTGCGCCAAAGAAGCCCTCTACAAATGGTCGGGACTCGGCGGACTCGACTGGCTCCGCGATATCCGCGTCACGAAGATCGATCCGGTCCGGGAAACGCTCGAAGGAACGGCCGGAGGAAAGCGCATCGGGCTGAAAGTCATCCCGCATCCCGAACTGCATATCGTCTTCTGCGCCGGATAGCCCCTGCGGCGAATCGCCGCAAAGCGGCACGCCCGTTTGGAGGTGTCCGTTTTTTCTCCTTACTTTGTCTCGGAGAAATCATTAACCCTAACCGAACATTTATGAATCGAATGTATGCAAAGGCACGCATCGGACTGCTCGCCCTCGTGGCGCTGTTCGTTCTGCTGCCTTCGGCCGGCAAAAGCCAGAGCCGGCAACGAATGGCCGTCCCCGAAGACATGGAGCGATGGATCAAAACGACTTTCGCCAAAGGACACGTTCCTCCCTTCTCGTTCGTCTACGACGGCAAGCCGTCGGCCCAGTTCATCCGCAAATGGAAATACTCGGCAAGCAAGGGAGCAAGCGACGAAGCGGGAACGATCAAATACCTGTTCACCTACACCGATCCCGTCACCGGTCTGAAAGTAGCCTGCCGTGTCACGGGCTTCGAGGAATTCGGCGCCGTCGAGTGGATGCTGTACTTTACGAATACATCGCAGCGCAACTCCGCCATGCTGACCGATGTCAAGGTCACCGATTTCGGCATGGAGGCGGGAAAGGACGCTTCCTTCACGCTGCACCATGCCGTGGGAAGCAACGGCGGTCGCGACGACTTCTGGCCGCTGTCGACGCCGGTGGAAGCGAACAAATCGGTTTATATCACCCCCGAAGGCGGACGCTCGTCGGACCATACCGGATTTCCGTTCATGAATCTCGAGGCATCGAACGGACGGGGCGCGATCGTCGCCGTCGGCTGGACCGGCAACTGGTACGTCGACGTATCGCAGCAGACGCCCGGCACCGCGACGCTGGCCTCGGGCATGAAGAACATGAACCTCTACCTGCTGCCGGACGAGACGATCCGCACGCCGCTCGTATGCATGCTGTTCTGGCAGGGCGAAGACCGCATGGTCGGCCATAACACGTTCCGCCGTTTCATGCTCGCCCACCATTCGCCCAAACTGAACGGCCGCTTCGCCGAATATCCGTTCTCGGGCGGATACAGCTGGGGCGATCCCGCACCCTGCAACGAGTACTGCTGCCTGACAGAAGATTTCGCCCTCGCGCTGACCAAGCGCTACGCTCAGTTCGGCATCGTGCCCGAAGTCTTCTGGCTCGACGCCGGATGGTACAAGGGATGCGGCGGCCCCGACTTCACGGGGAAAAACTGGTATAACACAGTAGGCACATGGGAGGTGGACGAGAAGCGTTTCCCGAACGGACTGAAGCCGCTGTCGGAAGCCGCGCACGAAGCCGGCGCCAAGTTCATGGTATGGTTCGAACCCGAACGCGTCGCCGTAGGCAGCCAGATCGCGGAGGAACATCCCGAATGGCTGCTCAAGCGCTCGAACGATCCGAACAATCTGCTGTTCGATCTGGGCAACCCCGAAGCGCTCAACTGGATGTGCGAGCATATCGGCGACCTGATCGAGAAAAACGGCATCGACTATTATCGTCAGGACTTCAACATGCATATCAGCCCCTACTGGGCCGAAGCCGACGAGCCCGACCGGGTGGGCATCCACGAAATCCGGCACGTCGAGGGCCTGTACGCCTACTGGGACTATCTGCGCGAACGTTTCCCGGGCCTGCTGATCGACAACTGCGCAGGAGGCGGACGGCGTCTCGATCTGGAGACCATGTCGCGCAGCGCTCCGCTGTGGCGGACCGACTACAGCTACGGAGAAGTGAACGGCTATCAGTGCCATACCTACGGACTGAATTTCTACCTGCCGATTCACGGCACAGGTCTTTACAAGACCGATCCGTACAGCGTCCGCTCGGCTCTCGGCAGCGCCGCCGTGCTGAACTGGAAGCTCAACGTGCTCGAAGGCTCGATCGCCGACATGCAACAGATCATCGCCCAATACAAGGAGCTCCGGCCTTACTATTACGAGGATTACTATCCGCTGACGGGAACGGCCCGCGAGCTGACCTTCGACAATGCATGGCTCGCCTACCAGATGCACCGCCCGTCAGACCAGAGCGGTATCGTCGTCGCTTTCCGCCGCAAGGACAATCAGCAGGGCTCGATCCGCGTCCGGTTGCGGGGCGTCGATCCGGCGAAGACCTACCGAGTGCTGAACGACAACGACGGAACGGTCACGACCCGCTCGGGCGCGGAGCTGGCCGAGGGCATCGACCTGCAGATCGCCGAGGCGCCGGGCTCGTTGCTGCTGCGCTATTCGGAAGCAGGGGAATAAACCCGCATCCGCTCCGGGAATCGTAAGAGAGCCTTCTTTCCGTAAAAGGCGGACGGAACGCGACGCCCTTCCCGAGCGGGGATACGGAGAATCCGAACGAAAAACCGAGCGATTGTCGGATATGCAAAAAGAGCGTTTTTTGTTAAATATCCGACAATCGCTTGGTTTTTTACTTTTTTACCCTACCTTTGTCACTGTCAGAAGTCGAAAACATGATTCTCAATAGCCGCTTTCATCACCACCATCACCGCTCCCGGAAGCACCGGTAGGCCGATGGCGTCTGTCTGAACGCGAAGCGAGATTCAACTCATACGGCGAGGCTTACCGAAAACGGTGCCTCGCTTTTTTTATTCGCGAACGAATCAAACGAAAAGGATATGCTGAGAATAGCGATTCAAGCCAAAGGAAGACTCAACGAAGAGAGTATCGGACTGCTCGCCGAGGCGGGCGTATCGATCGAGGACAGCAAGCGCAAGCTGCTCGCGCGCAGCGACGGTTTCCCTCTGGAAGTGCTTTACCTGCGCGACGACGATATTCCTCAGGCCGTGTCGATGGGCGTGGCCGATCTGGGCGTCGTCGGCCTGAACGAAGTCGAGGAGAAGGGTTTCGACGTGGAAATCGTCCACCGGCTCGGATTCGGCAAGTGCCGGCTGTCGCTGGCCGTCCCGAAGACGGAGCCTTACGACGGCCTGTCGTACTTCGAAGGCAAACGCGTCGCCACGTCCTATCCGGTCATCCTGTCGCGCTTCTTCCGGGAGAAAGGCATAGCGGCCGAAATCCATGAAATCGCCGGTTCGGTCGAAATCGCCCCGTCGGTCGGCATGGCCGACGCGATTTTCGACATCGTCAGCTCGGGCGGCACGCTCGTCACCAACGGGCTGAAGGAGGTCGAGCAGGTACTCTTCTCGGAAGCGGTGCTCATAGGCGGCCGTGCGCTGAGCGACGACAAGCGGCAGACCCTCTCGCAATTGCTGTTCCGAATCGAGGCCGTCGAGCGCAGCCGGGGCCTGAAGTACGTGCTGATGAACCTGCCTCACGCGAAGATACCCGAGGCCGTGCGCATTCTGCCCGGCATGAAAAGTCCGACGATCCTGCCGCTGGCGCAGGAGGGCTGGAGCTCGATGCACGTCGTAATCAACGAACGCGAGCTGTGGAGCAAAATCGAACAACTCAAGGCGATCGGGGCCGAGGATATTCTGGTGCTGTCGCTCGAAAAAATGATACGCTGATGCGAATTACGGTGAATCCCCAAAAAAGCGAGTGGGCCGATCTGCTCCGCCGTCCGCAGATCGACGCGCCGGTCATCGGCGAGCGGGTGGCGGCCATACTCGAACGGGTCCGCGCCGGAGGCGACCGGGCCGTGCTCGCATCTGACCGCCGAGATCGACTCGGTCGCGCTCGACTCGCTCGAGGTCGCGCCCGAAGAGATCGAACGGGCCGAAGCGGCCGTCTCGCCCGAACTCAAACGTGCCATCGCGACGGCGGCCGAGCATATCGAACGGTTCCATGCCGCCCAGCGGCCTCGGACGGTCGATTTGGAAACGGCTCCCGGCGTGCGGTGTCTCCAGCGGGCCGTGCCGATCCGACGGGTCGGGCTCTACGTGCCGGGCGGATCGGCTCC
>OGQK01001520.1_pt1 | contig 11809 bp, 7 predicted proteins | sample 1553221 | NCBI WGS metagenome assembly OGQK01 (sample SAMEA2579996, study PRJEB22360) | human gut metagenome | biome: human gut; feature: human-associated habitat; material: faeces | place: Denmark | collected 2008/2010 | reverse complement strand
CTGTAAATCTGCTGTCTTTCGACTTCGGTGGTTCGAATCCATCTCCGCCCACACGTAATCCGGTGTATACCGGCATGATTTTGCGGAAGTAGCTCAGTCGGTAGAGCATTAGCCTTCCAAGCTAAGGGTCGCGGGTTCGAATCTCGTCTTCCGCTCTGATTTCACAGGGCCGCTCATAGAGCGGTTTTTTTGTATCCTGTTACATACGCTAATCCCGAACGACATGGTAAATATACTACGAGGAGCCTGCAGAATTGCTGTTCTTGCAATTTTCGCGGGGCAGTATTCGTGTATCGACAAGCAATACGATCTGTCCGATCTGGATACGGACGATATTACGATCGGAAACGACCTGACCCTGCCGCTCGGGACGGGAGTTATTTCTGCGGGAGATATTATCAACGTCGGGGATAACGACGAGATCACGATCGACGACGCCGGAAATTACGTGGCGCGGTATTCCGGCGGGATCGACGTGGATATGCCCGGCGGAGTGGGTTTCGGGGATTCCGAATTTCCGGAATCCCGGCTCGACATTCCGCTCGTCCCGGGAGAACATCCCCACGATTATCCAGAGGATGCCGAGATCGAACTCGGCGAATCCGCCGTCGAACTCAACCTGACGACGGACGATATCGCCCGGCTCGATTCCGTTCTGTTCGATAACCGCAACGGGGCGTCGCGCCTCGGACTGGAACTTTCCGTCGACAACCTTCGGCTCGACGGCGGAGATGCCGAAGTGGTGTTCCGCGCATCTTTCCCGGAAGGATACCGCCTGGCTGCCGAAACCGGGCAGGATGGCAGTTTCACCGGTTCCGAATATACTTGTACGATCCCGATGCGGGAACTGGCCGGCAGCCAGAAAACGGTACGCCTCCTGTTGCAAAAAGCGGTCGTCGGCGCGGACGACCGGATCGCGTATAACGCTTCGCTCCGGATCAAAAAGGGTTCTTCGCTGTCCGTTTCGGGGAGTCCCGGGCTCCGAATTTCAGGGGGGATCTCGTCGCCCGACTTCCGGGTGATTTACGGATTGATCGACGATAATTTTACGGCGGGACAGGTTGATATCGCGACCGAAGGACTCGACGACCTGTTCGACGGCGACGACAACGTGCTGAGCTTTGCCGATCCGCGCATCCGGCTGACGGCGCAGAGCAACATCGGGATCCCGCTACGGGCATCGTTCGCGATGACTTCGGTCAACGATCGCTCCGGCGCTACGGAGTCGGTTACGGTCGACCGCATCACGATGAATGCTCCCGGCGCTTACGGACAAACCGCCGTCAGCAACATCTGGCTCGGCGCTTCCGACCGTGACGTTCCGGCGGAATATACATTCACGGCATGTCCGGTCAACGATCTGATCCGGATCTCTCCGGACGATATAGCGATTCGTACGGAGGTACGCACGGATACCGACTTGACCGATTCGCGCGCCTGCTTCTATCCGAAAGACGCTTTCGCCCGGATCGCCTACACGGCCGAGATTCCGCTCGCTCCCGCCGCCGATTTCCGAGGACAGACCGATCAGACGGTCGACGAAGTATTCGACGCGGATCTGATCGATTACCTGTTTTCCGGCGGCTCGGCCGAAATTTACGGTCGTGTGACCAACTCCCTGCCGCTGAATTTCGATATGAACCTGATCGTTACGGATGCGGCGGACGTTCCGGTCGGAATCGATTTCGAGCCGCAAAAGGTCAAGGGCGGCGGTCTGGGAACCGACGGCGAAGTCAGCGATGTATCGTTCGTCATTACAGAAGCGGACATGCCTAAAATGAAAAATGCCCGTAACCTCCGCATCCGGCTCGAAGCTTATTGCGACGACGCGCTGGCCGGACGGCACCTGCGACCGGATCAGCAGGCCAAGCTGACGCTGAAACTTCGCAAGAGCGGAGGAATCAATATCACCACCAACGAATAAGACAACCGAAAGAGGTTATAAACTCCCGACCCGATTATGAAGAAATTCCTATTGCTCGCCTGCTTGTCGTGCGGTTTTCTGACGGCTGCGGCACAGCAACTGCGCACCGCATATTTTATGGACAAGGCTACGCTGAGAACCTCGATGAATCCGGCCTTCCGTCCGGTCCGGGGATTCGTTGCCATCCCGGCCGCGGGTTCCGTTTCGGCGATGTACGCCTCGAACGGCATGGCTCTGGGCGATCTGTTTTACCGGACAGACGGACGCCTGGTGACTTTTATGGACCCGTCGGTTCCTGCTGAATCTTTCCTGCGCAGACTTAAGACGAACAACCAGTTGAATGCCGACATAGCGACCGAGATCGTTTCGGCCGGCTGGTTTTCCGGGCACGGTTTCTGGACGATCGGTATCGGAGTCAAGGGAACCGTCAGCGGTAACGTTCCCAAATCGCTGTTCGAATTCATGAAATACGGCTCGGGGCCGGAAGGAACGACTTACGATATCAAGAAACTGCACGTATATGCCGACTCTTACGTAGACGTATCGGTCGGATACTCGCATCCGCTGAACGCACGCTGGACGATCGGCGGAAAGTATAAGTTCCTGGTCGGAGCCGGCAATGCGGACGTCTATTTCAATAATCTGCACGCCGTTATGAACGGGGACGCATGGCGGATTACCTCGGAAGGGTATATGTCCGCTTCGGTACAGGGGCTGCGCCCGAAATTCAGCACCGACAAGAACGACCGGGAATACATCGACGGGTTCGACTATCATTCGCCCGGAGCGGCCGGTTACGGAAGCGCCATCGATTTCGGAGCGACCTTTAAAGTACTGGACAATTTTACGGTTTCCGGAGCGGTGATCGATTTCGGATTCATTACGTGGAGCAAACGCTCGACGGTCAACGGCGCGGCAAAGGGCGATTTCGATTTCGACGGTTTCGACCTGCCGATCGGAGACGATCAGCCGGACAACTCGATGAGCGACCAGATGGACGACCTGACCGGCAACCTGCAAAACCTGTTTCATTTTTCGGAGACCCCTTCGCGGAGTCGCACTACATTGCTGCGCAGTACGATCAACGTGGGCACCGAGTATTCCGTAGCGCAGAACCGGGTCGGCTTCGGCCTGCTTTCCAGCACCCGCATCTACAAGCCGAAAATCTATACCGAACTGACCGCTTCGGTCAATTATCGTCCGATCGACTGGTTCGCCGCGACGGTCAGCTATTCGTTCGTTCACAGCGCTTTCAAGACGTTCGGTTTCGCGCTTAACTTCAGCCCGTCGTGGATCAACTTCTTTGTCGGCAGCGATTATATGTTTACCAAGGTGAATCCGCAGTTCATTCCGATCAAAGCTTCCGCGGCCAATCTGTACTTCGGGCTCAGCGTTCCGCTCCGGAAAGAACGGCAATGTCGGCGGTAATCGAATTTCTTCGTACATAATTCGGGCTAAGTTTTGGTATTTTAAAAATAAATATTACTTTTGTCCCCGCAAAACCAAAGGTGCCGCACCCGAGGTTTCGATATGAAATATTGCTGTTTTAGCTCAGTGGTAGAGCACTTCCTTGGTAAGGAAGAGGTCACGAGTTCAAGTCTCGTAAACAGCTCACGGTCATAAAAAGGACGCTTTTCAGCGTCCTTTTTACGTATTCCGTTCGACGGACGATTTTAGATTCGCTTCGTTTGCGAAAGGGCGATTCGGTAACATTATTTTTCAATCGACCGTTCCAGTTTTTTCGCCGGAACCGCCAGACGGCCGCTACGACGACGTAGCAGCCGATCGAGATCGCGATATGGACGAAGATCGCCGCGATACTGAGTTGGTAGAGCGCTTTTTTCCTGCCGTTGTTCAGCGTCACGGCGACCGGATCAGGGCGCGTTCCCGCATCCGGAAGGCAACGGCGCTCGCAAACAGCACCCCGCCGCTAAACGCTTCCTGTCTTCCTTTTTGCATCGAGTCGTTTTCGGTACGCCTGTGCAAATTATGTTCCGTACCGGCCGAATCCGCGATCCGTTTTCGTTTTTAAAGGGCGTAAAACGAGCCGTTCCGTAAAAAGGCAGAAAGATTTCGAACGACAGTCGGCCGTGTTCGATTGTGTTATTTCGGAAAAATATCCTATATTTGATACCGGCAGCAGACCGGAGTACGTAGCGCTCCGGTACGAAAAAGAAACTATCGTGCGCGAAGCGAATGCCGACGGCGTATTCAAAGACGAGATTGATGAGCCGGACGGACTGCGCCACGGCGACGTTTTCCGTGCCGGACAAAAAGTAATAACGATATGAAGATAACGAAGATATTGTGCCTCACGGCGACGGCCGTGCTTGTTACGATGCACACCCGTGGCGAGGAGCGCGCTTTCGATCCGGTAGAATACGCCAATCCGCTGATCGGAACGCAGTCTACTTACGAACTGTCGACCGGCAATACCTATCCGGCGATCGCCAGGCCGTGGGGCATGAACTTCTGGACGCCCCAGACCGGCAAAATGGGAAACGGCTGGATTTATGTTTACACGGCCGATAAGATCCGGGGATTCAAACAGACGCACCAGCCCAGTCCGTGGATCAACGATTACGGACAGTTCTCGCTGATGCCCCTGACCGGCCGCCCCGAATTCGATGAGAACAAACGGGCAAGCTGGTTTTCGCACAAAGCCGAAACGGCCAAGCCGTACTATTATAGCGTTTATCTGGCGGATTACGACGTAACGACGGAAATCACCCCGACCGACCGGGCCGCCATGTTCCGTTTTACGTTTCCGAAAGGGGACTCGTACGTAGTCGTCGATGCTTTCGACCGGGGTTCCTTCGTGCGCGTCATTCCCGAGGAGAACAAGATCATCGGCTATACGACCCGCAACAGCGGCGGCGTTCCGAAAAATTTCAAGAACTACTTTGTTATCGTTTTCGACAAGCCGTTCACGTTCTGCAAAACGGTCGTCAACGGTTCGATGACCGATGCTTCGGAGCAAACCGGCGATCATACGGGAGCCGTCATCGGATTCGGCACCCGGCGCGGAGAGGTCGTGCATGCGCGGGTAGCCTCTTCTTTTATCAGTTTCGAGCAAGCGCAGCTGAACCTGCAGGAACTCGGCCGTAACTCGTTCGACCGGATCGTCGCGCAGGGGAAATCGGCCTGGAACGAAGCGATGAGCCGCATATACGTAGAGGGCGGCAGCGACGACCAACTGAGCACGTTCTATTCCTGCCTGTACCGGTCGCTGCTGTTTCCGCGGAAATTCTACGAGATCGACGCGCGGGGAACGGTCGTTCATTACAGTCCGTACAACGGGAAGGTGTTGCCCGGCTACCTGTACACGGATACCGGTTTTTGGGATACGTTCCGCAGCCTGTTTCCGCTGCTGAACCTGATGTATCCGTCGCAGAGCCGGGAGATGCAGGAAGGATTGCTGAACACCTACCGCGAGAGCGGTTTTTTCCCGGAGTGGGCGAGTCCCGGTCACCGCGGCTGCATGGTGGGGAACAATTCGGCTTCCGTACTAACGGACGCTTACCTCAAAGGCGTGAAGGTCGGGGATGCGGAAATGCTGTACGAAGGGTTGGTGCATGGCACGCAGGCCGTTCATCCGAAAGTGTCTTCTACCGGACGCCTCGGATACGAATATTACAACCGCCTGGGATACGTTCCCTACGATGTCAAAATCAATGAAAGCGCCGCGCGCACGCTTGAATATGCTTACGACGACTGGTGCATTTCGCGACTGGCCGCAGCATTGGGAAAGCCCCGGTCAGAAGTCGAGTTGTACGAGAAGCGGGCGATGAATTATCGGAACCTGTTCGATCCGGAGACCCGTCTGATGCGCGGCCGCAACCGCAACGGGGCGTTTATGAGCCCGTTCTCGCCGCTGAAGTGGGGCGACGCTTTCACGGAAGGGAACAGTTGGCACTATACCTGGAGCGTTTTTCACGACCCGCAGGGGTTGGTCGATCTGATGGGCGGTCCGGACGGTTTCGTGCAGATGCTGGATTCGGTATTCAACGTTCCGCCGCTGTTCGACGACAGCTATTACGGCGGAATTATCCACGAGATCCGGGAGATGCAGGTGATGAATATGGGAAACTACGCTCACGGCAATCAGCCGGTGCAGCACATGATCTACCTGTACGATTATGCCGGCCAGCCGTGGAAGGCGCAGTACTGGCTCCGCGAGGTGATGAACCGTTTGTACAACAGCCGGGCGGACGGCTACTGCGGAGACGAGGATAACGGGCAAACTTCGGCTTGGTATGTCTTTTCCGCCCTCGGTTTTTATCCGGTCTGTCCGGGTACCGACCAGTATGTAATGGGAGCGCCGTTGTTCCGCAAGGCGGTGCTCCGATTCGAAAACGGGAAGTTGTTCACGATCGAGGCGCCGGAGAACGGCCCCGGGAACCGTTACATCCGCTCCGCGTCGCTGAACGGAGAAAAATATACGAAAAATTACCTTACCCACGGCAATCTGCTGCGGGGAGGTAAATTGCAGGTGAAGATGGATCGCGTTCCGAATAAAAAGCGGGGAATCGCCCCGGAAGATTTTCCGTATTCGTTTTCGACGGAAAGGAAGCATCCGGTATCGCCCGGGCAACCGGCTGACAAATAATACAATGAGGCCGTTGACTGGCGGGAAGAGCCGTTTCGGGAAAATCGAGGATTCAGTTTAACAAAATATCGGACAATATTTATTTAATTTACAATGATCTTATAAATATAAAATAGCGGATTTTTCGAAAGATTGTGCTATTTTTATTATAGCAACAGCCCAAAAAAAGGAATTTTGCACGGAGTGTTTGAAAAAAATGTTAATTTTGTCTCGTTGCTTTCGGGCGACGAGCTTGTTTGAACACGGAAAGTGTTAGGCTTTATTCTCGTTGATAGAATCTGGTAAATTCAAAAGAATGGAGAATAAGCAAAATTCTCTCACGTCCTATACTGTTAAGTATAGCGTGGGCTGTTGCTTATTTAACATTCGCAGGTTTGCCAGAACCTTATCAGCTTGAATAAGTCTACAGGCCCACGCTTTTCTTTTGTTGCAAAAAACCGGAGGGGCGCCGGTTGTAAATCGGTTTTGCGGTTATGGAAAGATATGTCATTTTGGAAATTTATCATTTGCCGTCCGGTAATGACATGGCGAGCGCCGTTATAGTCCGGGATGACGATCGCACGCTGAAGTACAACGTACTGCTGCAGTCTAAGCCGAATCCCGGAAACGACGGAAAAAAGCCTGTTATGGTGTGCAAATTCAACAAGGCGTGCAACAGCATCGAGACCCAGTTCATTTGTCATGCCTCCGACAATTCCGAATTATCCAAATGGACTAAAAATACCGTTATAATTAACGATTTTTAAAATAGATTTATTGTAAACCCGCCCGTCAGTCGGATTCGGTCAGACGGATCTGTTGTCCATCCATGGCGATCTTCCCCTGTTTCATCAGGTAACCGGCGCTGCGCTTGAACGTTTTTTTGCTCATCCGAGTAAGTTGCCGGATCTTTTCGGGTTTACTGTCGTCATTCACCGGCAGCGCATTTCCGTTTTTACGCAGGATCTCCAACAGCCGTTCGGCCGATTTTTTAACTTCGTCGTACCCCTGGCCCTGCAAGGCGAGGTCAACCCGATTGTCGTCGGTAATGCGAACGATGTAAGCTTTCATTCGATCGCCGACCGCTACGGGCTGGAAAATCTGGTTGCGGTAGATCATACCCCAATGCCGGTCGTTGATCACGACGCGGAATCCGATCGGAGTCTCGGTGGCTATCAGGATATCGACTTCCTCGCGCGGGGATACCGTCAGCTCGACGTTGTTGATAAATCCTTTCAGGTAAGTCGTCGCAACGACGCGTCCAGTAATGTTGTCCGTATAGAGGTAGACCGGATACTTTTTCCCGATATCCAGGCGCGACGACTGATTCCGGTTGGGCAGGAACAGGTCTTTGGCCGGGAGCCCCCAGTCCAGAAATGCTCCGTGAACCGTTTTATCGACCACTTTCAGGCAGGCCGTCTGGCCGACCGTCGCCAGCGGGCGTTCGGTCGTAGCCACCAACCGGTCTTCCGAATCGTGGTAAACGAAAACTTCCAGCGAAATCCCGGGTTTGTAATCGACGGATACGTAACGATTCGGCAACAGCACTTCGTTCCCGTCTTCGTCCGCGAGATAGAGTCCGTAGTCCGAAATCCGATTGACTTTGAGCGTATAATAATGACCTGCTACCAACATGATGGAAATTATTTTTCGTAAAAATAAGTTATTTCCGGCACATATCATCTTTTTTAGCTCAATAAACTTGCCGGCGTTGCCGTTAAATCGGGATTGCGCGGCTTCGCCGGGGCTTCCGGTAGCGAATATTTTCGTATCTTTGTATGTTAATCAGAAATCGAACACCTATGAAATACGTTATCTGTACGCTCCTGCTGACGGTTTCCGTCGCGGCTTGCGCCCAACCTCCGCTGATGCCTGCGACGACCGATCCGTGCGCTCCGGTCGTCGTTCCGTCGCTTCCCCGCGAATTGAATTTTGCCGGCGAGCCGGTGCCGCTCGGAAATTACGATACCCGTGAGAGCCTGCTGCGCGAAGTGCTGACGACGATGTACCTGCACTCGCGGACGACGCAAACGCTGCTGGCGACGACGCGCTACTTTCCGGTGATCGAACCGATCCTGAAAAAATACGGTATCCCGGACGATTTCAAATACCTCTGCATGGCCGAAAGCGGACTGGATCCGGATGTCCGTTCCGGAGCCGGGGCCGCCGGACTGTGGCAATTGATGCCTCCTTATGCCAAATCGGCCGGACTGTTCATGTCCGGCGGCGTCGACGAACGTTACCATATCGAACGGGCGACCGAAGCCGCCTGCAAGTATTTGGCGGATGCGAAAGCCCGTCTCGGCAGTTGGACGCTGGCGGCGGCATCGTTCAACGCGGGGATAGCCGGCGTCTCCAGGCGTCTCGAAAAACAGGGCGTGAATTCCTATTACGACCTGTTTCTACCCGACGAGACCATGCGGTATGTTTTCCGGGTACTCGCTTTCAAACTGATCGCTTCCGATCCGGAAACCTACGGATACCGGATCGCACGGGAGGACTATTATCAACCGTTGACCGATTACCACGAGGTCACCGTGGACAATGCGGCCATCGACTGGTCCGCCGTAGCGCGCAGCAACGGGACGACCTACAAGATGTTGCGGGAACTGAACCACTGGATACGCGATTACGATTACGATAATAAAGCGCGCCGCAGTTTCGTTATCAAGGTGCCCAACGGAGGATTCCGTACCGACGATTAATCCGGACGCGGGGTGTGAAGAAAATACAATGTCTGAGAACAATACGATAAAAATATACGGAGCGCGGGTACACAACCTGAAAAACGTGGATGTGGAGATTCCCCGCGATTCGCTGACCGTCATAACGGGGCTTTCGGGCTCAGGGAAATCGTCGCTGGCTTTCGATACGATCTATGCCGAAGGACAGCGCCGCTATCTGGAAACGCTGTCGACCTATGCGCGGCAGTTCGTCGGAACGATGGAACGTCCCGATGTGGACAAGATCACCGGGCTGAGTCCCGTGATCTCCATCGAGCAAAAGACTACGAACAAAAATCCGCGTTCGACGGTCGGAACGGTAACCGAAATCAACGACTTCCTACGACTGCTGTTCGCCCGCGCGTCGGATGCCTATTCTCCGGTAACGGGCGAAAAGATGGTACACCATACCGACGATCAGATCGCCGATCTGATCCTTTGGAACTTCGACGGTCGGAAAATCGCCTTGTTGACTCCGCTGGTGCGCGGTCGCAAAGGACATTACCGGGAATTGTTCGAAGGATTGGCTAAAAAAGGCTATCTGTATGCCCGGGTCGACGGCGAAATCCGAGAAATTTTCGCGGGGTTGCGACTCGATCGTTATAAGATCCACTACGTCGAACTGGTCGTCGACCGGCTCGTCGTGAAACCGGATGTCCGCAGCCGTTTGCTGAAAAGCTTGCAGGAGGCGATGCGGCAAGGGAAGGGCACGATGATGGTGTACGATTACGACGACGACAACGTCCGGTTTTACAGCCGGCATCTGATGTGCCCCACCAGCGGAATCGCGTTCAACGAGCCGGCTCCGCACTCTTTTTCGTTCAATTCGCCTCAAGGGGCCTGCCCGCACTGCAACGGGCTGGGCGAAGAGGCCGTGTTCGATATGGAGCGGATCGTTCCCGACGGCGGCAAATCGGGATCCGCGACGGCGGGGTCGAACCGTTGGGGCGCTACCGCAACAACCTGCTTTTCGCCGAATTGGAAGCCCTGGGACGGAAATACGACTTTACGATCGACGATCCGATCGAATCGCTGAACGAGGAGGCGTTGAATGCCGTGTTGTACGGAGACAGCGAACCGTTGCGAATCGATGCGCGCGAATTGGGCGGTACGGGCAATTACATGGTTTCGTGGGAAGGCGTAGCGGATTATATAGAGAAGCAGCGCGACGATTCTGCGTCCAGCAAAGGGGACAAATGGAAGGAACAATTCGTCGTCCGGCGCGTATGCAGCGTCTGCGGAGGCAGCCGGCTACGCAAGGAAGCGCTCTATTTCAAAATCGACGGAAAAAACATCGCCGAATTGTCGGCGCTCAGTATCGAGGAATTCGCCCTCTGGATGGAAGGCATCGAAAAACGCCTTTCGAAAAAACAGGAGCAGATCGCACACGAAATTCTGAAAGAGATCCGCGAACGACTTCGTTTTCTGCTGGACGTCGGACTGGGCTACCTGTCGCTGAACCGCAGCTCGCGTTCGCTGTCCGGCGGGGAGAGCCAGCGGATCCGGCTGGCGACTCAGATCGGGTCGAAACTGGTCAACGTGCTTTATATCCTCGACGAACCGAGCATCGGATTGCATCAGCGCGACAATATCAAACTGATCAACAGTCTGAAGGCATTGCGCGACGCGGGGAATTCGGTAATTGTCGTGGAACACGACGAAGACATGATCCGCAATGCCGACTGGGTCGTGGACGTAGGGCCGCGAGCCGGTGTCCGCGGCGGAGAGGTCGTGGTATCCGGAACGTTGCAACAGGTTATGGAGTCCGGCGGAATCACGGCCGATTACCTGACCGGCCGCCGGCGGATCGAACTGCCCGAAAAACGCCGCACGGGGAATGGAAAACACATCGTGGTACACGGGGCGAGGGGAAATAACCTGAAAAATATAACCGTCGATTTTCCGCTCGGCGAGATGATCTGCGTGACGGGGGTCAGCGGCAGCGGCAAATCCTCGCTGGTAAACGCCACGCTGCGGTATGCCATTGCCCGTGAACTCTACAACTCCTATGAACAGCCTCTCGAACACGACCGGATCGAGGGTATTGAGCACATCGACAAACTGATCGTCGTCGACCAATCGCCGATCGGGCGGACGCCGCGCAGCAATCCGGCGACCTATTCGAACGTCTTCGGCGATATCCGCAAGTTGTTCGAATCGACTCCCGACGCCCAGATCCGCGGATTCAAAGCCGGACGTTTCTCGTTCAACGTGAAAGGGGGGCGTTGCGAAGCCTGCCGAGGAGCCGGCGTACAAACGATCGAGATGAATTTTCTGCCCGACGTCTACGTCAAGTGCAACGTCTGCGGCGGACACCGCTATAACCGCGAGACGCTCGAAGTAAAATATAAAGGGAAGAACATCGACGACGTGCTGAATATGACGATCAACCAGGCGGCCGCATTTTTCGAAGCGATCCCGTCGATTCACATGAAACTGAAAGCAATCCAGGACGTGGGCCTCGGATACCTGCGGCTCGGCCAGCCCTGTACGACGCTGTCCGGCGGCGAAAGCCAGCGGATCAAGCTGTCGACCGAACTGGCCAAACGCGATACCGGCCGGACGCTCTACATT
>OGQK01001506.1_pt1 | contig 11875 bp, 9 predicted proteins | sample 1553221 | NCBI WGS metagenome assembly OGQK01 (sample SAMEA2579996, study PRJEB22360) | human gut metagenome | biome: human gut; feature: human-associated habitat; material: faeces | place: Denmark | collected 2008/2010 | reverse complement strand
ACGAGAAACATTACAGAGAATAATTCCTAAACAAAAAGCGTTAGTCTTTGTAGAGATAAAGTAAAGGAAGAAATATGATAAAAATTGATCTGATAACCGGATTTCTCGGATCCGGGAAGACAACATTTATAAAAAAATATGCCTCCTATCTTCTGAAAAAAGGCATGAACATCGGTATCCTGGAAAATGATTTCGGGGCAGTAAATGTGGATATGATGCTGCTTCAGGATCTGATGGGAGACAACTGTGAGCTGGAGATGGTTTCTGGTGGATGTGACGCGGACTGTCACAGACGTCGATTTAAGACAAAACTGATCGCCATGGGAATGTGCGGTTATGACCGTGTGATCGTGGAACCATCCGGAATCTTTGATGTGGATGAGTTTTTTGACGCCCTCCATGAGGAACCACTGGATAAGTGGTATGAGATCGGAAATGTGATCGCTATTGTGGATGCCAAGCTTGCGGAGGATTTTTCTGCGGAAGCGGATTATCTGCTGGCTTCTGAGGTGGCAGATGCAGGTTGCGTACTTCTGAGCAGGAGTCAGGAAGCCACAGAGGAAGAGATCCACAGCACAAAGGAACATCTCAACCGTGCACTTGGTCAGATCCAGTGTAAGCGCCGTCTGGACAGCGAAATCATGGATAAAAACTGGGATGATTTTACAGACGAAGATTTGGAAAAGATCTTGAACTGCAGGTATGTGGCAGAAGATTATGTGAAAGAATCCTATGCAGAAGGCGGTGGATTTGATTCCCTGTTTTTTATGAATGTTCATAAGAGCGAAGAGGAACTTCGGGAAACAGCAGAAAAGATCTTGAACGACCCGTCCTGCGGAGATGTTTTCCGCGTAAAAGGTTTTCTTAAGAAAGAAGACGGACAGTGGCTGGGGCTGAATGCCACCCGCCATGAGATCTGTATCCAGCCAACGAAACTTGGCCAGGAGATCATGATCGTCATCGGAGAAAAACTGAACAAAGAGGTAATTGATGAATACTGGAAATAATACTGCGGGAAAAACAGCGCCGGAGAGATACGTTTCCGAGAAGGCTTTTGAAGAGTTGCCAGATGCTTTTCAGAAGCTTGCAGAGCTGCTTGGTGAAGATCAGTTTGAGCTGGTTGCAGTAAATGAAAAAGATTCTCAGGATATTTATGTACGGAACGGAGAGATACGTCTTGTGTATCTTATGAATGACGCTGTAGAAAGTTTTCTCATCTTCGGAAATGCCCGTATGACTGGTGTATACAAGCCGGACTATGAGGGGGAGATCCTGGCAGATCTAAGCCGTCAGGGAAGGGAATACATTCTGGTTGTGCATCAGGACGATTCGGTAGTGACGCTGTTTTTTGAAACCCTGACTCTGGAAAAACATCTCTACGATTACAGTCAGATCGGACATTTCTGGGTGGAAGGATATGAATATCTGCGGCAGCTGGAGTACCGTCTGGCGATCCTGCGTGACAAATATGATTATATTGGCGGGGACAGCTGCAATGCTCTGGAGGAGAAGCTTTCCGCACTGGTGGAGTTCCCACCTCTGAACTACTGCTGTTATCCGGCTGTTCCGGAGAAATATATTGTGCCCAGGGAAGAGCCGTGGATCCCTTCAGAAAGAGCTGTTTCGGTAATGAAAGAGATTGCACGTGAGGCGGGAGACTGCACTTTTGTCAGATGGCTGGGGATCTATCGGAGATTTCCGTTTAAATGGATAGCACGGAAGCTGGCAGGAATGCTTCACCGCACGAAACACATCCAGGTGACAATGTGCCTTTCCGGGAAACTGCAGGAAGCTTCTGCCGGATACGGAGATCGTTCTTTTGGAAAAGAAGCGGATGAACAGTTGAAAGTTCTGGTGGAAAAAGCCCGGGGAAAACAGGCAGAACTGAAAAAACAGGGAACAGAGTCGGAAGTGCTCAGGGAGGAACCTTTTACCATTGCCAGAGATTCTCTTGGATTTAAAGTTTATCTTATGAAATGGAACAAAGGAAGAAAAGACTGTACCGTTGAGATTGAAGAAATGTGACAAAGGAATTTGTTATTTACAGGAAATATCTGTGAAGTGTTTTTGCCCGGCGGGGATTGCTTTTTTAAAAACACTGGGGTATAATCTAACGGAAAGAGTTAAGAACAGCCCTTTAATTAAGAAAGGAGATTTTGAAAATGAAAGTAACACATATTACAGATATCGATAAATTTTTTGAGGTAATTGACAGCTGTAAAGGCAGAGTAGAGCTTGTAACAGGAGAGGGAGACAGACTGAACCTGAAATCCAAACTTTCTCAGTATGTATCTCTTGCAAACATCTTCTCCGGCGGTGAGATCCCGGAACTTGAGATCGTTGCAGCAGAGAAAGAGGACATCGACAAACTTATGAGCTTTATGATCAACGGCTGATAAGAGGAACGATTTTCAGGGATGTGAGCTTTTCACATCCCTGTCTTAATCTGGATGCAAAACAGAACACGAATGTCTGTTTTACAAAATGGATATAATGATAACAGAGAGAGAAACAAGAATTTTTCTCTTCCATCATGATCATAACAGGATACAACCAGGGGGTATAAACACTTCCTGGTCAAACTACGTTAAAAGGAGTGTATACAAAATGGTAAAAATTGATATTATCTCCGGTTTCCTTGGTGCCGGAAAAACAACTCTGATCAAAAAACTTCTGAAAGACGGATTTCAGGGTGAGCAGGTCGTGCTGATCGAGAACGAGTTTGGTGAGATCGGTATTGACGGTGGTTTCCTGAAAGAGGCCGGAATCCAGATCCGTGAGATGAATTCCGGATGTATCTGCTGCTCACTGGTTGGAGATTTCGGTACTTCCCTGAAAGAAGTTGTTACCAAATACAACCCGGACAGAATCCTCATCGAGCCATCCGGAGTTGGTAAACTTTCTGACGTTATCAAAGCTGTACAGGGTGTTCAGGATGAGGTTGACATCAAACTGAACAGCTATACAACTGTTGTTGATGCCAAGAAATGCAAGATGTACATGAAGAACTTCGGTGAGTTCTTTGACAATCAGATCCAGTATGCAGGCGCCATCATCATGAGCCGTACAGATATCGCAACTGAGAAGAAAGTTCAGGAGTCCCTGGAGCTTCTTCGCAGCCTGAATAAAGATGCAGCCATCATCACAACTCCGATTGAGAACCTTGACGGAAAGAAACTGGTAGAGGTTATGGAGCATCCGGTATCTCTGGAGCAGGAAATGCTTGAGGAAGAGCATGAGCATCATCACCATCATCATGATGACGAGTGTGGCTGCGGCCATGATCACGAAGAGCATGAGCATCACCATCACTACGACCATGATGAGGAGTGCGGCTGTGGACATGACCATGATCACGAAGAGCATGAGCACCATCATCACCATGACGAGGAGTGCGGCTGCGGCCATGATCACGAAGAGCATGAGCACCATCATCACCACGACGGTGAGTGCGGCTGTGGACATGACCATCATCACCATCATGCAGATGAGGTCTTCACAAGTTGGGGCCGTGAGACAATTAAAAAATTCACACGTGAGGGACTTGAGAAGATCCTTGAGGCACTTTCCGAGTCTGACAAATATGGTATCATCCTCCGTGCAAAAGGAATGCTTCCGGCAGAGGACGGAACATGGATCTATTTTGATATGGTTCCGGAAGAAACCGAGATCCGTGAGGGCGCACCGGAATATACAGGCCGTCTGTGCGTGATCGGTTCCAAACTTGATGAGCATGCTCTGGAAGAGCTTTTTGGAATCGCATAAAAACAGAACATAAGAGAAATTTTTCAGATTTTATATTACAGAAAGGAAATGGATACTGTCAGGATTAACGGATAGTATCTTACAGGATAAATTTATGGAAGAGATCAAAGTTCCCATTTATCTGATCACAGGTTTTCTGGAAAGTGGCAAGACCTCTTTCCTGAGCTTTACCCTGCAGCAGGATTATTTTCAGGTTGAGGGAAAAACACTTCTTATCCTCTGCGAAGAAGGAGAAGAGGAGTATGATGAGGAAGCCCTGAAAAAGAGCAACACCGTTGTGGAGGTTATCGACAGCGAGGAAGAACTGACACCGGAGAGACTTGCGGCAATGGATATCCTGCATCAGCCGGAACGTGTGATTATTGAGTACAATGGCATGTGGCTGGTAAGCAAGTTTGAAGAGATGGAAAAACCGGCGGGCTGGGGTGTGGAACAGCACATTACCTGTGTGGATGCCAGCACATTCCAGGTTTATATGGCCAACATGAAGTCCCTTTTTATGGACATGGTCCGTAATGCAGATATGGTTATCTTTAACCGCTGTCAGGAAGAGGATCCGCTTCCTTCCTACAGAAGAAGCATCAAGGTGGTAAACCAGCGTGCAGAGATCATCTTTGAGGATGAAGAAGGCGAGCTTGGTGATCTTTTTGAAGATGAGATGCCGTTTGATATTGATGCACCGGTGATCGATATCCTTCCGGAGGATTACGGCATCTGGTTTGTAGATTCCATGGATCATCCGGACCGTTACGTCGGAAAAACTGTCCATTTCAAGGCACGTGCCCTGAAACCGCGTGGAATGGGAAGCAAATTCTTTGTTCCAGGAAGAACAGCCATGACATGTTGTGCAGATGATACCACATTCCTGGGATATATCTGCAAAAGCGCTTTTGCCCCGAAGATTGCAGAAGGACAGTGGGTGGAAGTTACCGCGAAGGTTGCTTTTGAAAAGAGAATGGAATATCAGGGAGAGGGTATTGTACTTTATGCAGAGCATGTGGAAGTGTGCGAGCCTCTTGCTGATGAGATGGTATATTTCAACTAATTGAGGAGTTTTTATGTATTTAATTGCAGGTTTGGGAAATCCGGGAAAGCAGTATGAGGCTACCCGCCATAACATGGGATTTGACACCATCGACTGCCTTGTGGAGAAGCATAATATCCCACAGGGCGGCGTAAAATTTAATGCCATGTATGGAAAAAGCATCATCGGCGGTGAAAAAGCCATTCTGATGAAACCGCTTTCCTATATGAATTTAAGCGGCGGTCCGATTCAGGAGATGTCCAGCTATTTCAAGATCGATCCGGAGACAGAGCTGATCGTGATCTACGATGATATCGATCTGGAACCGGGACAGCTTCGTATCCGCAAAAAAGGCAGTGCAGGCGGACATAACGGGATCAAGGATATTATCCGTCGTCTTGGAACTGAGAAGTTTATCCGTATCCGTGTTGGTGTTGGTGCGAAACCGAAAGACTGGGATCTGGCAGATTTTGTGCTGGGTCATTTTTCGGACAGCGACCGCAAGCTTGTGGACGAGGGAATTAATGATGCGGCAGAGGCCGTAGAAATGATCCTGTCCGAGGGCGTGGATGCGGCGATGAATAAGTATAACAGGAAAAAGCCTAAGAATTGAGGTTTGTATGGAAGCATTTTTGCAGCCTCTGCAGGGCCTTGCAGAGTTTGAAGAAATAAAAAAGCGCTGTGGCGCAAACCGCGGAATTCTTAATGTTTCCGGATGTATGGAGTCCCAGAAAGTCCATCTGATGTATGGACTTTCCGGGCTTTTTCCATGTCATCTGATCCTTGCGGATGATGAACGTAACGCAAAGGAAATTTATGAGGATTACCGCTTCTATGACAAAAATGTATATTTTTATCCGGCAAAAGATCTTCTGTTTTTTCAGGCAGACATTCATGGAAATCTTCTGATCCGGCAGCGGATGCGTGTGATCCGGGCACTTCTGGAGCAGGAAGAAGTGACGGTGGTTACCAGCATAGACGGATGCATGGATTTTTTGATGCCTCTGGAAAAGATCAAAAGCAGCCTTCTTCATTTTAAAAGTGACAGTGTGATCGATCTGGATCAGCTGAAAGCAGATCTGGTGGATCTGGGATATGAGCGGGTTGGCCAGGTGGAGCTTCCGGGACAGTTTTCCGTGCGGGGAGGGATCATTGATATCTATCCGCTGACGGAGGAGAATCCATGGCGTATTGAACTCTGGAATGATGAGATCGATTCCATCCGGAGTTTTGATGCAGAAAGCCAGAGATCTCTGGAAAATATAGATGAGATCACCATTTATCCGGCTACAGAAAAGATGGACTGCGAGGATATGGTATCTTTCCTGGATTATTTTCCGGAAGAAAAAACACTGCTGTTTCTGGAGGAGCTGAACCATCTGGCAGAAAACGGCGAAGGTGTGGAGGAAGAGTACCGTCAGAGCCGCATGCACAGGGAGGAAAAAGGCGAGGCAAATCTTCCGGAACAGTGGCTCTGTGGTTTTCAGGAAGTGCAGAAGAAACTGAACAGACGGAACTGCGTGGCTGTGTCCGCACTTTCTCCGAGACGTTCCGGCTGGAAGATCAATGAGGAATTTGATCTCACGGTGAAATCTGTGGATTCTTACAACAGCAGTTTTGAACTTCTGGTAAAAGATCTTCTCCAGTATAAAAGCCAGGGGTACCGGATCGCCCTGCTTTCCGGTTCCAGGACAAGGGCAGAGCGTCTGGCAAAGGATCTCTCAGAGGAAGGCCTGAATGCTTTTTACAGCCAGGATACAGACCGTATCATAAGCCCCGGCGAGATCATGGTTGTTTATGGCCATGCGCGCCGTGGTTTCCAGTATCCGCTGATCAAATTTGCGGTGATGACGGAAACAGACATTTTCGGCAAAGAGCAGAAGAAGCGCAAAAAGAAGAAAAAGTACAGTGGAAACCGTATCCAGGATTTTGCGGAGCTTTCCATCGGGGATCTTGTTGTCCACGAAAAACATGGACTTGGAATTTATCGTGGAATCGAAAAAGTGGAAGTGGACCGAGTTGTAAAAGATTACATCAAGATTGAGTACCGTGGTGGCAGCAATCTCTACATCCTGGCAACCCAGTTGGATGCTTTGCAGAAATATTCCGGATCTTCCGAAAATGCAAAAACACCCAAGCTGAATAAACTTGGCGGACAGGAGTGGAACAAGACCAAGAGCCGTGTCCGGGGTGCGGTTAAAAATATCGCAAAAGAGTTGGTGGAGCTTTATGCGGTCCGCCAGGAAAAAGAGGGCTATGTCTGTGGCCCGGATACGGTCTGGCAGAAGGAATTTGAAGAAATGTTTCCTTATGAGGAGACAGAGGATCAGCTGGCAGCCATCGAGGATACCAAGAAGGACATGGAAAGTACCAAGATCATGGATCGTCTTGTGTGTGGTGACGTTGGTTACGGTAAGACGGAGGTTGCTTTAAGAGCTGCGTTTAAGGCAGTTCAGGAAAGCCGCCAGGTCGTTTATCTGGTGCCCACTACCATTCTTGCCCAACAGCATTACAACACCTTTGTGCAGCGTATGAAGGAATTTCCGGTGAAAGTGGATCTTCTCTGCCGGTTCCGTACTTCTGCCCAGCAGAAAAAGACCATCGAGGGGATCAAAAAAGGCCAGGTGGACATTGTGATCGGTACTCACAGGGTTCTTTCCAAAGATGTGGAATTTAAGAATCTGGGACTTCTGATCATTGATGAGGAACAGCGTTTCGGTGTCACTCATAAAGAAAAGATCAAGCAGATGAAAAAAGATGTGGATGTGCTGACACTGACTGCAACTCCGATTCCCCGAACTCTTCATATGAGTCTCATTGGTATCCGTGACATGAGTGTTCTGGAAGAGCCGCCTATGGACCGTGTGCCGATCCAGACGTATGTTATGGAATATGATGAGGAGACTGTCCGGGAGGCTATCCGCAGGGAACTTCGACGTGGCGGCCAGGTTTATTATGTATACAATCGGGTTAATGATATTGCGGAGGTAGCTCTTCGCATATCGAAGCTGGTGCCGGAAGCCAGGGTGGATTTTGCCCATGGTCAGATGAGCCAGAGGGAACTGGAGCAGGTGATGTATGATTTTATCAACGGAGATGTGGATGTACTGGTTTCCACTACCATTATTGAGACGGGACTGGATATCTCCAATGTAAATACCATGATCATCCATGATTCCGATCGATATGGTCTTTCTCAGCTGTATCAGCTTCGCGGACGTGTAGGACGTTCTAACCGTACTGCCTATGCGTTTCTGATGTATACGAAGAATAAGATGCTTCAGGAGACAGCGGAAAAGCGACTCAGCGCCATGCGGGAATATTCGGATCTTGGAAGCGGCTTTAAGATCGCCATGAAGGATCTGGAGCTCCGTGGAGCAGGAAATCTTCTTGGAGCTCAGCAGCATGGCCATATGAACGCGGTGGGCTATGACCTTTACTGCAAGATGCTCAGTGAGGCTGTCAAGGAGGCTAAGGGAATCCAGACTATGGATGATTTTGAGACGACCATTGATCTTAATATCGATGCATTTATTCCGGATTCCTACATCAGCAACGAATTTCAGAAACTGGATATTTACAAGCGAATTGCCGGTATTGAGAGTCAGCAGGAGTATGACGATATGCTGGAAGAGCTGATCGACCGTTTTGGTGAGCCGACGAAAGCAGTACTGAATCTTCTTGCCATTGCAAGACTGAAGGCCCTTGCTCATCAGGGATATGTGACGGAGATCAAGCAGCTTGGAAAAGATGTCCGGATCACGCTCTATGAAAAGGCTAAGCTGGATCCCGCAGGTATCCCGGCTATTATGGCGCAGTACCGGAGAGGTTTGCAGTTTAAGGCTGATCATGAGCCGAAATTTATCCTGACACCACAGGGAAGGCTGATCGAAGAGTTGATGAAGTTTGCGGGGGAGTTGGCAAAACTGGCAGAGCCACTGGAGTAAAGGGAAGAATCAGCTAAGCTTAGGGTTATCCACGGGAAAAAACATCCGGTCTGTGGATACCGGATATTTTCCCGGAAAGACTTGTGGATAATTTGTGAAATGTCGTGTAAGTTCGTGAAATTCCTTGCTCTTAAAGAGGAAAACGTTTATAATTAAGCATTATGGAATAAGAGCCGGACCGTGATTTTTATGGACGGATAGATGGAGGATGAAATGAAAAATTCAGTAAAAAAAGCGGCAGTTACCGCTCTTGTCTGCGTTACAGCAGCAGGAATGATGGCAGGCTGCGGAAATAAAAAACTCGACGGCACAAAGACTGCAGTGACAGTGAATAAGCAGGAGATCCCGCTTGGTGTTGTAAGTCTTGCGGCACGTATGCAGCAGGCACAGGCTGAGGCTATGTACAGGATGTATCTTGGCGGCGGAAGCGACATGTCTATCTGGAGTACCAAGATGGGTGATGATTCCGATGAGACTTACGGTGAGAATGCGGTAACAACATCCGTTGAGACTGTTGAGAAAATGTGCCTGGAGAAGGAGCACGCTTCCGAGTATAATGTGGAGATCTCCGAGGATGAGCAGAAGGCTCTTGAGGAAGCTGCCAAGAACTTTATTGCAGCAAACTCTGATGAGACAATTGCAGAGCTTGCAGTTGATGAAGATATGGTGAAAACTTTCCTGGAGCTTGAGACTTACGATGTGAAAATGAAAGACGCCATTGAGGCCAAGGCAGACGTGAAGCTGGATGAGAAAGAATATCAGCAGATGTCTTTCAGCTATGCAAGCGCGAAGGTCAGCGGAGATGATCTTTCTGATGATGATATCAAGACAAATAAAGAGAATCTCCAGAAATTCTTTGACAAGGTTAAAGAAGATCCTACTGCAGACTTCAATACTCTTGGAGATGAGATTTCTAAAGATATGACAGCAACAACCGGTACCTGTCCGACTTATGAGGAAGGCGATGACAGTGCGGCTAACGGAACTACTTATCCGGATGAGGTCCGTACCGCATTAAGAAAACTGGATGAAGGTGCACTGAACGAGGAGATTATCAAGACAGATTCCGTATGGTATGTGGTAAGACTGGATTCCAAGAATGATGAAACAGCAACAGAGAGTAAGAAAGAGTCTCTGACAAATACCAAGAAGGATGATTTTTATAACGATACTACAGATGGCTGGAAAAAGAAAGCGGATATCAAAGAAGAGACAAAACTGATCAAGAAGATCAAGATCACAGATAATCACAGCTTTACGATCCAGACTCCAACTCCGACACCGGATTCGGATGTGACTGAGACTCCGGCGGCTGAGGATTCTACTGCAGCAGATTCTACAGAGGTTGAGGCAACTGCTACACCGGAAGCTGAGAAATAAATAAAAAAGTTATATTAAGAGTATAAAAAACGGGCAATGTACCATTTATCGTACATTGCCCGTTTTTTTTATCAAATCAGATCAGTTTGAAATGTTCCAGTGCGTTGCAGATTCCATCTTTATCAACAGCGCTTGTCTGATATGTGCAGTCCTTTTCGATATCGCCATAGGAGTTGCCCATGGCCACGCTGATTCCGGCTGCTTTCAGCATGGGGAGATCGTTGGGACTGTCTCCGAATGCGTAACTGTTTTCTTTCGGAATGGAAAGACGGTCCAGGAGAAATTTCATGCCTGTGGCTTTGCTGGTGCCTTTCTGTGTGACTTCCCAGATTCCGTCTCCGTGTTCAAAATAGGTGTAATGGTCATTGCAGAAACTGCGAAATTTTTCTACATTGGAGTCTGGCAGCATGTGTACCAGGAACTTGTCGTAGGAGTAGGTGCAGGCGTCTTCACGGTTAAATTTCGTGATGTCTACCATTGGGATTTCTTTCCGCATTCTGGCTCCGAATTCGGACTGTGCCGGGGATGCGCCATCGTACAGAATCTCGGTGTTGGATTCAAAGAGTGCTTCGATCTTGCATTTGCGGAGAAGATTCACGGTTTCTTTGCACAGAAGGTTGGGTACTGTGCGGAAGAAGAGCAGTTTGTTATCCATGTAAATGTGGGTTCCACAGCCGTATATATAGCCATCGAAATGGAGGTCTGAGAGTTCAGAGGGCATCATGGCTTTGGTGCGGCCGGTGTTGATGAAGAGGAGATGGCCGTTTTCGTGGGCTTTTTTGAGGGCGAGGCTGGTGCTTTCCGGAACCTTGAATGGGTGTGGGGTGAGCAGTGTGCCGTCTATGTCGAAGAATAAGATTTTTTTATTGTTCATAAGGTCTCCTTTAAAATGGGATTTCTTCTTCGGTGTCAGTGTTATTAATATTGTTAGTATCATTAACAGGAATGGATTCTGCTGTTGTATTTTCAGCAGAGTTCAGTGCGCTGACACGGATGCCATTGAGCTCTACTTCGCTTTCCATGGGGATCACCAGGCATTTGCGGCCATCGATGATCCGGGTTTCTACCAGGTCTGCGCGGTCTGGTGCTACATGGATCACCACGTCCGGAGTCTTGATCTCAAATTTTCTGGTGTTGGTGATATTGGATGCTACCAGGGAAGATTTTTCGCCTGCGGCAAGTTCGTATTGTTCATCAAAGTTCTGGAGTTTTTCGTCTTCTACGCCGCATTCTTCGAAGAGGCGTTTTACCTCGGATTTGGTGAGGACTACTGGTTCCGGTTCGTCTTTCTGGGATTCGATGAGGTCGTTAAGTTTTTCGTGGATCTCAAGGACGGTATCGTAGGCGCAGTCATCGCCGAGGGTTTCTTCAACCAGAGCGTTGAATGAGTCGCGCTGGGTTGCTGCGGACAGTGGTGTGGTACAGCCGAAGACTTCTTCCATCATGGTGGAGCGGAGGTTTTCGGCGTTTTTTGTGTAGTAGAGGAGGCCATGGATATCGGTGCTGCGGTCATTGAACTGTGGGAAGAGGAAGCCCCAGTCGGGCATTTCTACCAGCCAGTCGCGGATGCGGTCTTCGATGTTGTTGGTCTCTACGTTGTAGTGCAGGCCTGCCTTGGAGAGTTTGACGGGGCAGATGCTGCAGAGGATGTGGTCGTAGATCTCATCGGAGGCGTCGAACATTTCGGCTCCGTCTGAGGATTTTCCGGGGATGTCGTAGACTGCGTGGATGAGGATGATGTAGTAGTTTTCGCCGTAGT
>OGQK01001505.1_pt1 | contig 11879 bp, 22 predicted proteins | sample 1553221 | NCBI WGS metagenome assembly OGQK01 (sample SAMEA2579996, study PRJEB22360) | human gut metagenome | biome: human gut; feature: human-associated habitat; material: faeces | place: Denmark | collected 2008/2010 | reverse complement strand
TGCCGAAGATGAAGAAGATGAAGAGGAAGAGGAAGAGGAAGATGATGAAGAAGATGAAGAAGATGAAGAAGAAGATGAAGAAGATGAAGAAGAAGATGAAGAAGAAGAAGAAGAAGATGAAGAAGAAGATGAAGAAGAAGAAGAAGATGAAGATGAAGAAGAAGAAGAAGATGAAGAAGAAGAAGAAGATGAAGAAGAAGCCGCTGCTCCTTCTCCTGAAGAATTAGCTGGTATGGACTTCGAAGAACTGGAAGATGTTTGCGATGATCACTCCCTGGATGTAGACCCGGACGATTACGAAGAAGAAGACATCGAAAAGTTCCGTAAGGCAATCGCCAAGGAATTGGGTATCACTTTACCGAAAGCCAAGAAAGAAACTAAGGCAAAAGGTAAAAAGGGAAAGAAATAACCCAATTATAGGATAAAACAAGGTCTGGGATAAAAATGAACACATTATTCATCATCTCTAATTATCTCGTCTAACAAAAAGTAATCCCAGACCTTGTAAAAAACGAACACATTTAAATTAACACACATATCAACATCAAAAATTAAATTATCATGGCAAAAGCTAAAGAAACTAAGAAGGCTATGTCTGCAGAAGAAAAGGCAGCAAAGAAAAAAGCTCGTTTGGAAGCTATCAAAAATCGTCCTGCTGGTCAAAGATGCAACAGTAAACAGATCGATGTAATCGAAACAGAGAACGGCACAGTAGAAACTTGGGGTTATTCAGTGGTTGCTGCTCGTAAACACATCGGAGTTCTTACTACCACAATTGTAAAGGGTAAAGATGGTAACGTTATCTCTACTGCTTCAACTTGGGTTCCGGGAGATATTACCGTAAAATCAAAGAAAGGACATGGTATCATCACTGGAGTAAAATCTAAGAAGGAAAAAGAAGAAGAAGAAGATACTGATACTGAGAAAGATGAAGCTAAAGAAGCTTCCAAGGCAAAGAAATCTAAGAAAAACGATTAAGTAAAAATAACCTATATTCGAATTTTTGGGAAAAGGGGATCCTTAACTGGGTTCCCTTTTTTCATATAAACATCTTATCATGGAAGATAAAGAAAAATCAATCATATTCATGGCACTAAGCAATCAAATATTGATTTATCAAAGTAAACTAGAAAACCATGAATATGAAGATGAAATAGAAAAAGAGATTTATAAATCTATCATAGAAGAAAGTATGAGCCTTTTAGATAGGTTTATGCCCAAAGAGCCTTCATCACATCCAATACCCAGACCCACCTTTTAAAGATAAGGAATTATATTGCAGTATGAAAAATAATATTTATATTTGCATAAAGAAAAAATAATAAAAAAAATATGGTAACTAAACTACAAAGGATCATCGATAACATCGAATTAGTAAGACTCAGAAGAGAAGAATATTACAAAGCTTCCCCAAAAGGGAAGGCCCTTATTCAAAAAGAGATTAATATCCTTCTCCGAAGAATCCGAGATATGGTACAAGATATTTCAAATGTTGGGAAAGGAAACATTTCGAAAGTTACTTATGTCATCAAAAATTCTGAAGGAATTAAAACTTTCGAAGAAGAATTCATAGGATTAGATGAAGATGAAATTAAGAAACTTTTCGAAGTTAGAAAATTCTTTACTGCTTCATCAAACTATGAAATCCTAAGAATCGAAAAATATCATACCCAGATCAGGGAAATATCTACTAATTAAAAACATATCATTAACACATTAAATTCATAAGAACATGAAGGAAAAAGCAAGCAAAACAAAGAAATCAAAGATCCCAGTTCCAGAAAACCAGGAAGCTTTGGCAAAGGTAAAGGAAGTAAAAAAGGAAATGGAAGCCTACTACAAGAAAAATAAATTGGATCCCACTAAGGATTACACCAAGGATAAAAAACATGGTGCCATTATCTCCAAATGGATTCAGGTCTTGGAAGTAAATCGTAAAAAGGTAAAGGATTCCACTCCTCAAGAAATCCATCACAAAAAATCCGAGGATAAAAACAGAAAACCTAAAGCTGAAAAGGCAGTAAAGGTTGCTAAGGATGGTAGAAAGGTAGCTAAATACGATTATCCTTTAGTTGATGGTAGAGAAATGACCTCAGAAGAAAAGAAAAAGTATCGCATCAAAATGCGAAAAGAATCTAAGGGAGGTGCTTCTAAACCGAAGAAGGAAACTACCAAAGAAACCAAGAAGGTAGAACCTAAAAAGGTTACCAAGGAAAAAAAGGATAAAAAGGTAAAGGGTAAGGATAAAAAGAAAAAAGCTAACGATTAAGTTGGTTGCCATTTTTATATAAACCCAAAAGGGGAAGTATCCATATCTCAATTTGGGTCTTCCCCTTTTTCATTTTTAAAAACTTACGATCATGGAAGAAAACAAAATCACCATAAAACCCAAGATGAGGATCACCCTATTGGATTCAGAACTTCGATGTATATCGGATAGATTAGTAGATCAAGCTACTGAATTCATGCAAGGAGCTAAAGTAAAGCATACTGATCCAATTAAGCTGGAAGTAGTATTAACTTCTAAAAATGATATTGATTCACTTAAAACTTATTTAGATCAACTAGTAGGTAATCTACCTATAAAGGTTATTGGAACCCGAGGAAGGCCTGCTTCTACTTCTTCGAAAGAATTAGAATCTCCAAGAGAGGATATTTATCTCAAGGTTGAAGAGATGACTAAAACTGAAAGCCAGGATGAGATAATTAAATACCTTCGTTCATTAGGCTTTGTATTCCTATTAACCGAGGATTTCTTACATTATTTCCCTGACTTTAAATTCAGAGCCAAGGATATTGGGGAAGCTAACAGAAATGGCCAATATATAAATTCCTATCAATGGCTTGTAAGAAGGATTAAGATGGCCAAAGACCCTAAATCTGATAAATATGATCCTCAGATTATCTTTGGATTCTATCTCAATGAAAGAAATCCCAGATTTGTAGGTTATCTCTATAAAGACTTCAAATCTCGAATGAAGGCTTATATTCCGGATAAAACTAAGATTACCTTTGCTTCATTCGAAATGGCGAAGATGCCTCCATATATGGAAGAACTGGAAAGATTAAAATGGTCTACAGAAATGAGGCAATTAATGCTAGACCCAGAAAAGAAACCTTCAAAATTCTTTATCAGATGGGCTCCAGATATTCTTTTACCCGAATCACATAAAGAAAAACTAAAACATCTCGATATCACATTCAAGGGGTAGCTTCTGCTACCCTTTTTCGTACCATATAAAGTATAAAAAAGGTATTTATAATAAGAATAAATTTTATATATTTGCATTGGTATAATTTATTATTAATTTTAAACATATAAAAATGGAACAGAACAAAGAAAAGACATTACCAAAAGGACATTATGATTTTGCTGCTCAATTATCCAGGGATATCCAAAGAGCTCAAGAGGAAATCTCTAAAAAAGAAGGCTTTGAAAAAGTACATCAATCTGTAAACCCAATTTCACAAAATTACGTAGGATGAAATTAAACATTAGTACAGAGGTAGCAGAGTTAATCTCTCATATTGCAGATGTACAAATCAAGGCTCTCTTAAATATTCAACAAGGAATTTACCAAATTGATGAGGAGGATCAGGAATTATTAATGCAATATCAAGCTACAATTCAAATTGTACAAAGGGAAGCAAAGGTTGTAATCTCTCATTTCCAGGATATGAAAAGGGAACCATTATTAATAGGTATCACTTCAAATCAATTCCTATCTATAATGCGGCATATCCTATTTCGAATAGAAGAAGAGTATCCAAATAAACAAGCAGTTATTCAATTATGGGATATCTTTTTCTATATAGAAAGGGAAAGAACACCCGAAATCAAATTAATGGTCAAATCGAATAAAAAACAAAACAATGGGAAAAGCATTAGCATCAACAACAATCGAATTAGAAGGAGCAAAGACAATACAGTTCCAACCCGATAACATGGAAGGAGTAGATTCTTCTAATTTATACAAAATCTGTAAAGGTTATATCCATGATAAAGAAAATCAAAAGGAAATACCTTATGTAGCAGTAAACTTTAAAAAGAATCCTGGCCTTCTTTATATCTATGAGGGGATTCATCCAAAGGTTTATCAAGAATTCAGAGAAGCTTCCTCTAAAGGGCAATTCTTAAACCGAGAAATTATTCCTTCTGCGAAATCGACTTATAAAGTTCATATACCGGGATTAAGATGAGTAAGAAAACATTCTTTATATCGTTATCAGTAGTTCTTGGGATTTTATTCCTGGGAACTACTCCCTCAAAGGTTAAAGAGCAACCCAAATGGGAAAAGCCAGAATCTGGGAAATGGTGCTTGGGATATGATTATAAAAATCATCGATACAGATATGATACTTCACCAAAAACCAAATCCCAGCCAACTAAAACAGTAATCAAAAAAGCTCATCATAGTTTCGAATTATATGAGAATGGGAACTTTACTAAGGAACAAGCAAAAGATCTTGAATATTACATTCAATCCCAGAAAAGTACCCATGATTACTACCCAGAAGATATCCAAGAATTAATAGAATATTATTTGGATTGAATAAATAATATATGTATATTTGCAATAAATAAAAAATCAATTATTAATTAATAAAACATTTACAGCTATGACAACGAAATCAACATCTCAGAAAGTAAAAGCAACAAAGGTTGAATCCAAAAAAGTAAAGGCTTTGAATCTCAAGGTAGAAGAAGCTAAAGTGAAAACTCCTAAAAAGGTAAAGGCAACCAAGATTGAATTGCCTTCAACCAAATTGGAGAAAAAGAAATCCAAGGTAGCTAAGGAAGTTACTCCAGTTACCAATACTGCTCTCATGGAACAGGTGGTATCGAAAAGGGAGATCAAATACATATATCCCGAAGATTGCATTGATACACTTGCCAGAAAACAATTCCGTCAAAAGGTAAGGAACAAAATCCATAAAATGGAGAACCAACTTTTCAAAATGTCGGATAAAACATCTAAGGAATATCTGAAAATTTCCAAAGAACTCAAGGCATATTATTCTGCCAATGTCAAAGAAGGTGCTGCCATATAATTTATAAACCAAAATTGAGGGGATACTTACTATATCCTCTCAATATGTACAACGAAATTTAAAAGGTTTATATTATGGCACTTATAATCGGATTACCAGAAAAAGAGATTCAAAAGGTAAACAAAGACCTTTATGAATTACACAAACGAGTTATTCTCAATTACCTCTTATCAAGATCTCTCAAATTAAGGTCCAGAAAAAAATTCTTCATAATATATGGACATTACATTACAGAGAAAAACATTCACGAATATTTCTATACACCTATACACATATTCGTTCAACTTTTGATTCGAAACGAATTATGGAGATGCCGAAAATATCACAAAGATACTAACACTAAAAAACGTAAAAGAAAATGAATACAGAAACATTTTTTGTAACAGGGAATAATGCTTATAACATTTTAGAGGTATTACTGGATAATGAATTCCTTTGGGACAAAGCCCAGTATAAATGTTATTATGGGTATTACATTAATGGTAAAACCAATAAAGTGATTGCCTTTGATAACAGAACTGGGCATTGTAATACCGAAGAATTCGAAACTGTAGAACAAGCTAAAGAATGGTTAGGATATGAAGACAATTGATTACATCAAAAAGTATGGATTGGATAAAAACAACAAAAGTTTATCCAAGTTAGAAAAGGATGAATTCTTTAAGGACTTAGAAAAAGAACTCTTAGAAAGAATTCAAGAGAGGGCGAGAAATTATACAGAGGATAATTTGCCCTACAGAATCTTTCAGAATTTGGTTAAACAAGTTAATGATAAATTCTGGGCAATCTCAAATAAGAAAAAAGGAATTGCTTTTACCTTCGAATTATGGAATGCTTTTTTTGCAATCAAGGTAATTCCTATTCGGAATAAATATTTCCCAGAAATGGAGAAATTTAAACATAAAAAGTAAAATTACAGCAGAGCTCGAGACTGACCCCGAAGACTCTGCTTTTTTAATCCCTAAAAATCACGGATATGAAACTTTCGGATCAACAAATTAATTGGGCTTGGATATACATTGTTACCAAGATGCTTCTTCTCACTAAAATAGGTGAAAATAAAGAAGTAAACATGGATGTTCAGATTACTGGTAACAGTTTAATAATTAAAATATTGGACTACAGAGAAATCATTGAACCTAATTATTTCGAAAATCTTAAGGAAGAACTTCAAAGATTCAAATCAGAGTATGAAAACTTTCTAATCAGAGAAACTTCGATAGGAAACGAACATAGGTATCTCATAACATTAATCCCATAAAATTATGCAAATAAATGATATATTTACAGACCTTCATGGTAACCAATATGAAATAATGGATTTCCATGTTTTGGGCCCAGATTATCCACTATTCCAGGATAACAGGGATGCCATACTCACATCATCTACTCAAGATGAACATATTAACCTTATCATAAGAGGGAATGATCAACTTATCATATATAATGAACATCATAAAGTATATTGGATGTATGACATCAAGTTTATTCAACATTTTGATAAATTTGACATAAGAAAGGGTTTTTACAATGAAAAGAATACCAAGGGTAACAGGTCTAACCGCAATGATGGTAGAATATCATCAAACAGTAAGTCCAGAAATAAAAGACGTTAAGAAGAAGAACATCATTACTCATGTAGTAAATCAATGGGCACTTAATAATGGATTACTTTGTGGAGTAATCCATAATCCTTCATCATTAGCTTCATATCTGGGATGCGATATTGAGGATATCAATATGGTCCTAAGAGAAAGGTTATTAAATAATCGAATCTGGGATAAACAAAATCAAGAAGAGATATTAAATGCCATTACTGGTATGTCTATCAGTATGGCAATGGAAGATCGAATGGAAGCTGCTTCTCAAGTAGAAATATTAAAAAGATCCCAGGGAGATCACTATGTACCTTTCATATCTGCAGAACTTAGACAAGCTTTAGATTTGAAGATGAAAGCTGGAGCACAATTATCTTCAATGATTAAGAATATCATGGGTGGTACAACTAATGTCTTCAATATTAACAATCAAAGTTCTGCTGGAGTAATGGAGCAAAACAACTTTGTTACTAAAGAAGATGCTCTAAAAATCTTAGAGGAAGAACATACTAAACAGAAAGAATCCTTCAATGAAAAGGATGCTAAGTTCTTAGAAGAACATTATGAGTTAGATGCTTTGCCCAATGTATCTGCTAAAACCCAACAAGGATTGGATGTAACTAAAGAAGGTCTGGATGCAGTAAAGACAGAACTCATTCAGATTACTGATAATTATAAGATACATAGAGAAGAACCTGAAGATGTGGATTTCCATGAGATCAGAAGAGAATTAGAAATGAACATAGATTCAGAAGACGATCCAGAAATGGACAACTATAATTAAATGTTTTACATACATCATTAACAAAAACAAATTTCGTTGTTTTAGCATTTTAGTAATTATGTTATGCGTTCAAGAACAGTAATGTTAACCTAAATCTTGATGCTCGTTTTATACGTTAATAATCTTATTATTCGACACTGGAACTGGGTAGTTGGGAAACTACCCTTTTTCGTAGATATCCAGCTACTCTTACCATCCTATTTAAATTTTGCGTATTAAATACAAATAAAGTATATTTGCAAATAAAATATTAATCATTAAAAAACAAAAACGATGACTTCATCACAGATTACATTACTCAAGCAACTGATAGATTCTACAGATTATAGAGTCTATGTAAAACTCAATGGAAAAAGAGAATTAGCTACTCAACTAAGAATTGGATCAAAGAAATCCCAAGCAATCCTTCAATGTTACAGCTTTTCATGCAATCCATATCAATTAACTACATCAATGGTTGATATCTACAGAGTAAGTAGACCTTTAAAATTCTTTTCATCTAATGGGAACAACACATTAAACTTTCAAGGATTAACCTGGCTTTGTATTAAACAAAGAGAAGTAAGGCCCGGAGATATCTTACTAAATGCAAAGAACTTAAAAGATACCTATTTAGCTACTACAATGGTATCAGAAGTAGATAACACAATCTTTGCTTTTTGCCCTATTCAAAAAGAAATCATCTCCTTGATATACATTGAAGATGTAGTGGCTATTAGGGCTGTTTTTTAAGCCCAAATTAATAATGTAAATATATTTGTATTTAAAATATAATGTATATATTTGCATTGTCGAATAAAAATAAAATTTATTAATCATTTAAATACAATTACAAATATGGTATCTGAGTATCAATTCAACAGTCAAGAAGTCTGCATATTTCCTAAAGAAAATGGGCTTTACATTATCTCAGTAATTCGCTATTACTACACAAGGAAAGATCATTCAGACCCTAAACTTACAAGCGAATCAAATTGGAGATGGGAAACCAATTGTAAGGAACTCGTACTCAAACTTCAATCTAATAACATTAGAACGAAGGCTTTTACTCAACAGCTAATTGTATTGGCTAAACAATTTGGAATATTAACTCATAAAAATTACACAAATCATGCTAAGGATTATATCAAACAGGGATTCTAATTCAGTTACAGTACAAGCTTTGGATAAAAATGCTCAAGAGATCCTATTAAGAGCATTCCCGGATGAATCAAGAACAGATTGTACCGGACACTCATGGTATTTCAAGGATGCCTATGTATATTACGAGAATCAAATAGTAACCATAGTTTCTTCAAAAGATTCTAGGGATAAGCATCAGAAGAAGCTATTCGTTACTTCATTAGTTAACACAATAATCGAATTCAGATGAAAGTAAAACAATTCATAGGATTAATGATACTAGCTCTCTCCCCAATGGGAGCTGGTATCCTTTATGCTCTTTATCAAACAGAGTTTAAGCCAAATGCAAATCATGCTCACTACACTTGGCCTAATGGAGAAGTAAAAACAGAAAGAGAAGTAACTCTAACGGATGAAGAAAAGAGGCTCATAGTTCAAGATGGCATTTTAAAAGCATATGAATTACATACTGAAAGTATCATTACAAGATTAAAGGATGAGATTCAGATAATTAAGGATTCAGGAGAAAATTCTAGCGATATTAAATCTGGAAGACTAGAATATTTGCAACATAATCTAATCTATGCCACTAGAATTAAAAAACTTATCGAAAAGATGAGAGATACTGGATTAGATTATACAAAAGAGGTAGAAATCCAGGTAGAACTTCAAGAGAGAAACCAATATAATTATGAACAAGGTAAATATAAACAATCGAACGTATGCCGAAAAGAAATAAAATGGTGAAATTCCTCCAAGAGGTAAAACCAATCATAGAAGACATCAAAATCATGGGTTATAAGAACTCAACAAAGAACCTAATAGGTAAAATGGAGATTTCTATTAAGGTTGAAAACAAGAATGATCTTTTAGATCTCCAGGTTGAACATCTTCCCAATGTAGATAAAGAACATTTCGAATACAAGGGCAATGATTTAGTCCTTATCACAATGTACTTCAATAATTATGATGAAAGGAATACTTGGTCACAACATTGGAAAGAATACCCTTCAATCGAATCATTCCTAACAGGGCAAGCCTAACAAGCTTGCCTTTTTAATTTAATAAAAGAGTATGCAGTATTAAAAATAATATTTATATTTGTGTATTATTAATCGTATAAAAAATGCAATAACATGGAACCAAGAGAACTTATTTACAACGTTTACAAGGATATCACATCTATCAAAACAAAATTTGATGATGAGAACCTTTGGTGCAACCCATATAAAACAATCCAGGGATTAACTCCTATGACTCCTGGATATGTTATCTCAATGGAATATGCTCCTCACATTGACATAGAAGAATACCTTTCAGAAGAATTCATGGAGAAGCTTAAGCTTTGCTTCAAGAAATATCAAAAAGATGCAATCATTTGGATGGTAAATCATCCAAGTATATCTCAAGTAATGGTATACGTATATCCTTTACCAAATTATCTTAAGCAATCAACAGTTCTATTATCAAATCAATAAAAACATTCATCATTATGACAACAAAAGAAATCAAAAACTGGGAATGGATCAAATCAGTAGAGGTCCAATATATGGGATTCTTAACCCAATATTTAGGAACTGCAACCAATAGTAAGGGATTTGTTGAACTAATGAAACAACTTAGATTAGAGGAAGCAATAGCTTACCTAAAAGATGACCTTGGAGATGCTTCAGAACCAAGCTATTACAGATTCCGATTCTATACCAAAACAATGCAGTTCACAAAAGAAGAAAAGCTCTGGGAAGCTATTGGTAAGGGTTCAATGCCTGAAATCGAACAACTAAAAGGAAAGGAATTACTGGATACCTTAGAAGCTCTAAGAACCATTCTCCATCCAACAGTAAGAGCATTACTAGGATCCTATACAATAGATATGGTAATGCCCATACCAGGAATTATTTCCTTCTTATTGATAGGGAAACCCAAACAAGAAATTGAGCCAAGCACAGTAATATCTCGTATCAGATATCTGATGGAAGGATGTATAGACCATGATGAGCCAACATCACTACTCAAGGAATATCATATCCACCTAAACGCTCAACCAAAAGAAGGCCAAGAAAATCCTTCCATAATACAAATCATATTAATATCAAAGAAATTAACTACCATCACAATCAAATAATAATCATTATCCTTAACTATGAAAGGATTTACATTTCCCACCAACAAACACAATTTAAATCAAAGCTCATCATACTTCAAGGATAATAAAAGAATCCCTTACACCAAATCACAAAACAATGATCATAGAATAAGGATAATATAATCACATACATTAGGATCCCAAAAAACACAAACAAAAAAGAAATCGAATAAATAAATCCCAGTTCTATGATATAAATAATTCAATAATCCCCATATCACAAGGATTATATACCTATAACCCAAAACAAACAACACATAAAAAAGAAAAAAAGATTATCATAAGTCAAGGATAATCCATATCACATAATCAATGATAAAAAATCATATATATGAAAAGAATCCCTGATATTATCATAATATAAAGGAAATATCAAGGATAATCCCTATCTCAGATATAATCACCAAAAACAAACCTAAAATAAAATATCATAGATCCACATTATAACAATGATAAAAGAAAATCCTATATATAACCTACATACAAAAAAACAATACATAAGAAAGGAAATATTATAATATCAAATAAAGGTATAATATATAAAATATGAAATACATATCAAATATACTATCAAATAGAAGCTATATAACATGGGTATAACACGGGGGCGAAATTTACTCGATAGCACGAGAGCTATATACGTATATCTAAACCATAGAGTTTTCAAGTTTTAAGGCCCTAAAATTTGCATACGTGTTGTGTACATTTTTTTCGAAAAATTAGGTCTGGGATTTGAGGATTTAGGGCCTTTTTTACCCTAAACTGTCAACTTAGCTCACTTTTAGCACTTTTGACTTTTTTAACCCATTTTTTACAAACATATCCAAAACATATCCAAAACTGTACTTTTTTTCGAGCACAAGTTAAAAATAGCCGGCTTTAGAAAAAAATATCAAACTCTCAACTTCAAGATTTTAGGATAAATTTTAGGGTTATCCATGGATAAATTAAAATCACCATCGAAGCTAAAAACAATGTCTTTTATTTATTAATCTAGAACATAATAGAGGGTAATCTTTCTAGTTACTTAGAATTAAAGTAAAATTTACTAGAGATATGTTAAATTAAATATTTAATCGAAAGTCTGGGATTATGATAAAATTCGATGATTATTATAAAACGATTGCCTTGAATTTGATGATTTTAATAAATTTGGTTCAATGATTCGATGATTTTT
>OGQK01001496.1_pt1 | contig 11946 bp, 8 predicted proteins | sample 1553221 | NCBI WGS metagenome assembly OGQK01 (sample SAMEA2579996, study PRJEB22360) | human gut metagenome | biome: human gut; feature: human-associated habitat; material: faeces | place: Denmark | collected 2008/2010 | reverse complement strand
CAGCCATACCCGGTACTGGCATCCCCGCAGGAGGCAGCCTTCCGTTCTCCATTCCTCCGCAAAGGGCGGCAACTGCTCCCCCTGGCGCATTAAAAAACCGTACAGGGCTCCCTCCCCGGACAGGGCGGCCAACTCCCCCAGGAGAACCTGCCGCCTTTCTTCAAAACAATCCATATGTTTTTATTCGTTATTTGTTAAAAGCAATTCCAACCGTTCAGGAAACCTGATTGGACACCGCCTCAACCGTTAACCGGAACGGGAAGGCCGCCTAACCTTTCAACACACACTCGTCCCGAGACGCCATGGTGGATCCGGCACCGATTTCAATATTCAAAATCCGGCAGGGATGCTGACGCTGTTCCGAGGCGCAATGCTGCAACCCCTGAATCAAAACCTTCAGGTCACCCGCCCGGTCATCCATTCTCCATCCGGAAATGAGCAAACGGAGGCACTGCACTGTTTCATCCCCATTCGTCTGGAACCAGATGAGCATCGTCTCATCCGTGGCGACGCGGCAGCCCCTTCCGTTGAGCCTGAACATTCCGGAATCTCCGCTGCAGTCCATGCTGTCCCAGACAACCTCCTTAATACCGCATTCGGCTGAATTCCTGACGGCAATCTTTCCACCGGGAAACCATCCCATATGGAACAGCAAGCACCGCATCAGGTAGGCACGCCTTAACGCACAATCCTCCCGATGGGTGCCAAGACCGAGCGACTTCCTGGCGCCGCAGAACTTGCTCCCCCGGTCAATGGTTAGCCTGACCTTATAACTTCCGGATGTATTCTTCCGCAATTCGATTGATCTATAGATGGACATGCAAATATTCATACAATATCCAAAAACTATATATATAAAATCAAACGGGCCTAGAATAAAAATGTTAGAAAATGCTATAACATTAGTAAATGCAACAATATCAGAAAACTATAGTGTGAAGAAAAAATCAAAATATTCCACATCATGAACGCTTCCGGCGCTCATGAAGAACCCTGAGCAGTAGACCTTTCTTCCTCTCCCGGCATTTGAAAAGCCGGTAATTTTCGATAGGGGCCTTAAGAGAGCTTTCTAAGGAACTTTCTCTTAGCCTCTCCCTATAGTCAATCAGAGAAGACAGGTCAAGCTGCTTTTTCTATTCCCGGCCTCCTTGACCCAAAATAAAAAAACCATTCCTTCCTAACAAGCAGAAAGAACCTCAACCCATTTTAAAAACAAAAAGCGAAAGCCTCTTCGCTTTTCAAGAACCAAACGGGCTTTTCGTGAATAGTCCTCAATCTTTATACATGATTCGCTTCCCGCAAGAAACGTTTCCAACAGCGGAACGACAGCATCGAAGCCCAAACTCTTTCCTGTGTGAGATTTTCTCCATAGGGTGTACATTCAAACTCCACCTGCCGGATTCCCGAGGAGTCAAACAGGGCGCTCACGTTCTTGAGTAGATCATGCGCCACATAACGGGTGCTGGATACGCTCTTGTCCGCGTTGTGCGTACACATCGCCAATATCCGTGTCGCCTCCGGTGCAGAGGCATCCCAGAACCACGTGCCCGGCAAGGACGGATTGGAGATGTTTTGCGTGCAGTCCATGCTTGCCACCATCAGGTATCCCATATACGCGAATCTGGTACGTCTGGTCAAGTTATTTCCATCATACTCCAATTTTTCCACACGACGTCCAAGATAGTCATAGACGCATTCCACCTTTTTGTTTCCCTGTGTAAAGACCACCGGACGATTGTCCGCATTATACTGGACAGACCATATTCCGGTGGAAGTGTTCACACTCGTTTGATTACCGTCAGCGTCATACACAGGTGCGAAGGTTATTCCTGAACGTGTCACAGCAGCATACTGGTTCAAACTATTACTTTGGTAGGTACTGGAAATGCCTTGTTCTGTTGCCGTCTGGCGATTGCCGATATTGTCATAGTCATAGCTGAAGGCTCCTCCCGCGTTCATGGAGTCTTCCGTCAATTCCCCTCGTGCATTGTAGCCGTATGTGTGGCGACGGGAAAGAGCAGTTGAACCTACGTAGTCTTCCCGCACGGAAGGACGTCGCATGTTGTCCCAGGTATAAGCATGCTTGAGCGTTGGAATGGAGGAAGTTCCTTTCACATAAGTCAGGGACACGGGCAAAGGAAGATTGGCATGAAACATTGTGTTTTTAACCAATCCATTCGGATAGGTCAAACTGTTGAGCCAACCCGCAGCCGAATCATATCCATACGTAAAGGATGAACCATTAAGCGACACTACAGAAAGGCGGTCTGCAACATCATATTCCAGAGCGACCTGCTGTACTTTTGTTCCATTCAAAGAAAACGTATATCCGGACGGACGATCCAAAGAATCACGCTGGTACTCAAGCCGGCTTGCTACCATGCCAGAAGTTTCTTCGTAGGCAATATCTTCAAGATCCCAATAGTCAAAGGAACGTGTTCCGGAAACATCCTGGACGGAAGATAACCGATCCATTCTATCATAAGAAAACGACACAGACGGAGTTCCATCACTATGCGTTATAGAAGCTATTTTTCCTGATACACTATCATACTGGTATGTTGTCGTCACTCCGCGGGACTGGATGCGAGTTACCACACGCCCCCAGTCATCATGGTAATACGAAGTCATGGAACCATCCGCATAAGTCTTATTCATTAGAAGTCCAGTCACAGGGTTATAAGTCCAGCGCGTGATATCGGAATCCGAGGATGGAATCGCATCCAGAACAGATCCTGATGCACGATAGGTATGCAAAGCCACAATACGGTCCATGGCATCATATTCCCATTTGATGGGCTGGACAGCCGTTCCATACTGCTGCACTAAACGTCCGCGGAAATCATAGGAAAACCATGTTTGCTTGCCATCAGGAGTTACAATACAATTTGCCATCCCTGTAACCGCATCATAGGAGGTAGTAGTCGTCTCTCCGTCCTGGTCCGTTCGGCTTGTTTCCCTTCCTGTGGCATCGTTGACGATGGTCATGTCTTTACCACGGGCATCGCGGATGGTAAGTATATCGCCGGTCATAGTGTAAGTACGTTTGTACTGAGTCATAGTCCCATCCATTTGTATCAGGCGTACGGTATCTCCGTTCAGGATTACTTCCTCCTCTTCCCTGTCACATCCCTTCCGTCCCCTTAGAACACGTATATTACCGTTTTCATTGTAAACTTTTTCCCAAATGGAACGGTATTGCGGCAGCCTTTCCCTCATAACTACTGACTCCAGAGATTTCAGGGTACTGTCCGTTCTGGAGACTAATGTATATGTATACTCGAGGTCAGCATCCAATCCCTCACACATAGCCTGCACATAGTCCATACGCCAGACAGCATTCATCGCTGAAGCAGGCAATCCGGGACGAGAAAAAGACAGGCGGGTATAATGGGAAGCTACTGAATATCTGTATGGAGAATTATCAGGCCAGTCATTCCTGCTCCTCATCCATCCCGTCAGTTCTCCTCTATTATTATAATGGTACCGCAAAGGGTCTTCATTCTTTTGCCGTTCAAATACTATTTGTCCGAATCCGTTATATTCGGCGTTGTACTGGTCTACCATCACAGCGCCGTTAGAATGTAAAATTCTCAATATCTTGCCATCTGCATTTTCCAGAATATTTTCTATCATATCTCCGGATGAAGAAAGACGGCGTGTATATTTCCAAATCCCGGACCAGTCCGCCTTATATTCATGATAACGCGCCTCGCGTCCTGTGCCAGACTCTTCCACAACCAGGCCGGAAGCGGCTTTCCTGATCACCAGCGTAGCTCCGGACGGCGTTGTTTCAGTCATTGTCAATCCGTCTTGGGAATAAGTATAAAGGGAAGTTCGCCCCATCTCATCCGTACGGGAAGTTACTCTTCCCAGTAGATCATAATGGGAGGAAACCGTCGTTTTCCTGTCCCCTATGGAATGGCTTACTGACAAAATCCTTCCCATCCCGTCGTATGTCGTTTCCGTTATACTGTCCGGACAAACGGTATTCATATCTACATCATTCCAATTTTCCACAGGCTGGGCAGCATCCTTTTCCACACGCACCACACGCTTGGTTCCATCGTAGGTATAACGCGTCTGCAGCCCTCTTACATCTGTTTCCCACAATGGTCCCGCACAACTCCATTCCATCATGGAATACAAGCCATTGGCGTAATCTGTCCGGATCAAACGATGTGAAGGATCATAAGACATCCGGCGAAAGCCAATGGAGACAAATCCCGACGAATATAAATGAACTTGATGATCTGTAGCAATTTCATCACCGTTCTCTGCATAATAGCGAATTATCCTGGAGGACTTTTCGGAATCCGCCACATCTATATAGTCATCCTCAGTACATTTCCAGACAGCGCCATAATTACTGCAGGCAGAATATTCGCGACGTGAAATGTTTCTGGCCTCTCCATCATTTACTATATCAGGATTATCCACATCTTGCACGTTTTCATACTGATATCTGTACTTCAGCCGTCCTGGGGCATACACGCAGTCATGAGCGGTATACCATTCCTCAACCGTAGTTACCGAATTCACAACATCCACACTTGTAGAACCCAAACATATGCGTGTGGCGGTTTTCGAATAAACCTGTTCCGTCTTCTTGTATTCGTACTGTGTTTTTTCCAGACATTCGGTCCTCTGAGGAGATACCAGTTCTACAAGCTCCTGAGAAATTCTTCGGTCATTGAATAATTCATCTGCATATGAATAGGAAGTTCTCATGGAAATATCTCCATACCACGGTTCCGTCCGTTGAATCACGTTCCCGTTGGAATCATACTCCATCTCCACCACGGAACCGTCAGGGCGCGTTTCCCTGATGCGTTTGCCGTAGTTGGGGGAAGAAGGATCGCCGCTGTATCCGTACGTCCACGTTCTTTCCAGCGGGGTTCCGTATCCTTCCGTGCGGGAGATAAGGACGTCCCCGTACAAACGGCGCTGGTATACTTCCTTTTCTGCGGAACACAGCACGGCGTTCCCGGTTCCGGCCACGCCGCTATATACATACTTGAATTTTTCCTTCTTGTCCGTGTAGTAGCCTCCCGCCACCATGGCCTGTCCGTTAATATCCTTGGCAACCAGGTTTTCATGGCCGGCAGCCGGAAGGCATCTGGTGACGATGCTGACGGCATCTTCCCCCTCGCCTTTCACCATCGTCAGGTCGTCCGGGTAAAGGCCCGCGCGCCATTCGCTGATATAACCTCCTGGTTCTTCAATGCGCAATGTCTTCAGCATCATCTGGGTCACCTCCGGATTTTCTTCATCCACAGCCCTGGCGACCATCGTCTCCGTATCCGCGAATGTCCAGGACAGCTTCCACGTCTTAATGGGAACGGCGCCATCGCGGACCGTATACGTGCCGTCGTTACGCCGTTCCGCCACGTCCGCGGGGGCATACCATTTGATGTTCTGTACGTTGCTTAGGTCCAGCAAGCCGTCCGTCTTGTTCCATACCTGCTTCAGCATGAACAGGGAAAGGGAGTTGAAGGTTTCCATCGCACTGCCGGGCTCGTCATAGGCGTCCTGCCTGACTACCTGAAGTTCCGCGGCCAGTTCGGCAAAGGTGATTTTCACGCCACGCGGCGTCACGATATGGTCAAATATAGCGGAATTGGGTCGGAAGCGCATGGCCATGCCGTTTTCCTGAACTTCTTCCAGATAGGAAACTCCATCCACGGTAACGCGCCTCATCCTGTCCTGGAACATCTGGGTACTGCCAAGCACCTCCGCTCCGGAAACATTTGGAGAAGCAAAGCTGTAATAACGCGGAAATCCTTTTTCCGTCTTCACCACCGCCCGGGAAACGTCTTCCGGTTCTTCCGGACGGCTTATGGACGTATTGGCGGTTTCAGCCACTTCCAGACGGCGCTGGGAAATATGCTCGTACTGAAATGCGCTCCCCCAGCATAACCCGGCATCCATCATGTTCAGGTTCAGCATCAGACGGCCGCCGCTCAATTCCGGCCATTTGGGAAAGCGGCCGAATTCTATGGAAAAGTCCACGCTGTTGTTGTCCGTGCTTCCCGTACCGGAGTCGCCTTCGGAACACGGGCACGGGTATTCCGTTTCCGGCCCTATGGGGGTGACGGGGTACCACGTATTGGGCCACGGCAGCGGAGACGGTTCATCGTTGGAGACTAATGTCACCGGATGGCTGGGCATTCCTCCGGATTGTTCCGGAGCGAATAACTGATTATCAATTTCTTTCATTGTTTTATTGTCACTGGCGCACCTGACGGGAATAAAGGAAAACCCGCCATGGATTTTCTCCGGCTTCACTCCCGTCAGATGCTTTGGGCCAAGTTCAGGCGGCAGGCTGGCGGTCCGCGGAGACAGGGCGGTTACAAATGGCGGTCCGCAGGCATCTCATGACGGAAATGCGGGAGCGGCGCGCCACCTTGTCCTGATAACGCCGGCTCATGGAAATCATGTCCATATCCGCCAGGGATTCCGCAGACGGAAAGGTCGTCCAGTTGTAATGCCCCCACAAGGGGCCTCCGGTTCCTCGCGTCCATGCTCTGGCAAGAAGGGGAGCCCCATCCGGGAACAGGGCGGTAAACGCTCCCAGGATAACGGCGCCTTCCGGACATTTCATCACGGAGGAGGATTGCTCCAGATGCTGGAGAATGGCTCTCAGCACAGCAGGCTTCAGGGCATAAAGTTCATTGCACAGCAAGCCGGACCGCAGGCAGGTTCCGCATAATCCCGCTCCCGATCGGGCAAATTCCCTTAAAAAACCGGCATGGAGAATGAGATTGTCCGGCTTGGTGCGCACCAGCACATCATGTTCATGGCGAGAAGACTGAGCCATCAGCTCCAGAATGGCGGCCGCATGTCCGGAGGACGTATCAGTTTTTTTCAGCACTTTCCATTCCACGGACATGTTCCTCAGCACTTCCCTGACGGTTTGGGGGCAGCGTGCCCGGTCATCGTCCAGAACAACGACAGACGCTTCCGGAACGGCACGGCGGATGCCCTGCACGGCTTCCACCAGCAGAGGAGCGTTGTTTGCCTTGCAGGGAATGAAAAAGATGATTCCCGGCTGCTCCACAGGATCAGGCTGCGGAGAATTTGATATGGATTCATTCATACAGATAATCGTTGAGTTGTAATGAAATGATGCGTTGCATCAGTTCCAACCTTCATCATTACCCTGTATGAATGCACGTTGTTTCAACGGGCCTCGGACATTGGTTTCAAATAAATTGAGGCATTTTCACGGTGGCAGGAATATGTCTGCCTTTTCCTCTCCTGCGCTTCTCCCGCCGCCTTGCTCCTCGGCAAGAAAAGAAAATGAATGCCCGGCCTCATCTCCACCAATAGGGGCATTAACGCAAGCAGAAGATACCCTCTTCTTCAACCAAACGTTCAGACTGCCGGAAAATGCCCGCAACTGCATCCATTCCATCCTGACCTCCTGTCAAATTTTCTCTTTCCTCCCATCCGCACGGAAGCCCCAATATGCTGAACTCCATAAAAAGGACTTTCTCCTTCCGGGACATTTCCGCCAGCCAAAACCTCCTTGCCGAGTGCCTAAAAGAAGGGCGGTTTGAATGGGCGCACAGTACCCTTCAAACCGCCCTGCCGGCAGGATTTCCATGACAGAGGAAACAGCAGGTAAACGAACACCCCTTTACCCGCCTTCAAGGATTTTTACCGCTTCATTTACCGGAAACAGGGGGGACGGGACCTTCCAGTACGGCAGTAGCGCCCCTTTGAGCCGGTGGCGCTACTTCCAGAAACCTCTCCGTCACCGTCTCCCTTCTTTCCTCCGGATGGTCGATCAAAGAGATAACACGGTCCACCGCCTCGCATGCGTTGGGGTGCATTTCCTTCCGCGCCTCCCTCACAGCGCTGCAAGCCGTCCACGTGAATTCCTCCGTATGGGCATCCGCCTGTTTCATCACAGGCGCCAGAATCATGCCCTGATAAATGATCGCTCCGATAATGATCACCAGGGCGACACACCCGCAAGTCAGCGCGCCCCTGGCAGAACCATACGTATTGTCATCACTCCGCTTTACCGCTACCGCTCCCAGAATAATAGCCAGAATGGCGCAGAGAAGGCCGGGGACAATTGCTACCCACCCCAGACATGGAAGAAAGGCGAGCAACGCTAGAATCAATCCTACAATACCCAGAACCAATGCAAGAATGGTTGAAACGGTATCGGGGACGGAACGGCGGGTATCCGAGTAGTTTATTTTGTTCATCTTTCATTTTTTCATTGGATCTCCAGGCACGGAAACATTTCAATGTTAAAGAAAGCGTATAAAATCTGTCAAGGAACCTCCCTGTTGTCCCTTGATGGCGCTCTCCCGTTCCATCATCCCCGGCTCATGTCAAAACAAAGGTCGAACGCTTCTCAATGCGCTAAAAATAAATATCATGATTGCATGGTCAAACATATTGCCTTCCTGGCTGCATACCTTCTTCAGGACATCGCCATTATGACAAAAAACGCATGACACCTCCCTGGCCCTACATCAGCCAGGAAGTTATTTTTCCCTTTCCACCTGCTGATTTTTCATCCCGGAAGACCTGTTTTCCTTCCTCAGGCCTGCCCTCCTCCGCCAGCACCATGCCAGATAAAACAGGGCAGCTCCTCCATGAGCAGCCCTGCCATAAACCAGACCGGAGCGCCCCGGTTCAGCTCCCATGCGGCGCGTATATTTCCATGGGCCATTTCCACATACCCTCGCGTCATTCCGCACAAAGGACATTCCCGGTGCGGCACGGCCACGGAAGCCGCCAGTGAATTCATCCCGGCAGGGCTGACTACCAGGGCCATGAGGGACGGTGCCAACAACAGGCAGGACAGGATGGCCCATGCGGGCAGCCACACTTTCCTGATCATCCAGCCATTGCGGCATGAACGCCACGCAGAGCGCATGCAATTCATCGCCGTGCTCCCTTGAAAGCGTTCCAGGAACTACAGATCACGGGAACCCGTTTCATCAGCGGGGGAGGAATCCTCCGCATCCCTGAGCCTCTTCAATTGCTCCTGGTTCTGCTGCTCCATCTGTTGAAGCTCCTTCTGGATCTCCTGCGCCTTCTTTTCCACATAATCCTGATGCTGCTCCATGTAAGTCACGGTTGCGCTGGCCATCCACGCCTGGACAATGCCTGCCGCGGCAGATGCCGCCAACGCAATAATGGCGACGACAAGGGCGCCCTTGGGAGAGCCCTTGCTCACAGCCACAATACTCATGATGAGCGCAATAATGGCAAGCAGAGCCGCAGGAATCAGGGTAATCCAGCCCAGGCACGGGAAAAATCCGATCAGCGCCAGCACCAGGGCAATAATGCCGAGGACCAAAGCAGCCGTGCAGGAAGGGGAACCGCTGCAGCAGGACGGAGGGGGGGAAGAATCAGGAGCATTCATGATCGTGTTATTCTATGGAGTTCAATGAAAATTCCCTTTGGAACCTTCATCCCTTCCCCTTACTGGAAGAGCGCATTCCTGTCAAGATGCAAGCTCTGCCATTCCGGACATGCCGCTGTCATTTCATGCCTCAAAGCATCAGATACCCCGCCGCCACAGCGGCTGTTCCCAGGGCGGCGCTGACCAGCATCAATTTCCGCTTCCCGCGGTTTTTCCACATCAGCAGAATTCCGGTAACATACAGTATAATCAGGGAAAGAGCCGCTCCGTATCCCAACGCAGTAAACCACCATCCCGCCTTCCCCTTGTGGGCCAGCATCAGATTGGGGTAAATGCCGGGCTCCACCACTTCCGCCCGGAGGGTATGGCCTTTCCTCAGGAACAGCACATGCGTATCCGTCATAGGCCCCAGGATATGGTTCCCTTTGAACGGCCTTACCTTCCCTTCCGGCAATGCCACTCCGCGGCGCTCCAGTTCCCTGCAGGAATCCTCATAGGGCGGGTGGTCGGCGGCATTCAGCTCGTGCACCGCCACATGGGAAGTGAAGTGCTGGTCCACGCCGCCCATGTACAGCAGGCCGGTCACGGCATACACCACGATCATCGGCAGGAAAAACAGGCTCAGGACCAAATGTAGGGAATGGGAAGACAACGCTTTCATCATTATTCAAGTAATTATGTTATTATCCATGGAGCAACTCCGCCAACGCTTTTCCCAGCCGCCCGATCTGGACGGCCCGATGGGCCGCCGTCACCGTAACGCGCAGGCGGGCCGTCCCGCGGGGGACCGTAGGATAACGTATGGCGGGAGCCAGAAAACCACGTTCCAGCAACGTATCCGCCGCGGCCAGAGCGGCATCATTCTCTCCCATTACCACGGGGAAAATGGAGGAAACGGGCCTGCCGGGCATTCCCAGCGCGGAGGACAAGGCATCCGCCAGCACGGAAACATGACGGCGCAGTTCCCGCCCCTCTGCGCTCCGGATCACTTCCACCGCGGCCAGGGCGGCGGCCGCCAGAGCGGGAGGCGGAGCCGTGGAATAAATCAGGGACCGCGCGGAATTGATCATCACATCCGCCCAGGCGCGGGAACAGGCTACATAACCGCCGCTCACCCCGGCAGCCTTGCTCAAGGTTCCCATCTGAAAATCTATGCGGGAGGAGACGCCCAGTTCCTCCGCCAATCCCGCCCCGTGTTCTCCCAGCACACCGAATCCGTGTGCTTCATCCACCAGCAGCAGAGCGCCGAATTCATCCTTCAGGCGCACGATTTCCCGAAGAGGCGCGCGGTCCCCGTCCATGCTGAAAACGGATTCCGTCACCACCAGGATTCCTCCGGAAGGATTCGCGCTCCGCAAATGCTCCAGCTTTTTTCTCAGTGATTCCATGTCGTTATGCAGGAACGTGGACAAGCGGGCACCGGACAGCCGCGCCCCGTCAATCAGGCTGGCATGGGACAACTTGTCCATCAGCACCGTATCCTCCCGGTCCGCAATGGAGGCAATCACCCCCAGGGAGGTTGCGTAACCGGAGGAAAAGCTGACCGCCGCTTCAGTCCCCTTCAGCTCAGCCAGGGCCTCCTCCAGACCGGAATGCGCCCGGCGCGTCCCCGTGACCAGGCGGGAAGCCATGGCCCCGGCCCCGCCATCACGCGCCGCACGGGAAAATGCCTCCGCCAGGGCCGGATGATGAGCCAGTCCCAGATAATCATTACTTGCCAGATTGACTACCTCCCGGCCGTCCTCCATGCGGGCCATGCCGCCGGGCAGGCAATCCACATTCCGCAGAACGCGCAGCAACCCCGCGGACTTCAACTCTGATAAAAACTGTTCAGGATTCTTCATAAGCGTTCTTGCTCCAGAAACATGTCAGCCGTCCACGTCAAGGCTCAGCACTACATTATGGCCGCCCATGGAAGCGGCGGACTTGACCAGCATGCGCCTTCCATCCAAAGGCAGTTCCTCCGCAACACAAGCCGCGCCTGCCGGGGAACTTACCCAGAAAGGATTAGGAGGCAGGGCCCCCTCTCTGATAAAAGCCAGCATCAGGGCCAGCTCCAGAATGCCGCTGCCGCCAATGGCATGGCCCGTCCAGGGCTTCATCATCCTTAAATCCGGTAGGCCGGTTCCAAAAACCCGTTTTAAAGCGGCCCGCTCGGAAGCGGCATTGCCCGCCGTGCCGCTGGCATGGGGGCAGACGGTCAAAGGAATCTTCCCATCCCAATTCCGCAGGGCGGCATCCAGCAGGGCGGCAATGCTCTTTCCATCCTCCGGCATTCCCAGCGGACTGTAGGCATCTGAATTCACCAGATAATCCTTCACGTAAATGCCGGGCCCGGAAGACAACTCCAGCGCCATGGCCGCCCCTCCCTCGGAAATGCACATGCCGTCGGCATGGGGACCGTAGGGATCATTCACGCCGTTGCGGGAAAGCATCCCGGAAGCCCAGTACGTCCCCAGCAGCTCCCGGCACAAGGGCAAATCCAGCCCGATAGCCAAGGCCCTCCCGACGATCCCCTGGCGCATCAGCATGGCCGCCATGCCCACGGCATC
>OGQK01001486.1_pt1 | contig 12001 bp, 8 predicted proteins | sample 1553221 | NCBI WGS metagenome assembly OGQK01 (sample SAMEA2579996, study PRJEB22360) | human gut metagenome | biome: human gut; feature: human-associated habitat; material: faeces | place: Denmark | collected 2008/2010 | reverse complement strand
CAGGGCGAGTGCCAGTCAGCCGGGCGGCGGCGACCTGAGCCCAGCCGATAGCGATGCGTTCGGTGTAGGCGCTGAGCCACTCGCGCATGATATACCATGTGACAGGCACGGCCAATACGAATCCCACGGCGACCATTTTCATGAAACCCGCGATCAGCAGCCGCAGCACCTCGGCGTTCGTCGAGCCGTACACCTTCCGCATGGCGATTTCCTGCGAGCGTTGACGGATATAGTAGGTCGACATGGCCAGCAGTCCCAGCGCGGCGATCAGAATAGCGATCAGAGTCAGGTAACCGACGGCGTTGGCTGTTCTTAACTGGTTTTCATACCAGTCGCGTATCAGTTGATCGGTAAAGTGACACGAGAAAGGCCGTCCGTCCGTATGCTTTTCGATCGTTTGGCTGACCTGCTGGAACGTGAGCGCCGGATCGTTGGCCGTGCTGATGCGTACCAGAACGTTCATGCAATAATTGTCGTCGCCAACGACATACACCTTTGCGGGGCCTACCGGTTGGCTCAGGTCCCTGAAGCGGAAATCGCGCAGGACGCCGGCGATCGGGATGTGATTTTTGCTGAACTCATCCGCATCGACGGTCAGTCCGTTCGCTCGGATCGCTTCTTCGTTCAGCCATGTCCCCTGGTCGGTTCGCGCGTCGTTGTCCCGGACGATCTCGAATCCGCAGGTGCGAATGAACGCGGTATCGCCCATGAAAACCTGATAACTGATCGGATGGTCCGGGTCCGACGGATCCGTATCGTTGTTACCGCCCGACGAAGGAGTGAAAGTCGCCAGCGACACGCTCTCCACTCCGCCGATTGTCATCAGATCGTTTCTCAGCGGAGCGTAGCTCGACATCAGATTGCCGGGAACGTCGGCCTGAATGAGCGCTTCGGTCCCGTAGCCCATATCGAAGCGGAGCATGAACCGGATTTGGCGGATCATCACGAGCGTGCAGCCGATCAGCGCGATCGTGATGAAATACTGGAACACGATCAGAATCTTGCTGTAAACCATTTTGGTTTTCTGCCGGAACGTTCCTTTCATCACTTCGATCGGCCGGTAGCTTGAGATCAGCGCGGCTGGAATGCTTCCGGAAACGATCCCCAGCAACAGGATGAACAGCAGACCGCCCGCCGCCGTGTACGGATCGATCGCTTCCCGAACGGAAACGTCCGTACGGACCAGCCAGCCAAAGGCATTTTCCGCAGCCATAGAGAACAGCAAAGCCAGCACGAACGAAAACAGACACAGCAGAATCGATTCGGCCACGATGCTCGAGTACAGTTGCCGTCGCGTTCCGCCCAGCATGCGGCGCATGGCCATCTCGCGGGCTCTGAAACCGGTTTGGGCTACCGACAGGTTGATATAGTTGATGACGGCGAAAACGAGGATCAGCAGTCCGACGACCGCCAGAATCAGGACGAACTTCTTATTGCCTCCGTTCTGAAAATGGAAACCGTCGAAGAAAATATCCTTCATCGGCCGGAGTATCGCTTTTTCATCGTGCGAGAAAGCATAGTCGCCGGTTTCCTTGATACATTGCCGGATCGATTCGGTTTTGGCCGGCAAGTCGGCGTTCCGGCGCGCCATCAGGAACAATTCCCATGAATGGCAATCCATATAAGATTCTATACACCAAAGGTTATCCGTATTGAAAATGCTTGTAATCAATTGCGGAGTGCGGAATATGCCGTACGGGAAGTCGGCGAATACGCCTGTGACGGTCAGTTGCCGGTCGTCGATATCGAGCACCTTGCCCATCGGCGATTCTTCGCCGAAGAGCGTTTTGGCGAACTTGCTGCTGATGACGACGCCGTCCCGGGTCGCCAACACGTGACGGGGATCGCCTTGCTCCAGTTCGATCGTGAACATATGGAAGAACGACGAGTCGACGCAGTCGACCGCTACTTGCATATATTCCTCGCCGATACGTAACGTCTTGTTTTCGTAAGAGACGACGCAGTAACTTTCGATTTCCGGGAAACGATCCTGAAGCACTCGCCCTGCCGCATAAGCGCTGTAGGCGAAGTCTTGATGCTCGAACCGGTAGATCCGGTCGCCGTTGACGTGATGACGGTCGGCCGACAGTTCTTTGGCTACGTAGGCCGCGATCAGAATCACGAACATCAGCGACACGGAGAATCCGAACACGTTGATCGCCGTATAGAGTCGGTGACGGTTCAGAAAGCGTAGAAAAAACTTGAGATTGAATGCGTGTTTCATAAGACAGAGAGTTATTCGGTTTTAGGTCGTTTGATCGTAGTTTTCATATCGGCAGGGGGTAGGCTGCTATTCGGTCTTGATCGACCTGACCGGATTCTCGGCGGCTGTCCGGTAACTTCGGACGGTGATCGTCGCAACGGTAAGCAGCAGTACGATGGCGACCGTCGACACGAATATCCACGGGCCGATCGTGGTCCGGTACGCGAAGTTGTCGATCCAGTTGCGCGAGACGAAATAGCCGATAGGGGCTCCGAGAGCGAAACATATCAGTACCAGACGGATATAGGGCATGTTGATCATTCCGAGAATTTCGCCTGTCGTTGCGCCGTAAACCTTGCGCAGTCCGATCTCCTTGCGCCTGAATTCCGTTTCGAAAAGGATCAGACCGAAAATTCCGACGAGCGAGATGAATACCGACAACAGACAGAACAGCGTGATTTGCCGGGCAGTGGCTCTTTCTTTCCGGTAGAGCGAGCCGATGTGTTCGTCCAGAAAACGCACGTCGTCGTTCCATCCTCCGTCGAATTGCCGGATCGTCTCCCGAATATGTCGGAAAAGCTCGGGATAGTCCGCCGTCCGGGTTTTGACGAACAGATAATTCATGGACTTGAATGCGTACGATTTTCCGCGTACCATGAATGCGAACGGATCGATCGCGTACTGCAAGGGCATAAAGTTGAAATCGCGGGCGATGCCGACGATTTCGTCGCCCCATATCCGGTCTCCGACGGTTATGCCGTCGCGCAGCTGAGCCGTTCGGTTGAAAATCAGACTCGCGTTCTCTTTCTGTTCGTCGTTCGCCGTAAAATCGCGCCCTTCGATTATATCGATTCCCATGAATTTCGGAAAATTCGGGGCGACCGGATAGCAGTCGAATGAGATGTGCTTGTTTCGGTACTGCATACTCCAATTCATGCGCGAAGGCGCTATCAGCGGACCGTTGGCGAATGTCACGTCGACGATTCTCGGATCGGTTTTCAGCTTTTGAGCGAGTGTTTCCGCCGAGTTAGCCGCCGGTTGGCCGAGTTCGGCGACCAGTATGTTTTCGCGGGGGACTCCCATATCGTAAGCCAGCATGAAACGATTCTGTTTCCACACCGACAAGGCTGCTACGATCAGGACGATCGAGACGACGTGCTGGAACGAGATCAGCGTCGTCCGCAGCCTGTGCCCCCGGACCGAAAGGCCGAACGAGCCTTTCAGAATCATCGCGGGCGGGAACGAAGTGCTGTAAGCGGCAGGATACAAGCCGGCCAGCGTTCCGAGGACAATCGCGACGAGCCCCGTGCCCAGCGCCACGTCCGCATTTTCGGCCAGATTGATCGGCGCATTGACCAAAGAAGCGACGGCGGTCGTGGAAAAATATTCGGTCAGTATCAGGGCTGACAGATAGGCGACGAAGACCGTCAGAACCGACTCGGCAAGCAATCCCCGACGAATCGATCCGTTCGACTCGCCCAGTACTTTGCGCGTATTGATCTGTCTGATTCGCATCGGTAGTCGGGCCGTAGCGAAGTTGACGAAATTGATGATTGCGATCAGCAGGATCAGTACGGCGATCGTCAACAGCGTATAGACCGTAGCCGGGTTGCTCTTGTCTACGAAATCGAAACGGATATCGCGCATGAAGTGCATCTGCGACACGGGTGTGCATCGGACTCGAAAGGCGCTTTCGTCTTGAGAGCGGGCGCTCAGGGATTCGACGCTTTGCCCGAGATCGGCTGCGATCCGAGCGGGATTGCCGGTGCGCACGGCTTTGATGAAATAAATATAGCTGAACTCTCCATAGTCTTCTATCGACTCGTCTAAAATATTCGTGAACAAGCTGTTGGCTTGGAAACTCGAATTGTCCGGACAATCCCTGCAAACGGCGATTACTTCTCCGGGATGGGTTTCGTCGCCGTTGACGACTACGGATTTCCCGATGGGATCGGCCGAGCCGAAAATCGAGCGGGCGGCGCTTTGAGACAGAATGACCGTTCCTTGCGGGTCGTCGAACCGGTCGATGTCGCCCGCAACGATTTCCGTTCCGAGGACGTCGAACATGGAGCGGGATATTCGGTATAGGGTAAGTCCTGCTCCGTCTTCCTCTCCTTTGGCGAAATCGTGAACGGAAACGCGTTGCGGGATAGCCATGACGCCACCGGCCTCTATGTCGGGCGACGAAGCGAGCATCCGTTCGCCGAGCGGCCGGCATAACAGCGGCGAATAAACGCCGAGTTCGGTCGGCACGTCTCTTTCGATCCGGAAAATCCGGTCGGCATCTCGAAAATGCGTGTCGTACGTCAGTTCATACTGTACCTGAGCGATCAGAATGATAAAAGAGCTCAGGGCGATTGTCAGACCGAACAGGTTCAATAAAGTCGAGGTCCGGGAATTGCGAAGTTGCTTGAGAAAAAGAGGAAGAAAGTTCATGTCGTTCGGGGTGCGTTTAATTCGGTCCGTATGCGAAGAATACGGCGCCGTTGATTCGCGGATAACATGCGGCTGCATCGCAGCGGCGGTCCGGAAGCCGTAGAACCTGCCGCTGCAACGGGAGCCTGTATGTCGGAATGAATTTTCATATTTCGAATACGCATGGAGATTTCGGATGCTGCGCGGGACGCTCGTTCCTTTCCTATTTCAGCACGAGAATGTCGTTATCCCCGTAGGTTTCGTAGCTCGAAACGATGACTTTCTCGCCCGGATCGAGTCCTTCGATTACCTCGTAGGACTGCGGGTTCTGGCGACCGATCCTGATCGGCCGCTTGAAAGCCCGGTCGCCTTCCGGCGAGAGCACGTAGATCCAGTTGCCTCCCGTTTTCTGGTAGAACGTCCCGCGCGGAATCATCACCGCTTCGGTCGGCTCGCCCAGCTCGATATTGATATAGTAGCTTTTGCCCGTGCGGATGTTTTCGGGCCGATCGCCCACGAAATGGAGGTCGGTCTTGAACTGGCCGTTCTGCACTTCGGGATAGACTTTCTTGACGAGCAGGGAATATTTCGTGCCGCCGGTTTCCTCGTAGCTTGCGCTGAGTCCCGTCTGTACCTTGTCAATGTAGTGCTCGTCGACCTGAGCCTGCAGCTTGAAATCGGTCAGGTCGTTGATTTGGGCTATCTTCGTGCCGGCCGAGATCCACTGTCCGAGCTCTGCGTCGAGCCGGCCTACCTGGCCGTCGATCGGAGACTTGACGCTCAGATTTTCCAGTTGCTGGCGCACGAGCACCATATTCTCGCGCATGTTGTCGAGACTGTTTTCCAGCTGTTCGATCTGCACTTCTCTCTGAAGCGAATCCTGCCTCTGTCTGTTGATAAGGACCTCGAGCCTCAGTTCGGCGAGCGAGTAAGCCTCTTTGGCTTGTAGGTATTCCTCTTTGGAGATCAGTCGTTCCTCGAAAAGTTTTTCGTATTGCTCGAACTTACGCTTGTCCTGTCTGAATTTCACTTCTGCATCCAGCCGCTGCTGTTGCAGGTCGAGCTTGTCCTGCTCGAGTTTCAGTTTGGTGTCGCGCAGAATATTTTCCTTTTCGGCCAGCTCGGCCTCCGAGCGGAGAATGGACACGCGGAGCGAAAGGTTGCTCAGTGTGACGATCACGTCTCCCTTCCGGACGACGGCTCCTTCCTCTACGTTGCGCATCTCGACGACTCCGCCTTCGGTCGTGCTGAGGTGAATGGTCGTCATCGGCTGTACTTGCGCGTTGATGCGAATATAGTCCTTGAACGGGCCTTTCTCGGCCTTCCCGATCGTGATCGAGCGACTGTCCACCTTCAGCGTGGACGAGTGGTCGCTGGCAATCAGCCAGACGACGAATGCCAGCAACAGGGCTCCCAATACGTACGGAATATGCTTCTTTTTGAATCCTTTTTTCTTTTCGATAGCGATGTCCATGATATGCGTTTTATTTCGTTATGTTAGGTTCGGTTTGCTATTGCAATTGCTCGATCAGGGGAATTCCCTTGTAATATTTTACCAGACGGCACTGGATGATGTAGTCGAGTTTCGTTTTCAGTTGGTCGGCCTTGGCCGACAGCAGCAGGTTGGCGCTCGTCTGCAAATCGAGCGGACTGACCAGCCCTTCTTCGTACTTGCGACGCATGACGTCGTATGCCAGTTGGTTCGCCTCGACGCGTTTTTTCATCTGCTCGTACTGCTTGGCATAGCCTTGGCAGTCGTCGACGGCCTTGCGGATGTCGCTTTGCAACTGTTGCAGGGTCAGGTTTCTGTTCTGTTCCTGAATCAGCATGTTGTTGCGTGAGCGGTTGACGTTCGTGCGGCGCGAAAGCGAGTTGAAAATCGGAATGCTGAGCGAGGCCTGGATATATTCCCCCCGGTTATCGCGGAACTGATTTTTGAACGAGGGCGACTGATCGGTATGATCCATGTCCGCGATGAAATAGTTGGTCTGGTAGCCGCCCGATATGGATAAGGAAGGATAGTAATTGCCTTTGGCGATCGAATATCTCAATCGGCTTTGCCGGAGGTTGAAGTCGGCGATCTTGGCCGTGGGATTTTGCCTCCGGGCGTCGAAATAGATACTTTCCGCCGTTTCGGACATTTCTTGAGCAAGCAGATCGACCTGCGTGTCGATCCGAAGCGTGTCGTTCAAAGGGTAGTTCATTTTCGTTTTCAACAGAGTCAGGTAATTGGTCAGATTGTTCCGGCTGCCGGTCAGTGCGGCGTCGTTGGTCGCCACTTCGGCCTCCACCTGCACCACGTCCGCCCGACTCTTCAGTCCCAAAGCCTCCTGTTCCACGGTCTGGCGCAGTTTCAGTCGGCTTTCCTCCAATTGCTCTGCGGACATGCGGACGACGCCTTCGTAGTAGACCACCCAAAAATAGTTTTCCATTACGCTGAGCGATATGTCGTCGGCGGCTTTTTGCAGTTCGTCCTCACCCTGCCGGCGGGCGACCTTGGTCAATCGAAGATTGTTGATCGCGGTGAATCCGCCGAATACTCCGATCGAAGCGCCGACTCCGTACGAGTTGTTGAAATTGACGTTCGAGGCATAGGTATTGGTCGCAGGGTCCAACGAACGGCCGAAATTCGACGAAACGTCTACGCTGCCGCTGACCGACGGCATCATTTGGGCCACGGCCGAGATGTAGTCTTGGCGGTAGTTGGCGTTAGTATATTGCTGCTTTTTGACTTCGTGACTATTTTCGATCGCGTAGCGCATACATTCTTCCAGCGTCCAGACTTTCTCTGCGGATTGAGCCTGTAGTCCGCCGATAGGTAAAACAGACCATACGATGACGAGGACGGTTTTTCTCATACCGATATTTGTTTTTTAAATTTATGATTCGATATCGGCGCCAATATCGTGCCTATGTGTGTATCTTGTTGTTTATTAGGGTTGTATGCTGATTTTGCAAATTCTTTGTTGTCAATTTTTTAGACAGGCGTGTCCTGTTTTTTGACAGGGGAAGCCGTATTCCGGTAATAATGCTTACCTTTATAAGAGTTGAAAACGGAACGCATATGGGCAGACAGGGAACCATTCTAGTAGTCGACGACAATAAAAGCATTCTGAAAGCTCTCGAGCTATTGCTGGAAAAATATTTCGCCCGAACGGTCATGATTTCCTCTCCGAACCGGATTCCGACGATTCTGCGCGAAGAGAGGATCGATCTGGTGCTGCTCGACATGAATTTCTCGGCAGGAATCAACAACGGAAACGAAGGTCTGTTCTGGCTGTCCCGGATCAAAAAGACCAATCCGTCGCTTCCGGTCGTGCTGTTTACCGCCTATGCCGACATCGATCTGGCCGTTAATGCCATCAAGGACGGGGCCGCCGATTTTATCGTCAAGCCGTGGAACAACGACAAGCTGATTTCCACTTTGCTGTCGGTCTACAATTTGGGCCGGTCGAAACGGAAAGTCAAGTATCTGACGGAAGTCAGTCAAGGGCTTTCGTCTTCCGAGGCGATGTTCTAGGGCGAGTCGGAAGCAATGCGCCGTATTCTCAGACTGGTCGAGAAAGTAGCGGAGACCGATGCCAATGTGTTGATTACCGGCGAGAACGGGACCGGAAAAGAAGTGATGGCCCGGGAAATACACCGTCGCTCGCTGCGCAGGGACGAGCTGATGGTGGCCGTCGATATGGGAGCGTTGCCCGAGTCGCTGTTCGAAAGCGAGCTGTTCGGACATTGCAAGGGCGCTTTTACGGACGCTCATACCGACCGGATCGGAAAGTTCGAGATCGCTCAGGGCGGGACGCTTTTCCTCGACGAGATAGGCAACCTGTCTTATCATTTGCAAGCCAAATTGCTATCGGCCATTCAGAGCCGTACGATCGTGAGAGTGGGCAGCAACCGGTCCGTCGAGACCGATGTGCGACTGATCTGCGCCACGAACCAGAATTTGCAGGCGATGGTCGCTCAGGAGCGATTCCGCCGGGATTTGCTTTACCGTATCAACACGATTCATATCGAGATTCCGCCTCTGCGGCAGAGGCGCGAGGACATCGTTCCGCTCGCCCGCCTGTTTCTGGAAAAATACGCGGCCAAATACGGCAAGCAAGGAATAAGGATCGATGAGGAAGCCTGCCGGAAACTGCAAGAATACGACTGGTACGGCAATATCCGGGAATTGCAGCATACCGTCGAGAAAGCCGTCATCATCTGCGACTCGATGACCATCGGTCAGGAGAGCCTGCTGATGACGCCTCAGCAGGAAGAGCCGAATGCCGGCGGCGTTTCCACGTTGGAGGAAATGGAGCGAAACATGATTCGCCAAGCCATCCGGCTCCACGAAAGCAATATGTCCGCAGTGGCCGCCCAGTTGGGAATTACACGGCAGACGCTTTATAACAAGATCAAGAAATACGGGTTGTAGCATTTGTTATGTTCAAGGGATCGACATACCGGTTGGCCAGACTGCTGCTTTTACTGACTGCCGCGATAGTCGGCACGACGCTGTCGGTCGTCTATCGCCAATGGATGCTGCTGCTGTTGGCCGTTCCGGCGCTTATATTTCTGTTTTCGGCCTTGTTCAGGCTGCATTTCCAGAATATCCGCAAGATGACTTTCATGTTCAACTCGATAGAAAACGGAGACTATTCGTTCAAGTTCACCGAGTACGACGCTCCGGTCAGCGACAACCTGCTGAATCTGACGCTGAACCGCATCAAGGATCTATTGGTCAAGGCTAAGAACGAAGTTATCGACAAGGAAAGGTACTACGAACTGATTCTCAATAGCGTTCATACGGGCGTGATTGTTCTCAACGAGACCGGAAACGTGTACCAGATCAACAACGAAGCCCGGCGGCTGATCGGACTTCCCCGGTTTACCCATATCAATCAGCTGGCCACGATAGATCGCTCGCTGCAGGAACTTTTCTTCGCGATCCGGGGAGGGGAGAGAAAACAGGCTTCCTACTCGAACGAGCGCGGTACGGTCTATCTGGCGGTCAACGCGTCGGAAATCACGATCCGGGGGAAGAGGCTGCGCATTCTGGCGGTCAACGACATCAACAACGAGCTCGACGAGCGGGAGACCGAGTCGTGGATTCGCCTGATCCGCGTGCTGACGCACGAGATCATGAATTCGATCACTCCGATCACGTCGCTCAGCGATACGCTGCTGGGAATGGAAAACAAAGTGGAGGGAGAGGTTCGCGAGGGACTGGAAGCGATCAATTCGACCGGCAGGAGCCTGATCCGCTTCGTGGAAGCCTATCGCAAGGTAACCCGCATTCCGACTCCCCGGCCCACGTCGTTCTATGTAAAACCGTTTCTCGAGCGCATGGCGAAACTGGCCGAACCGTACACGCAAAAGGAAAATGCTTCCGTCCGGCTTCGCATTACTCCGAGCGATCTGCTGGTCTATGCCGACGAGGACCTGATCGGACAGGTGGTGCTGAATCTACTGAAAAACGCCGCTCATGCCGTGGCCGGAAAACCGGACGGGGAGATCGTCGTAACCGCCTATTGTACCGAGGCCGAGCAGGTGGCCGTCGACGTGACCGACAACGGCTGCGGCATACCGGCCGATGTGGCGGCCAATATTTTCGTTCCTTTCTTTACGACCAAGCCGAACGGCTCGGGCATCGGCCTGAGCGTATCGAGGCAAATCATGCGTATGCACAACGGCAGCATCATGCTGAAGCATTCGCTGGCAGGCAAGACGACTTTCATGCTGCTTTTCAACTGACGGCGTGCGGTCGGGCGCGGCTCTATTCGGAATCGGCGGGCTGGAAAAACAATTCTTTGATGACGACGTAGCCTATCCCCGCCATCAAGCCGAGGAAAACGAAGATAAAGAGTATGGTCGGTTTTCCCATATTGGACCGGTTGACAGGTACCGATGCCGGCTCGATGATCGTGACGCAGGGCATTTGCTCCTGCACTTTGATTTTCGCATTTTCGAGCTGTTGCGCCAGTTGGCTGTATACGCCGAATGCCAGCTGCTGCTCGTTCTGCAACCGGTCCAATTCGACTTGCGCCGACTGGCGTGCAATGTTGCGGTTAGCGTCCACGGCCCGGGCATAGTGCTGCTGGGCTTCGTAGTATTGTTGCCGCGCCTCGTCGAACAGGTTTTGGGTAAAGGCCAGATCGCGCTTGGCCTTTTCGGTGCGGTACTCGGACATGTACGCTTCCAGCTTGCCGACCATCGAGTCGGCTGTCTGAGCAGCTACGAGCGGATCCTGCATCGTGGCCGTCGCGGTGATGACGCCGGTTTTCTTGTCTACGGAGATGGCTATTCTATGCTGCAACGCGTTCAGGACAAGGCTTTGTCTGCGGGACAGCGCATAGGGATTCAGCGCCTCGGCCGTACCGTCGTCCTCAGACCCGGAGGAGAAAATCCAGCCGATCAGACGCATCGGAGCCCCGATGACATGACTCCACCAAGGCGCCGACAACTCTTGGTCCACATAGTCGTACAGCGAAACCGGCGAGGGCATCTCTTTTCCCCGGACCGGAATCTGGCTCATCTCAACGATGAAGGGCGTGCTGCTCACGATATCGGGATAGAGCATCAGGTTGATGCCGTCTCCCGACTGGTTCTGGCCGCTCAGATTGATGCCGGCCATAGCGGCCAGATCGGCCATGCCGCCGGCAGCGGAGGTCTTCACGCCCTCGGGAGCCATCTTGACCGTCGTAGTGTATTCCCGGGGTATGCTGAACGCGACCACGAGCCCGACAACGGCACCGGCGGCCGCAACCTTCAGAATGAACGCGCGCTTGCGCCAAACGGACTTGGCAAGTTTGAGCAAATCGATCTCCTCCGCGTTCGAGACGCTTTGACGGGTATCCTCCATGACGTTCGCTTTTTGATGAGCGTACAAATATACCGATTATTTTTCCGGATAGAAACGGCCTCCGGGATATTTATCCGCCGAAAAAAGACGGATTATGTCGTTTATTGCTAACTTTGTCTGCCCTAAACAATACGTCACTATGGTCAAAATAGGAACAACATTATCCCCGCTGGGAAAGAAAGCCGTCCTTTGCGGCTCCGGCGAACTGGGCAAGGAGGTCGCCATCGAGTTGCAGCGGTACGGCGTCGAAGTCGTCGCGCTGGACCGTTACGCGAACGCCCCCGCCATGCAGGTAGCTCATCGCTCTTACGTGCTTTCGATGCTCGACGGGGCGCAGTTGCGCGCCGTCATCGAGAAGGAAAAGCCCGACTATATTATTCCCGAGATCGAGGCGATCGCTACGGATACGCTGCTGGAATTGGAAAAGGAAGGCTACAACGTGATCCCGACGGCCCGGGCCACCCGCCTCACGATGAATCGCGAAGGCATCCGCCGGCTGGCTGCCCAGGGACTCGGCACCCCGCCTTGAGAAGCGT
>OGQK01001485.1_pt1 | contig 12008 bp, 12 predicted proteins | sample 1553221 | NCBI WGS metagenome assembly OGQK01 (sample SAMEA2579996, study PRJEB22360) | human gut metagenome | biome: human gut; feature: human-associated habitat; material: faeces | place: Denmark | collected 2008/2010 | reverse complement strand
ATCCCCACCGTAGGCGCAGGTAAGTACTATACAGGATTCCGGAAAACGTGCAACCCCTTTTTGAAAAAAAATTGGAGTAGTGTTAATCCTGATCTATCGGGTCTAGCTTTTAGCGCAGATAAGAGCAGTGGTTCATAATGCTATTGAAGCAAAAGGAGGCATGATGTTCGGAAGAACGCTTGTCATAGTAAATCCAGCAGCACGCAGCGGTAAAGCTGCCGAAGTCGCAGCGCATGCGGCACTCGTCTTCGATCGGATTCAAAAACGTCAGTCTCAACCTATGAGACTGACGTTCCGCTATACCGTGGGACCCAAAGACGCAACGCAAATCGCACAACACGAAGGCCCAAATTACGACACCGTAGTTGCGCTCGGAGGAGACGGGCTAATAAACGAAGTAGCAAATGGACTCATGAGTCTTCCGATCAATCAACGCCCAACGCTCGCCCTTATCCCCTGTGGCAATGGTGACGACTTTGCTCGAACCATAGGAATGAGCCGAAAACCAAACGAATCGCTCAAGCAAATAGAATCATTAGCACTGACTCCAATAACGATCGATGTAGGGCGCGCTAACGATATCTGGTTCCTGGAGACCCTTTCATTCGGCCTTGATGCCGCCATCGCCTTAGGAACTGCAGATCTACGAAAGAAAACCAAGCGCACAGGCACGAGCCTTTACCTTCAGTGCGGAATCGATCAACTCGTCAATCACCGCGAAATCAGACAGGCCACACTGACCCTTGACGACGATAAGCCCCAACAGCTCGGTTTCTATCTCTTGGCCATACAAAACGGCATTAGTTACGGTGGAGGGTTCAAAATCTGTCCCAAAGCAAGCCTTACCGACGGGTTTCTTGATATCTGCTTCGCTACTCCAACGCTCTCCGCTTCAGAAGCCATAAGGCTGCTTCTGAAGGCTAAGAAGGGAAGCCACACTAAGCACCCCAACCTAACCTTTTCAAAGGCGCGCAGAGCTCATTTGACGCTTCCTTCAGAAATCCCAACCCAGATTGACGGCGAAGAGTTTCTATCCACGGAATACGATATTGCTCTCCATCCAAAACAATTAACAATCCTCGCTCCAAATTGCTGCAAATAAAAAAGGAAGCTCGATTGAGCTTCCTTTTTTCAATATATAAGACCCTGAATCGAGGAAACGGGCAGAGCTTAAACAATACCCTGAGCGAGCATTGCGTCAGCAAGCTTCTTGAAGCCAGCGATATTTGCGCCAGCTACATAATCGCCTTCTACGCCGTATTCGCGGGCAGCATCATCGGCAGCATGGAAGATGTTAACCATGATTCCCTGAAGCTTGGCGTCTACCTCTTCGAAGGACCAGGAAAGGCGCTCGGAATTCTGAGACATCTCAAGACCGGAAGTTGCTACGCCACCAGCATTTGCCGCCTTACCAGGCATAAATACCACACCATTTTCCTGGAGATATTGGGTTGCATCCATAGTGGTAGGCATGTTTGCACCCTCGGCAACGATCTGGCAGCCATTGGCGGCAAGCATCTTTGCATCCTCAATAAACAGCTCATTCTGAGTTGCGCAAGGAAGGGCAATATCAACCTTAATGGTCCAAACGCCACGACCCTCATGATATTCAACGCCTTCGCGACGCTTGGCGTATTCAGAGATGCGGCCGCGCTCAACCTCTTTGATCTGCTTTACCAGATCAAGATCGATACCATTGGCGTCGTAGATCCAACCCGTGGAGTCAGAAAGCGTAACAACCTTAGCACCAAGCTGCTGGGCTTTTTCGGTTGCGTAGATAGCAACATTGCCGGAACCAGAAACCGCAACAGACTTGCCCTCGAAAGAGTCACCCTTGCCCTTGAGGTATTCCCGCACAAAATAAATCAGGCCATAGCCAGTAGCCTCGGTACGAGCCAAGGAACCGCCATAGGACAGGCCCTTGCCAGTGAGAACGCCTTCCCAAACATTGCGAATACGCTTGTACTGGCCGAACATATAGCCAATCTCGCGAGCACCGGTTCCAATATCGCCAGCAGGAACGTCGGTGTCGGCGCCAACGTGCTTGCAAAGTTCAGTCATGAAAGACTGGCAGAAACGCATAACCTCTGCGTCGGACTTGCCCTTGGGATCGAAGTCGGATCCACCCTTGCCGCCGCCCATAGGAAGCGTGGTGAGGCTGTTCTTGAAAATCTGCTCAAAGCCAAGGAACTTGATAATGCCCAGGTTTACAGAGGGATGGAGGCGAAGACCGCCCTTGTAAGGTCCAAGACAGCTATTGAACTGCACGCGGAAGCCGCGGTTAACCTGCACCTTGCCCGAATCATCAACCCAAGGAACACGGAACATAATAACGCGCTCGGGCTCTACAATTCGCTCAAGCAGACCTGCCTTCTCATACTCGGGATTCGCGTCGATGACGGGCTTCAAAGACGTAAGAACCTCGGTAACAGCCTGAATAAACTCAGGCTCGTTTGCGTTCTTGGCCTTTACCTGCTCGATGACGGAGTCAACGTAGCTCATGGGACCTCCTTTATAGAAACTCAACGTGATCAATAATAGTTCCGAAACAACGATACAAACCTATCGCAATACTTCTGTAACACGGTAGAAACATACTGAATGGGGAAGCTGACAAAAACTACGGCAAGCGGCTCCGAAAACCACTACAAAAAAGAAACGCCCGAAGGGCGTCTCGTGAAAAGATGCAAATCGTTAGCCTCTACATTCGTTCGGGAGCAGATACTCCAAGAAGATCCAAAGACAAAGCCAAAACGATACGAGTCGAATCAACCAAGGCAAGGCGAGCCTTCTCTACGGACTCCTCTTCGCCCAATACATGGCAATTACCGTAGAACGAGTCGAAAAGACCCGCCAGCTCTTGAGCGTAGTGAGTAAGGCGGAATGGAGCTCGATCTCGGGCAGCACCAGCAACCAAGTCCGAGAAATCAGCCATCTTGCGCATGAGTGCAAGTTCAGATTCATGCGCAAGCGGCGAAAGATCAATATCATCCAATCCCAACTCAGCAACGATTTCTTCGATGCCAGCGCTCTCAACATTCATGCCACGAGCCTCGCCGGCCTTACGCAAGATTGAGCAAATACGAGCATGCGCATACTGTACATAGTAAACAGGATTAGACGAATCCTGCTTCTTAGCCACCTCTATATCGAAGTCAATTGCCTGATCGGCGGACTTCGAAAGCATCAAATAACGGGTGGCATCTACGCCAACCTCGTCGATAAGCTCCTGGAAAGTGACCATTTCTCCAGTTCGTTTAGACATACGGACAGGTTCGCCATCACGCAAAAGATTAACCAACTGACCAAGAACCACCTCTAGGGCATCAGGGTACCCCCAAGCAGTCATCATGGCCTTGCAGCGTTGAATGTAACCATGATGATCAGCGCCCCAGATATCAATCAGGTGATCGTAGCCGCGCTGCATTTTGTCGTAATGGTAGGCAACATCGCTCATGAAATAGGTAAGATCACCGTTGGCTTTCACCAGAACGCGGTCCTTATCATCTCCATAATCGGTAGAGCGGAAGAACGTTGCGCCCTCAGCCTCAAATAGCAAACCCTTTTCATTCATCACATCAAAGGCACGCTGTTGCTTGGTTTCACCGTTTTCATCGGCAACAAACAAAGAACGTTCACTGAACCACGTGTCAAAGTTATTCCCAAAAGTAGAAAGCGTATCCTTAACAGAATCAAGCATCATGGCATAGCCACGCTCACGGAAAGCGACAAGACGTTCGTCCTCATTCGCATCAAGCCATTTGTCGCCATCCGCATCGATAATTGCCTGGGCAATATCTTTAATGTAGGCACCGCCATAGCAAGCCTCCGGCATTTCAACATCCTGCCCCAGCAGCTGCTGATAGCGAACGACAACAGAGTTGCCAAATACATTCATCTGATTGCCCTGGTCATTGATGTAGAATTCCTCGTCGACAGAATAGCCAGCATGGCGCATAACACGAGCAATAGCGTCGCCAAGAGCAGCCCAGCGACCATGGCCAACATGCATAGGACCGGTAGGATTGGCAGAAACGTACTCGAGATTCACCTTACAGGGCTCAGAGAGCTCAGATTTACCGAAATCAGAACCTTGTTGACGAGCCTCGGAAACAACCGCTTGAAATGATGCATTCGTTAAGGTCAGGTTAATGAATCCAGGACCTGCTATCTCGAACGATTCGACAAGGTTATTTTCGGGCAGATGATCAACAATTACTTGAGCGATGGCGCGAGGATTCATATGGGCAGCCTTCGCCAATCGCATGGCAATAGTGCAGGCCCAGTCTCCATGACCCTCTTCGCGAGGACGCTCAAGAGAGGGCTGTGGAATTTCGTTCAAGGGCAACTCCCCTGCCTCAACGGCTGCCTTAAGGGCCTGATACAACACCGACTCAAGCGATTCGCGAATGGTCATGGAACCTTACCTTCCTTATGCACTATGCCAGAGGAGCGCTGTGCTCCTAGGAAAAACAAAAGCACGCCACCAACAAATAGGCAGCGTGCTTTATTGTACCATCGTTATGCTCGACGCGCTTCAACGTACGCTTCGAACTCACGCACCGCTTCGTTTTGTATCCGGTTGAACAACTCTGCAGCGCGTCCGCCAACGGGAATGCCGTCAATCATATTCGCTAACACCCCACCGGGCTCAGACGATGCAGAGACAATAACCTCATCAGCATCCATAAGCTCTGCTTTAGTAAAGGGACGCTCTTCAACCAACACGCCAAGCCTTTCGCAAGCCGAGATAATATGCTTGCGTGCTATGCCTGGAAGAATGAGATTGTCCGCCTGGTGCGTTACGAAAACCCCATCCTTCAGGATATGGACATTGCTATGGGCGCATTCCGTCACAAACCCATCGCGAATGAACACCGCTTCCTCACATCCAGCTTCCTTGGCATGCTGCGCCGCAACTACATTAGGTAGAAGGTTAAGCGTTTTGGTATTGCAGTGGAAAAAACGCGTATCTTCAACCGTTAAAAGCTGAATCGGTACAGGTTGGAGGTTCTTTTCCTCTGGTTCTACCATCACCCATAAATTAGCATTTCCCTCTGGAAATGGATGGCTGCGATGGGCGGTGCCGCGTGTTACCTGCCAATAGACGAAATGATACGAGCCATCAACTTTCGCAACTAGGTCAGTTAGAAGATGCTGAAGATCTTCCCGCCCAATACCAGGATCGATCTCCATGTTGGCGCAGCTATTGAAGAATCGATCTATATGATCTTCGGCAAATACCACAACCCCATCAAGGGCCATAGTGGCATCGTAGACCCCGTCGCCATAAAAGCTCACTCGATCAAGAAAAGGAACCTTCAGGTCTTCAAGCAGGCCGGTTTCCCCATTGTAGTAACCAATATTCTTCATGGTGCACCATTAACGAAGGGTGGCCAGAACAACGGCCTTAATAGAGTGCATGCGATTCTCGGCTTCGTCGAAAACACGAGACTGAGCACCCTCAAAGACCTCGTCGGTAACTTCCATTTCGGTAAGTCCGAACTTTTCTTCGATCTCCTGAGCTACCGTGGTTTTGGTGTCGTGGAATGCAGGCAGACAATGCATGAAGATGGCATTGTCTGCAGCGTTTGCCATAACCTTGGTATTCACCTGGTAAGGCGAAAGCTCTTTAATGCGCTGTTCCCACAAGCTGGCGGGCTCACCCATGGAAACCCAAATATCGGTATAGATAACATGAGCACCCTTAGTGCCTTCATCGACATCGCTTGTTACCGTAACGGTGCAATCGTTCTCTGCCGCAATAGCACGGCACTTCTCGACCAATTCGCTATCAGGCGCATCAGCTTCAGGACAACAGGCAACGTAATTCATGCCCAACTTAGCGCAGCCAACCATCAAAGAATTAGCAACGTTGTTTTTTGCATCGCCCATAAACACTACGGTAAGCCCGCGAACATCGCCGAAATTCTCCCGGATGGTCAGCGCGTCAGCAATGAACTGAGTAGGATGAGCCTCGGTAGTCAAACCATTCCAAACAGGAACGCCCGCATATTCAGCTAACGTTTCAACGATTTCCTGACCATAGCCGCGATATTCGATGCCATCAAACATGCGACCGAGAACGCGAGCGGTATCCTCAATGGATTCCTTATTACCCATTTGCGAACCCGCAGGGTCAAGATACGTCACCCCCATGCCCAGATCATGGCCTGCAATCTCAAACGAGCAACGGGTTCGCGTGGAGGTTTTCTCGAACAGAAGGACGATATTCTTGCCCTCGAGCTCCTTATGCAACACGCCAGCATGTTTCTTTTCCTTCAAATCCTGCGCAAGATCAACAAGCGATACGATTTCCTCGGAAGAAAAATCGAGCAGTTTCAGAAAATGGCGCCCTGAAAGCGATTGAGTCATACGTTCCTCCTGAAGTTATAGCCAGACGAGCTGGCGCGACCGATGCCCGCGCACCAAAGTATGCGGACACCCTATTATCGCACTACTACTCCCCTTCGGCGATATTCACTCCTTTGTGATTGCCTGTAATGGCATATTCGACCCACTCTGCAATATTGACCGCATGATCGCCGATACGTTCAAGGTATTTAGCAATCATCAATACATCGAGCGCATAGGTTTCATCGGGTTCATGCTCGATGATATGACGAGTAATGCTTCGTTTTGCCTCTTCAAACAAAGCATTAACTTCCTTGTCCCCCTCGATGCACGACTGCGCCTTATCTAAGTCGAAGTCAACATAGGCCTGAATTGCAGAATCCAGCTGATCATAATCAGCTTGAGCCATAGCGCCAAGCATAGGAAACAGGGAAAGGTCGGCATCCTTCGAAAGTGCAGTGGCAATCTCGCAGATTTCCGCAGCCTGATCGCCAATACGTTCAATATCGGTAATCATTTTCAGAGCGGCAGTAACCGAACGAAGATCGGAGGCAACTGGCTGTTCGCAAAGAAGAAGGCGTAAGCACAAAGATTCGATCTCGCGTTCTTTCCCATCAATCAACGAATCGTTGCTCGCCACCAAATACGCTTTTGTAGCACTAACCTGACGAACTGCATCAAACGAACCTTCTATAGCCTCTTTTGCAAATTCTGCCATTTCGATAACATCGGAACGGAGCTGATGAAGTTCTTCATCGAATATCGGACGTGCCATACTAGCCGAACCTCCCTGAAATATAGTCTTCAGTCCTCTTATCGCGAGGATTCGAAAACATCGTCTGAGTTGGAGCGCACTCAACCATGCTTCCAAGCAAGAAAAAAGCTGTGGTGTCTGATATTCGAGCAGCCTGCTGCATGTTGTGGGTAACGATAATAATGGTGTAAGTCTTTTTCAATTCACCAACCAGCTCTTCAATTTTTGAAGTAGAGATTGGATCAAGAGCGCTAGTTGGCTCATCCATCAGCAATACCTCTGGATTTACCGCCAAAGCGCGAGCAATGCACAGACGCTGCTGCTGACCGCCAGAAAGCCCTAAAGCATTCTTCTTCAAACGATCTTTTAACTCATCAAAAATCGCAGCTTTACGCAAGGAGTCCTCAACGATATCGTCAAGTTCCGACTTTTTCTTAATGCCATGAGTCCGCGGCCCGAATGCTATGTTGTCGTAAATCGACATAGGGAAAGGGTTAGCTTTCTGGAAGACCATGCCAACCTTTTTACGAAGTACATTCACATCGTAGCCGGAGTAAATATCATCTCCATCAAGAGTAATGCGTCCCGTTATCTTACATCCCTCAACCAAATCATTCATGCGATTGAGGGATTTAAGAAGCGTTGATTTGCCGCACCCCGAAGGGCCGATCATGGCGGTTACCCGATGTTCGGCGAATGAGATATTTATATCTGTTAAAGCCTGGTAATCGCCATAGAACAAATCCATATGCGAAACATCCATCTTCGCAGGACTATTCATCAGTCATTCCTCCTTTGCTGATTCGTTTTGCAACAGCAGAGGTTGCAAGGTTAATAAGCAGAACAAAAACAAGAAGCAGCACTGCCGTGGCATAGGTGGCATCGATATGCAGACCCTCACTTGCCAGAAGGTACATGTGGACAGCAAGCGTTCGGGTTGAACTGAACATCGAAACTGGAACTGCGGCAATTGAGCCTGCCGTATAAATCAATGCAGCAGACTCACCCACTGTTCTCCCGATCGCCAAAATTATGCCGCCAAGTATTCCAGGGATAGCGGTGGGAAGCACAATGCGAAATACTGTGCGAAAACGACCGGCTCCCAAACCAAATGATCCCTCACGGTATAGATCCGGCACAGCCGCTAATGCTTCCTGAGTTGCTCGCATAATGATAGGGAACGTCATGATTGCCATAGTGCAAACACCCGCCAACAACGAAAGCCCCCACTGTAGGTAGTAGACAAAAATAGCAAACCGAATAGGCCATACACAATTGAAGGGATGCCGGAAAGTGTTTCGACAGCCAGCGCAACAACTCGCACGAACCAGTTGCCCTTGTCGGTGTATTCATTCAGGAAAATGGCAGCACCTATACCAAACACCGATGAGCATGAGACCGAAAGAATAACAACGATCAGAGTGTTGAACAATGCCGGCATGAATGAGCAATTATCCGAATTGTACGTAAGCTCAAACATTTCAGGTTTAATTTTGGGAATCCCCATCGCCAAAATGTAGCCAATAATGAAGCACACCGCTAAAACCGTCAAAACCGTACTGGCATACACCAAAGCGCGGAACACCCATGAGGAAGGCCTAGATGGCTTCGTGCGAGCAAGAATCGAATTGTTAGCCATTGCTCCCCTTCCGTTTCAACGCCGAAAATGCAAAGTTAATGATCAGGATGAACACGAACAACACGCAAGCCGTCCCAATCAGTGCACCTCGATGCAGATCAGCCGCATAGCCCATCTCAAGAACGATATTGGCGGTCATGGTACGAACACCGTCGGTAATCGCACTGGGCATTTTCACCTGATTGCCAACAATCATGATGACCGCCATGGTTTCGCCAATAGCTCGACCAATCGCCAAAATCACCGAAGCAAGGATGCCGGAAGCAGCAGCAGGAAGCACAACGTGCATAACACATCGTTCGTGGTCGGCCCCTAAAGCCAAAGCCCCTTCGTAATAGGAGTGAGGAACGGACCTCAAGGCAGATTCTGAAAGCGTGATGATGGTTGGAAGAATCATCACGCCAAGCACAAGCGAAGCACATAAAATCGATTGGCCTGTACCCCCGATATTGCTTCTAATGAATGGAACGAGCACAACCAAACCAAAAAAGCCGTACACAACCGACGGAATGCCTGCCAAGAGCTGGACGCCATTTTTGACAATACTCGACACACGGTCACTCCCAAAACAAGCAAGGAAAACAGCGCACAGAATGCCCAGCGGAACCCCTATTACCAATGCACCAGCCATAACGTAGAAGCTTCCTAATACCATTACGCCGATACCATAGATATCGCTAGATGGTTGCCAAGTAGTCCCAAAAAGGAAGTTTGAAAAACCAATTTCAGCAATAGCGGGAATGCCGTTGCCGAATATGAAGATGCAGATTACCAAAACTGCAGCCACCGAGATGGCTGCAGCAAAGGCGAAGAGCATCTTTGCAATGAGCTCTTTTGCTTGGGTCATTGACTAGCCGATCTCGCTCCACTTGGAAACTTCACCGGTAAAGATCTGCTTAACCTGATCGGCGGTAAGACCATCGACCTTGTTGTCGTTATTCACGATGACGGCAATACCGTCGGTTGCGATAACGGTAGCAGTTGCACCCTGATCCTTCTCGGAATCCTTCAGATCGCGGGAAGCCATACCAAGATCGCAGGCACCCTCAATTGCAGAAGTAACACCTGTGGTGGAATCCGACTGGTTTACCTCAACGGTAACATTCGGGTTCAAAGTCCTATAGGCTTCCGCAAGCTTCTCCATTACGGGAGTTACAGAAGAAGAGCCAGCGACGGTGACTTTACCGGAAAGACCACTGGCAACATAGGAGCCAGAAGCGTCCATCGGGATATACCCCTGTTCCTCAACGACCTTCTGGCCATCCGAGCTCAAAACAAATTTCATGAAGTCCCGAGCAACAGGAGATAGCTCTTTGCCGCTGTTGGTAACAACATTAAATGGACGAGAGACTTTATACGAACCGCTCTTTACATTTTCAGCAGTAGCCTCAGCGCCATCAATCTTTACCGCCTTAACGGTATCGTCAAGAGATCCCAACGAAATATAACCAATAGCATCAGTATCATTAGCTACCGTAGTCTTCATAACGGCAGTAGAGTTAGTAATTGCGGCAGAAGAAGTGGTCATGTCGACCTTCTTGCCGTTACCGTCTTTTTCTTCAATGCCGAATAGCTCAATAAAGGCGCCTCGCGTGCCGGATCCATCCTCACGGGATGTTACGTTGATGGACGCATCATTAGACTCACTCTTGGAATCACTGTTATTTCCGCTGCAACCAACCAACAATCCGCACATTGCGGCGAAGCAGAGCGCAAACGCACCAATCAGAACCTTGTTCCTTACCGTACTCACTTTCGAGTTCCTTCTTTCTCCTAGGTAACGATGCCCTCGTAAACGAAAGCATCAGATTGCATGACCAATAGTGAACAAACCCCTATTGCCATTGGTTACACAGACTTGAAAGCAAGTAAGCATTTAGTTAACTGAATAGCTATTGAAAAAAAGTTGTTAAACGAGGGAGCGCATGCTGAATTTGCCACGATAATTTAACAATACGAGGAAAGGAACATGCGTTGACTACCATCTTGCTTATCGAGGACGATCCCACCATTCGCCTTACCACAGAGTTTTCCCTAACCAAACACGGATACGCGGTGAGTTCATGCGATGATGGTCAATCGGGCTACGAAACAGCACTCTCCATTGAGCCTGACTTAGTACTTCTAGATGTTATGCTTCCAGGAATGAACGGATTCGAGGTTGCACGCAACTTGCGCAATGAAGGATTCAAATCCCCTATCCTCATGCTTACCGCACTCGACTCAGACGAAGACAAGATCAAGGGCCTCGATGCTGGTGCAGACGACTATGTAACAAAGCCCTTTTCTACAGAGGTTCTCCTTGCACGCATTCGAGCGAATCTCCGCCGAACTGAGCTTGACGGAGTAAACACTTCAACGCCCCAAACGTTTGGCGATCTTACTCTTGACATGGAAAACAGCTCAGCCACCATCAACGGCACAACGCTAAAGCTCCGAAGCAAAGAGCTTCAACTCCTATTTGCGTTGGCGGAACGCGAAGGGATGCTCTGTCGTCGCACCTGGTTGACTCAAAAAGTATGGAAAGAAGACTACCTCAGCACTTCACGCACCATTGATGTCCATATACGTCGGCTCCGTTCGGTTCTTGATGAGTACAGCGACTATCGCTTCATCCATACCGTGCATGGCATGGGATACCGCTTTGAACCGATAAAGAAAACGCAAGAATAATGAGCGGCGTTCGATTTCGGGGGAAATGTGCCAGCGAATCTCCAACGAAACGCTGGCAAAAGCGATTTGCTCTTGTGTATCTCATAGTGGCAATCGTGTTCGCCGCATGCTTTGCCGCATTCGCCCTTAACCCTATAAACAACAAGGTCGTAGAGCGACAAAGCTCGAACCTCACCTCGACCGCCCAAGCAGAAGCAAATGCTCTTGAATATGTCGATGACGCTCAAGAGTTCACAGAAGAAGCTGCTGAGGGGTCAGACTTGCGCATTACGCTCATCGCGCAAGATGGAACAGTAATAGCGGATTCTGAGGTTGATCCCGCAACACTCGAAAATCACCTAGGCAGAGAAGAAGTCGACAGTGCACTTAAGGGCAAAAACGGAGAAGCCCAACGAATGTGCTCCACTGACGACACCAGCAGGCTTTACGTAGCCGTTCCAGCAACGTATCAAGGCGAACGGACGGCATTGCGCATCAGCGAGCCATCCACCGTTATCACGACAGCAGCCGATGCAACACGAAATACTGCCCTCATCATATGTGGGTTAGGAATCATCGCCTTTGTCGCCATCGCTCTATTCACCTATC
>OGQK01001479.1_pt1 | contig 12032 bp, 10 predicted proteins | sample 1553221 | NCBI WGS metagenome assembly OGQK01 (sample SAMEA2579996, study PRJEB22360) | human gut metagenome | biome: human gut; feature: human-associated habitat; material: faeces | place: Denmark | collected 2008/2010 | reverse complement strand
TGCAATAAGCCCCCGCGCCGCCGTGGAGGAAGGCTGCCGCCTCAGGGAGTGCGTCGTCTGGCCCGGCGTCCGCGTGCCCGCAGGCACCTGTGCGGAACGGCGGATTTTCCATCTATCCCTTTGACTGCCAACCATGCCTTTTCTGCGTTTTCTCCTTCTCCTTTTATTCTTCTGCGGCTCCGTTCAGGCGGAGCACCGCGTTTTTACCAGAAAAGACGGCTTCCTCTCCATGCGGGACAAGCTGAACGTTTATTTTTTCCAGTCTGACACGCACCGCCTGCTGGTCCGGGATGAAGGGAGCGTCCGGGCGCCCCGGTACGGCTCCCTGGACAAGGCCATGCGCAAAAGCCCCTGTTCGGCCGGCGTCAACGGCGGATTCTTCGGCACGGATGCGGCGGGAACTCCCCTGGGCCTCGTCGTTCAGGACGGCAAGCGCCTTTCCCCGCTGGCCACGGGCTCCTTCGCCGTGTCCGGCGTAGTGTATGACAACGGAAAGAACGGCTTGTTCCTCGTCCGCAGCTCCGCGCTGAAGCGCATGAAAAAACCGCCCGCCATGCAGGCGGCCATTCAGGGAGGGCCTTTCCTGGTGGAGAACGGCGCAGCCGTCAAGGGGCTCAACGCCCGGAAATCCACCTACCGCACCTTCATCGCCACGGACGGAGGCAAGCGGTGGTGCATCGGCGTATCCTCCTCCGTCACCCTCAGGGAACTGGCGGAATGGCTGGCGACTCCCGGCGCACTTGGAGATTTCCGGGTAAAGACGGCCCTGAACCTGGACGGAGGCTCATCCTCCGCCTTTTGGTGCCATGAGTCCGGCATTTCCTATCCCGCGTTCAAGCAGGTCAGGAATTATCTGGGCGTGGCGCCATCAGCGCGCCGGTAAACGCCGTCCTTTACAGGTCCGCCATTGCGTTTTCCCGCGCCTGCCCTGCGCAGCAGCAGAGCCGCAAACAGCAGGAAGCAGGCCAGAACGGCCCAGTCACCCAGCATGGCGTACAGGGTTATCTCCGTACAGCCCACGGGCAGCGTGGCGGTCATCACCCCCCTGGTGAACGGGGAGCCGGAGGAGTCCCTCAAATCCGCGATGACCGCGCCGTTGGGGGCCAGCGCCACGCTGACGCCCGTATTGGCGGCCCGGACCATGGAACGGCGCAGCTCAATGCACCGGAACGCCGCGTTGCGCCAATGCTGTTCATTGGCGCAGGAGCGGTTGAACCATCCGTCATTGGTGACGTTCACCATCAACTGGGGCTCCTGCCGCACGAAGCGGCGCACCCAGCTTCCCACCACGTCCTCAAAGCAAACCAGCGGAATGACTCCCACCGTGACGGAGCTCCCCGGGCGCATGGGCACGGGCACGGGACTGGAGGAGGTTCCCGGCGTGTAATTCATCCCCATCGCCGTTCCGGCGGAGGCTTCAAAGGCTTTTTCCAGGAACGGAAAGGTTTCCCGCATGGGAATGTATTCGCCGAAGGGGACCAGCATGGCCTTCGCGTGCGGCCTGGCCGTGGAATAGTCCCCTTCAAAGACGGTAAGGCAGTTGTAGGCCCGCGCCACGCGTCCTTCATCGGACAGGTAAATGTCATCCGTGCCCGTCAGCAGGATGAAATTGCATATTCCGTTCCGGAGGGCCTGGACGTAGTCCTCTTCCACGCTCAGAAAGTTGACGTTGTCCTGGTTCGGAAAGCGTTCCCCCGTGGAATCGCGGTAAAACGTGGAAATGGGGAAGGAACTCTCTGGCCAGATTACCCAGGCCGGCATGTCCAGGGCGGCTTCCGTCCCGTTTTTGGCGGCCTGTTCCAGGGCTCTGTTCTGGAGGTCAAGCATCCCCTGCTCCGTCGTGTCCAGCAGAGCCCGGTAAATGGAACCCCGGTTGGCCGCGTCCCATTTCTCCTTCTGGCTCAGGTTAAGCTGCACGGTCATGACGGGAACGGTGAATTTGCCGTTTCCCGTGGCCGCGGCGGATTGCGGAGAGTAGCGCGCCGTCCAAAGCACGCCGGTGACGAACATGATTAAAAGAACCGCCACCAGCGTGAAAAAGTCCCACGGAACGGTGCGCCTGCCTTCATGGACCACCATGGTTCCGGCCCGGCGGCAGACGCGCCAGAGCCAGACGGAAAAGACGGCCGGGAGGAAAGCCAGGGCCGTTACCCCCGCATATTCCGCCCACTGGGCCAGCGGGTTTCCGTAAAGGGCCACGCCCAGGTTGTTCCAGCCGAAGCCCGGGATGAGCCAGCCCCTCACCCATTCCAGGCACACCCACAGGGCAGCTCCCCCCAGCGCGGCGGAGACGCTGGGCAGCATGTCCCCCACGGCCCAGGATTTCCACGCCGCCCTGCGTTCCTTCACCGTCTGCCGCGCCCCGGGCAGCGGCCGCGCGTCCGGACGGAAAAATACGCCCATGACCAGCGCCCAGATGCCGGGAAACAGGCCTCCGTAAAATATCATCAGGGGAATATAGCCCAGCGTGCTGACTTCATTGACCCACCAGAAGGAGATGCCGTAAAACACCACACCGAACATCCAGCCGTACAGGGCATACGCCAGGATTCCCTTTTTCCCCTCCCGGCGGGGGCCGTACCACAGCGCCGTCAGCAGCGGCAGAAAACCTATCCAGACACAGCCTCCCCAGTCCACGGGAATAAAGGCGCAGGCCATCAGAACGCCGGAAAACGCAGCCAGCAGAAGACCCGCCCATACGGGCAGGAGACGGGGGGTGGGAGGGGAAACGGTATTCATCGTAAAAAGCCTTTTATTCCCGGAACGGGAATGGCAGCATTGTTCCCCATGCTGACTCATTCCTGCAACAAAAAAGATTGCAAAATTTGCTCAAATGCGGAAATAGTGGGCGCAGTTCATACAACCCATATACATAATGGCAGACATCGACGAAAAAACACCTCTAAACGTCCCCGGCAAGTTTTACGTGGACAGCTCCTGCATTGATTGCGACCTTTGCCGCGAAACGGCTCCGGAAAACTTTGGACGGGATGACGACGAAGGCGTCTCCTACGTCAAGAAGCAGCCGGACAATGAAACCGAACAGGAAGCCTGCGTGGAAGCCATGGAAGGCTGCCCCGTGGAAGCTATCGGCGACGACGGCGAATAATATATCCTCCATATTATTTTTAACCGCCCGGGGCTGTTGACATCCAACACTCCGGGCTTTTATTTTCCACTCATGGCTTCTCCCTGGTCTCCCTACGTGCCGGACAGGGACCGTCCGGACCCCAACGCCTCCCCGCCCCGGTATGAATACCTTTCCCGTGACGAACAGGAGGTGAGGCAGGCGCTGGCGGACTGGTTCCAGGTACCGCCCTCCACCAGTGAAACACGAAATCTCCATACGGCGGAATCCCTGCTGGGGGATATTCTCGCCAAGCTTCCACTGGACGGCGAGGGCATGGACCCCGAATTGCTCCGGGAAGGCTGGCTGAAGGCGGCGGGACCATTCCTGGGCCAGCAGTCCAACCTCCTTTCCATCGTCAAGGGGGTGGCCACCGTCCAGGTGCTCCAGCCGGCCATGCGCTACCATCTCCAGCAGTGGCAGGGGGGCGCCCTGCTGGGAAAATTGAAGGACCAGTTCGGCAGGGACGCCGTCCATTCCATCCGCATCCGGATAGGCTAATTTTCCAGACGCGCGGCTCCCAGCCTGAATCCAATCACCTGTTTTTCACCGCATTAACAGATATCGGAATGCGTTTCAAGGATTCGCAATCCGCTGTCAACCGCATTTTCCCCTTTCCCGGTTTATGGTCAGGGCCTTCCCGGCATCCCCTGCTGCTCTCTCATATGTTGAAGCAGAGGGAAAGAAAATGTTGGAATTTTGCCGAATCATTTCATGGTCAAGAAATTTTCCGTTTCCTGCCGTTGCTGTTTCTTTAGCGGATTGCGAATTCTGTAGTTTTATATGAATAAAGCGGAATTCGCGCCGGGCGGCGCAGCCTTTCTGCTTTCCAACAGCAATTGCATATAAATGAAAACATCCTTTTTCCTGGCATTACCCGCAGCGGCAATCCTATCGGCACACGGAGCGGAAGTATGGAGTTCTCTCGACGGAATCATTCCGGAGCTGAAGGTGGGGGAAACCTCCATCTCCCGCATCAACTATTCCTCCGGAGGCGCCCTCATTGCGAACGGGGGCCCTTCCGCCAGAGCCGTTCAATCCGTTCTCGGCTCCCTGGACGCGGGATGGTATTCCGGCAACAAGAATAACAATAACGGCACGCTTGCCTCCGTAACGGAAGATGACGCCACCAAGCTGATTTCCGCCTCCGGCGCAGGGGGAGGATTTACGGCCGTCAAATTCAATGAACTGTCCGCAAATACCCTGTCCGGTTATGAGGCCCTGAGGATTTCCTTTGACACAGGGGGTCTTTCCAATACCAGCAGAACCGGCCAGCCTCAGAATTTCAGCCTGTGGTACAGCCTGGGGGGAGAGGGAGATTCCCTTCTCCAGGCCGGTTCCACAATTTCCGGGCTGGCGGGCAACCTCACTAACAAATCCTACAGCTGGACGATTTCCAAGGATGAATACAGCGCCCTGTTCAACCAGGGAGCCACCTTTTACCTGGTGCTGAATACTGGCGTTCTCGACACCAGTTACGCTTATCAGGAGCTTGCCGTGAACAGCTTCAGCGTGGAGGGCCTTCCAGTCCCGGAACCTTCCTCCTGCGCCGCGGCATTGTTCGGGCTGGGCGCCCTGTGCCTGAAGAGAAAGAGAAGATAACGCTGCGGAACCGGAGCATCCCAATGTCCGGATTCTGCGTCATTTTGTATTTGATGAAAGAGAGTTCCTCATTTAAATGTAGTAATATCATGCGACTAACCCCTTCTTTCCTTTTACTGGCATCAGGTATGATGCTTTGCTCCCCCGCTTCCTACGCAGACTGGACTTCCCCGCACCCTCTCCAGCAGGAGGAAGCCGCTCCGGCAGCCCTCATTCCCTTCCCGTCCCAGGTAGAATGGAAAACGGGGAAATGCCCTAAAAAGGCCCCCGTTTCCGTTAAAAAGAACGCGTCCCTGGCCAAGACGCTGGGCAGGGAAGGCTATGAACTCCAGGTCCGCCCCAACGGCATCCTGATCAAGGCCGCCACGGATGCCGGCGTTTTCTACGCCCGCAGGACGCTGGACCAGCTGGGCGCCAAGGGTGACTATCCGTGCTGCGATATCAAGGACAGCCCGGCGTTCGCCATCCGCTGCTTCATGCACGACGTGGGCCGCAATTTCCGGCCCATCGAGACCCTGAAGGCGGACATTGACGAAATGGCACGGCTGAAATTGAACGCCTTCCACTGGCACCTGACGGATTACCCGGCATGGCGCATCCAGTGCAAAAAGTATCCCGTGCTGAACGATCCTTCCAAGAGGATCAAGGACCGGGACGTCAATGACACCTATACCTATGACCAAATCCGGGACCTGTTCCGCTACGCCAGGAAGCGCCATATCCAGATCATTCCGGAAATCGACATGCCGGGGCACAGTACCTATTTCAAGAACTGTTTCGGCTTCCCGATGCACGACCCCAGGGGCATCAAGATTCTGGAGGAACTGCTGGAAGAGTTCTGCCGGGAAATCCCTGTGGAAATGTCCCCCTACCTGCACATCGGCGCGGATGAAATCCACATTCCCAACGGAAAACAGTTCGCGGACCGTATGGCGGCCAAAGCCAAATCCCTGGGACGCCAGCCTATCCAGTGGGCGGGCAACAACGACCTGCCCGTCTCCGGAGACAGCTATGCCCAGTTGTGGAATGACGAAAATTCCGTAGGACTGCCGAACCCCGCCAAGCAGAAAAATCCCTACTTTGATTCCACGGCAGGCTATGTCAATTCCTTTGATCCCGGCATCCTGGTGCGCCGGAATTTCTTCCGCCAGCCCTGCGGAACGGCCAAGAGCGACAACCATTCCCTGGGCGTCATCCAATGCCTGTGGCCGGATACCCGGGTGGCGGACAAGAAGAACATCCCCATCCAGAGCCCCCAGTGGCCGGCCATGTTCACCATGGCGGAACGAAGCTGGAAAGGCCTTCCGGAGGACGGTTCCCGCTTTGCCGGAAAACTTCCGGAAAAGGATACGGAAGCCTACAGGGCTTTCTCCCTGTTTGAGAAACGCATGGAAGCCCTGGCCGGGGACAAGCCCTTCCCCTATTGGCGGGATTCCTTCATGGAATGGACCGTCTTCGGCCCCGTTCCAAAGGACAGGGAGGAAGAAGTGAGAAACGGCCTGCTGACGGGAAAATCCCCCGCAGGGCTGGAGCCCATCCAGGCCCGCGGCGGCAATCTGTACTTCCGCACCCGTGCGGGGGCGGAAGGCCTGTTTTCCAAAACGAAGCCGGGAAACACCGCCTGGGCGGAAACGACCCTTTATGCGCCCAAAGCGGGAACCATGTACGCCATGGTGGGGTTTGACGCTCCGGCCCGCTCCACGCGGCGCTGTTCCGGAGTCCCGGCAGCCAGGGAATGGTCCCAGTGCGGCACCAGAATATGGGTGAACGGAAAGGAAGTAAAAAATCCCCAGACCTACAAGCTGGCAGGAAAGCGGCGTTATGAAAAGCACACCTGGAATTCCCCCGCCAATGAAATTCCCTTTGATAATGAGGAATTCTGGTGGGCGCGCCCGCCCGTCCCCTTCCAGGTAAAGGCCGGAGAAAACAAAATCCTGATTGAGCAGCCGTACACGGGCGAGTACCAGTCCTGGGGCATCAGTTTCATTCCGGTGAAAAAGTCGGGCGACCGCTGGATTGCCGATCCCAGTTATTCCGTCAAGCCCGGTGGAGAAAAATAAGATTCCGTCTTTTGCTCCAATGAGAGGAAAAAAACTATTTTCCCTTCTGGCCGTCCTTCTGGCTATTCCCCTTGCCGCTGCCGCCCAGCGGCCCAACGTCATCCTGATCCTGATGGACGACATGGGCTGGGGGGACCTGCCCTCCTACCAGGACCAGCGCATGAAGGATGGATTGCCCGCCATGGACAATCCCGGCCTGAGAACACTGGCCAGCGAAGGAATGACGTTGACGCGCCACTATTCCTCCGCCCCTCTCTGCGCCCCGGCCCGCGCCTCCCTGTTCACGGGGGTGCACCAGGGCCATGCCAAGGTAATCCGGGACAGATCCTTTGACCTGCCCATCGAACAAGGGCCCACGCTGGGCACCGTCATGCAGTCCGCGGGCTACAGGACGGCCCTCATCGGCAAATGGGGGATAGGCGGAGGCAGGCAGCACGCGGGCACCCCGCAGGAATCCACGGCCTACCCTACGAAACGCGGCTTTGACTACTACTTCGGGTACCTGGACCACGTCAGCGGCCACCATCATTATCCCAAGGAAGACCCCAACCCCATCTCCCCCACCAAAAAAAGCGGCATCTGGGACGGGGACAAGTGCATCACAGCGGATTGCGACAAGGCCTACTCCGTGGACCTGCTGACGGCCCGCGCCAAAAAATGGATTATTGATACGCACCGCCAGAATCCCCGGCAGCCCTTTTTCCTGGCGCTGACCCATATCGCGCCCCACTCCCAGCTTCAAATACCCACCGGCCCCTACCCGGAAGGCCGTGGCGTGAAGGGCGGGGTGCAATGGCTTGGAACGCCACACAAGCTGGTCAATACCGCGGAAGGCAAGATCAACTCTTACATCTACCCGCGCTATGCGGACAAGAAATGGCCCATGGCGCAAAAGCGGTACGCCACCATGATCGCGCGGCTGAGCGATTCCTTTGAAGACCTCATCCAGACCCTGAAAGACCTGAACATTGACAGGAATACCGTCATCATCATGACGTCGGACAACGGCCCCCACGATGAAGGCGGCCAGAATCCGCAGTTCTTCCGCAATTACGGGCCTTTTGACGGCATCAAGCAGGACGCGTGGGAAGGCGGCTTCCGCGTTCCCGCCATCGTCCGCTGGCCCGGCCATATTCCGGCAGGTTCCGTCAACGACCATCCTTCCCAGTCCCACGACTGGATGGCTACGCTGGCCGCTATCGGCGGCGTCAGGTCCCCCTTCCGGAGCGACGGCGTTTCCCTGCTCCCCACCCTGCTGAACAAGGGAACCCAGCCGGACAGCCGGCTGTACATGGAATACAGCGCCAAGATGTCCCAGAGCAAGAAGACGACTCCCGGTTACCAGGATTTTCTCCCCTCCCGGAGGAATGCGGTGCGCGGCGACCAGCAGATGGTTTACCTCGGCAAGTACAAGGGAGTGCGCACCAACATCCAGTCCAACGCGGACCCGTTTGAGATTTACGATACTGTCAGGGACCCGGCGGAACGCCACGACCTGAAAGATACGCCGGAAGGGAAAAAGATGCAGCCTCTCATGCACGACAAGGTGTTGAGAATGAGGCGCATTTACGACTATACCCACCCGGAGCGCGGCACCTTTGCCCAGAGGCCCTATGACGCAGAACCCGTTCCGGCCCTCAGGAAGGAGGAAATGCCCGGCACCCTGCTTCCCCTGACGGCGCAGTCCGCCCAGGGCGTCCGCCGGAAGGACGGCAGCATGAAAAGAGTGCTTTATTTGAACGTGCCGGAAACCGGGAAATACGTCTTCTTCATGAAGACCCCGGCGAAAAAGGGGGCCAGGGCATTCGTCAGGCTGCACGACGCGCATCTGCTGGATGCGGAGTACGGCTACAAGCCCGGCGCGGAGGTATCCTCCTCCATGGGAGAAGGCACTACGGAGGAAGATAAGGAAAAAACGGGCCTGAAGCCCATCCCGCTGGAAAAGGGCTGGCATCCCCTGCTGGTGGAAACGGAAGGCTTCTCCGGGCTTCCCGCCCTTTTCTGGCAGAGGGAAGGCGGCAGGAAAGAGGCCATTCCGGTCCAGGCCTTCCGCACGGCGGCTCCCTGAACGGATGGGGGAAGCCGCCCGCGCCGCTGATGAACCGCTACCCTGCGGTCATTTTCCCCCGGTCATCAGGACGAGGGCGCGGGGGAAATACCGTTTAAGAAACAGGTAAACGCCGCGTGCCAGCATGTACACGACAGGCGCCAGGCACCACCAGACCCAGGGCGCCCACGGGGACGGGAAGCACGTTTCCACCCCGATCAGGGCAATCAGCACGAAGATGTGGGAACAGTATACGAAGAAGCTGCCGGACGACCACCGCGCCAGCCGTTCCGACAGCGCGGGGCTGACGGCCTTCGCCACTATTCCGAAGCTCAGGAAAGCCAGAACAACCAGTCCGGAAAAGGCGCCGTCCGGAACCAGGAAGGTATCCGCACAGCTTGCCCAGACAAGGGCCGCAGAGGCCAGAATAATGGATGCGTGCACGGCCAGGGGCATGTTCCCCCAGCGGTCCAGGCACCCCGGTGCGGAAGACGCCAGCATGATGCCGAGCACGAAGTCCCCGAACATATAGGGACTGGGCCACGCCAGGGTGTCATCCCACCGGTGCAGGAACAGGCAGAAGAGGCCCAGCGCATAAAGCGCGGGACGCCAGCGGCACAGCAGAAACGCCGCCAGAGTAAAAATCATCAGGTCCCGCAGGAACCACATCGGGGTCAGCATGGGGCATGTTCCCACCCCGAACACGGAAGCCGGCGAATCAGGGGAAAGAGGCATGCCCGCTACCAGCCAGTAGGCCGCGCACCAGAAGAGGTACGGCCACAGCAGGGACAGCAGGCGGCCTCCCGTCCATTTTCCGGCCCCGCGCCCCTCCAGCCGGGAGGCGGAAAAATATCCCGCCAGCAGGAAAAACGTCGCCAGCGCCGGACCGATCAGCCATTCGTTGGGAAGAAAGGGGCCGGAAGGCACGTGCTGCATGACGACGACCAGCGTTGCCAGCAGCCGCGCAGTTTCCACCCAGGGCAAACGGGGGCGGACTTCTGCGCCGGATAAGGGGGAGATGGTCATGACGGGTCCCATTCTGGATGATCGCTCGGAAAAAGCACTATTTTTATTAGGTGAATAACCGGCCAGCCGTTCACGGGGCGGCACATGCTTTCACCGCAAACACGCACCAAACAGGCGTTTTCCCATATCAGCCCCCCCTTATGCCGAAACCCGGTCAAGGGAAGGTGACCGGCGCGTCAATTCAATCTCATATACAAGAGCGGGTAAGGGTTTCCCTGCTCGTCATGAGCCGTTCTTTTATGGACTTGAAAGCCCATGTATTCATAAAAACCTCTGGCGAGCGGATTTTGCTCGTTCACGGCCAATTCATTGATGGAATAAGCTTCAATCCCATATCCCATCAATTTTTTACCGAGGCCTTTCCCCCCTTCTTCGCTTGCAATGAACAGCATTTCAAGTTTTTGGCCGCCAATCCCCATCAATCCGACAGGAAATTCATCTTCGTTCTCCGCAACGATCAGATGAGGTATTTCTCTTAAGGCTTGCGGAACGTATTCCCTGATATTTTCTATTTCGCTGTCCGACAAAAACAGGTGCGTTTCCCTGACAGATTTTTCCCACAGTTCCATGAGCTGCCGTATCAGCGACGGAGTTCTTTCCTGGATTTCAATGATTCTCATGTCCCGCTAAAAGCTGTCTTCATTAATATCAGCTGCGCACTGGCAGCACTCCTTACCTTAAAAAATCCCGTACTTCTCCGCAGCCACGCTTCTTACTTCATCAAAAGTCTTTACTGCGGGCGGATTGTCCCGGTGGGCTCCCAGATGCTTTTCCATCCACACCATATCGTACCAGCGGCCGAACTTGTACCCGCACTGATGGAATTTCCCGGCAAATTGATATCCCAAACGTTCGTGAAACTGCACGCTGTCCCGCCCAAGCCAGGGGTCTTCCGTCTCCGGACAGGCAATGCAGGCATTTAGGTTCAGGATATTCTGCAAGGAAAGAATCTTTTCCAGCGCTGCGTACAATTCCCTCCCTATGCCCATTTTTTTCCGGTCTTCCCGGACGTAAACCGTCGTTTCCACGGCCCAGCGGTACGCGGCACGGTTCTTGAAAACTCCGGCATAGGCATAACCTGAGATTTCCCCTTCCCTTTCGCAAATCAGGAAGGGGTATTTTTCCAGTACATGGCCGATTCTTTCCTGAAATTCCTGTACCTGCGGCACCTCATATTCAAACGTGACGGCTGTTTTTTCCACATACGGAGCATAAATTTCAAGCAGCTCTGCCGCATCCCGCCTTGTCGCAATCCTGATGGTATGATGACTTTTCATCCCGGTTCCCCGTCTTTTCCGATTGATCACCCCTGGGCCCAATGCCGCCATTCTAATTATTTCACATTTCCTGTCAATGGAGGGCATCCGGAAGTTGGCGCCTCCGGCAGGGAAAACACGGCCCGTCAAAATGCGCCTCGCCGGTTTCCAGCCGCCGGTCCTTCCGTCATTCCTTCCTTTTAACGGCAAAAAGGAGCTCCATGGAAGGATGGCTGCGGATGCTTTGCTTTGTATGGAGTCCGCACTCCATGTTCAGGGACTCGTACGGGTTCTCCGGGAGCCATTTTTGGTAAAAGTACCTTTTGGCGGTCCAATGGCCGCGCCCCATAAAAATCCCAGCCTGGGCCTGACCGTCATTCCGGCATATTCGCCGGAGGGAAGAAGCGCCTGCTCCAACCCGTCTTTTTCAAGTGTGCCGCCCACAAATAGTTCAAAGGAGCCACTCCGTCCATCATAGTTTCTGGACAAGAACAAAGAAGGGAAGCACGTTTCCCCTGGGCACGGAAGCCCGGGAATGGCAAGCCGCTGAAAGGGCATGGATATCCGCGGAGATCGTTTGATCGCCGGATTGCTTCCCTATTCCCCAGATGGCTTGTCCCCCCCCCCGGTTCACTGTCTTCACCGCCGGTTTTGCCATGCCGTTTTTCTCCTAATAAAATTCCGGTTTTCCCTGGCCGCTTGAACCAATGCCTTCCATCCATGGACATACCGCCCCGTTTCCATGGCGGCTACAATATAAAAACCGGGCTTTTCACGGTCCTTCCCCTTCGTTTTCCCGGAGAACAAATGTCCGCAAAAAGGCCGGATTCCCCGCGGAACCCGGCCATTGGAAAGGATACGGCATCGTGCCGAGCCCCGGCTCAGGAATAAAACCCGATGTCCGGCTCCCGTTC
>OGQK01001470.1_pt1 | contig 12092 bp, 16 predicted proteins | sample 1553221 | NCBI WGS metagenome assembly OGQK01 (sample SAMEA2579996, study PRJEB22360) | human gut metagenome | biome: human gut; feature: human-associated habitat; material: faeces | place: Denmark | collected 2008/2010 | reverse complement strand
TTTATAGTAAGTACTGGACATTTTACATAAACCCATAAATACATATATACATAAAACCATAAATACATATAACCATAAAACCATATATACATATAACCATAAATATGTATAATCAAATTACTTTTACATTCAAAGTATTTTTTTTAGTTTTAATTTAAAAGTATTATATGTAATTATAGTGTAAAAAAAAATTTATATAAAATGAAAACGTTTTCATGTCAAAAACTATTGCATTATTTATATTATTGTGGTATAATATTTATGTAAGTAGTTGAGCAACACCGATATATATATCGGGTTAGCCACTGCTAACAGAAGGAGAAAAATGAGATTATTTAATGTTAAAACCGTAAAAAAAGTTATGATTTACGGTGCGATTAATTACAGGGTGTTTACAATCAAATGTACATCCGATGAATTTGAGGAATTAAAAAAAACGGGCGTGTTAATAGATGATATATCTGTTTATGACAGTTCTATATCAATAAGTTGTGCCGTAAATGCCAAACGGTCACAAGATTTAATTTCCAAAGCAATAAGTATGGGTATCCGAATCACATATTTCGGTAATATAGATGGAGGAAAATTATGAAATTAAGAAACCACAAGATTTATAAGGGGGATGTTAATTTATATATTCCCTTTCAGTACAATTTGTATGTCGTTAAATGTAATCACGTAGTATTTAATGAATTAAGTGAAAATATTTCGGCTGACATTAAATCCGTTTGCTTATATCAATCAGGGGACACCATGATTGAGCTTGAACACAAGCAAAAAAACGTCAGGGTTATTTTGAAGACATTCAAAATGGGCTTGAAAATTTATAATATTTTAGATGAAGAAATCAAGCAAGTTGATTTCTTGAGTAAAATCTTTTAAGGAGGTCACCATGGCTATTTACTACCGTTCTATATTGAAACGTGAACCTATCAACAGATGGTGTCGTATAGGTTACCGAGAGTATTTAGAGATTGTCCAAACTGAGGACATCTCTAAATTTAATTTCAGAAAAAAATTGAAATTTCGAAGATTTAATGAAAATGACAGAATTTTCATCGACGAAGAAAAGCAAGCTTATTTTGAAAATTGTTTAAAGCTTGTTAAAAATAACGATGAAATTTATTCATTTTCATTAAATTAGGGGGTGTGAATATGTATACATTGTATATGCATATTTTGAACAGAAATAATATATATGGGTTAGTATCAGATAAAATACATAGTGATTTATCTGACTCAGTGATTAGTACTAGCATATTAACATCATATATTCCTATTCCACCCAACGAAGTTACTAATTTTGCGATGACGTTAACAAAAGAAATTAAAGAGGCATTTAATAATGCAAGTGTCTTTAAAACAGATGTTTATTATGTTACTATTAGTAAAAAGAGAACAAAAGTATATACTTGGGTTGACTTAGAGCCCGAAGTCCCTCACCCTTTCGAGAAAATAGGTGAAATCGTATTAGAATTACCTTTACTGGAGTGGGAGACATTATTTAATATACTGGAGGAAATAAAAGATTTCTTCCAAGAAAATTTATGTTAAAGGAGGTGAAGAAAATGTGAATGATATGCAAATTTTTTTAGATAAGAAGTCTTACGATTGCTTAAAAAGAAATAATACCGTTTCATTTCATATGAATGGCTCGTTTTATACTTTAAGTTATAGCAAACGTAAGGACTTATGCTCGTTGTCTCGTTATGATGGTGAGGGTAAAAAATACTTTGTGGGTATCTTTGAGTATCCAATTTGTTTAGAATATCAAGAAGAATTAAATTTAAAGAAAAGAAAGGAAATTTAAAAAAAATGCTAAAAAAAGAAAATGAAAATTTAAGAGGTTTAGATACACAGAAATTAAGAGAAGACTACAACTTGGTTAGATTACCGGTTTCAGTTAGAGAAGTAGTCACGGATAATAATAAGTTTTGCACTTATTATACTAAAAATAAAAACAATGATTATTTCATTGTAAAATTTAAAAAAACTAATTTATGTAGACCGCAAGAAAAGGGTCACTACGTTCTATATGCTGAATACGACGAGATTAATTTTGCGAAAGAGCGTAAAAAAGCAAAAGATAACGATAACGTATATTTGCATAATGTTATTTGGGTTGGCAGAGTGGAAGACTATGATATAGATGAAAATAAAATAAAAGCGATTAAAGAAGCTAATGACAAGGAATTAAATAAATTCCTATCGGATAATATCGATTTAGATAACCTCCCCTTTTAGGAGGTTTTTATGGTAAAAAGAAAAAGAATTAGATTAACAGGGGATGAAAAAATTTTATTCGATAAGTTGAAAAATACGATGTCGAAAGCAAAAGCGAAAGAGTTTAGATACGATATAAGAGACTATCGTAATTTCATACGAGAAGCAAACAAAAAAATCAAAAAAGATAAATTTTATAATAATATCAGTAGAGGTTATCGAATGAATACGAAAACCATCGATAACTATGCTATTTTCAAAGAGAGACTATCAAGAGTTCAAACATTCGTAAGCACGTCAAAAGAAGATTTTATAAATAGATATAAGGATAATCTTGTAAAAAATTTGGATACTATTTTTAATGTCGATTACTCGGATATCATTAATAATTTAACGGACGAACAATTCGCTGAATTATTCAATGATTTTGGTGTATTGTACACTTTATTCACTCCATCACCTAAAGTTGGTGATATTCGAACAACTTTTTCATTATTGTTTGAGAAAAAAGAAGACTTTGAGGAAGTCTTAAAATCATATGCACAAGGTTAAAAACATTTACACAATCGATTTTGAAACGAGGAACTCTACGCTAGATTTGGTAAATAAAGAAACAAGCGTTTGGTTGTGGGATATCTGCTCCTGCGATACTTTCAAACATCGCTATGGCACCACTTTAGATGGTCTATTCCGCTTTGTTTTCGATGAAATAAAGGAGGACGTTATCTACTATTTTCATAACTTAAAATTTGATGGTTCCTTTTTAATTTCATATTTACTAACGCACGGGTATACTTGGTCGGATAAACCGTTTAAAGAAATACAGCCCTATTATTTTAATTCTTTAATTGATAGTAGAAAGCAGTTTTTTTCTATTACAATAAGAAATAAAAATAATAGTAAAATTGAAATTCGAGATAGTCAGAAAAAAATTTCTTCATCCGTTGGTGAAATCGCCAAATCTTGGAAGTTACCAATATTAAAAGGTGAAATAGACTATAAAATGCATCGTCCGATAGGCTATATCCCAACGGATGAAGAGATAGAATATATCAAACATGATACTGAGATTATGGCTCGCGTTTTGAAAGAGTTCCACAAGGAGGGTATGTCATCCCTAACTTCAGCAAGTGACAGTTTCAAAGCATATAAAAAGACAATGACAAAGAAAACATTTGCTGAGCTATTTCCTGTACTGGATAAAGATATTGATGACTATATCAGAAAATCATATTTGGGTGGTTTATGTATCGTAAATAAAAAATATAAAAATATTCTGCTATATAACTGTAAATGTTACGATAAAAACTCGATGTATCCATCCAAGATGGAGAAAGAATTATTTGCATACGGCGTCCCTATTAAAGGAGACGGTAAATATGTAGAAAATAAAAAATATCCCGTCTATATCCAACACATCAAATGCCAAATTAAGTTAAAGGATAACCATATCCCTTGTTTGATGTTAAAACGCTTTTTGCAACTGAAAAATGAATATATAGAAGATACAGGAGATGAAATTATCGAACTATACCTCACTATGGTGGATATGAAAATTCTATTTGATGCGTACGATATTCAGTATATTGAATTTATAGACTATTTGATGTTTAGAGGTTCTACGAAACTTTTTACCGAGTTTATTGACACAAACTACCTCTTAAAACAAAATAGTGAAGGTGCAAAACGGCTACTAGCTAAACTTCGTTTAAATTCATTTTATGGTAAATGGGCAACAAACCCCGTGCACTACGTAATAGAACCGTATCTTGATAGCGAAGGTATATTATGTTTTAAGTCAATTAATAAAATAGTTGACGAACCAATATATACAATTAATGCATCGTTAACAACCGCATATTCGCGTTATGATTTATATATTAATATACAAAATAACTACGATAATTTTGTGTATTGTGATACTGACTCGATTACAACGGTTGGAGATGCGGTAGGTTTAGAAGTGGATAAAAAGAAACTCGGCGCTTGGGACTTGGAAAAAGAATATAAACTTTTCAAAGTAATTGCCCAAAAAACCTATTATGGTGTGTTAAATGATGATAGCGTATTGATAAAAGCGTGTGGTGCACCTAATGAAGTTAAAAAACAGATTAACTTAGATAACTTTAAAATTGGTGAAACATTTACAGGTAAACTACGTCCTGTACGTGTAAAAGGCGGTTTAATTTTAGCAGATACCACTTTTACTTTTAAGGATAGATAAACTCTTTACAAAAATAAAAAAATATGATATAATAAGGATGGTGATAGTATGGATTTAGAAGAGTTACAAAGTAAATATAATGAATTGGTGAATGAAAATAACCGATTAAAAAACGAGAAAAAGGAGTTAGAAGAAAGCGTCGACAAAATAAAAGAAGAACTAAAGAATAAAAAAGATAAATACGTCGATGACTACGATTTTTTAGGAGGAATGGAAAATGATTATTAAACCTATGCGCGATAAAAAGTCAAAAAAGGTCTTAAGCAATGTTGAAATATGCAGAAGAATGTATGCGACATTGTCAACAATGAAAGAAAAAAGCGAACCGTCAGAATATTATGGTATATTCGGTGGTTCTCCCTCGACAGAACAAGAGGTAATGTCATTTTTGAAACAAATTAATGATGAAAAAGATGACAAGGTAGCACAACAGATGATACAGAATTACATACTACCCACAATTATGAAAGGAGTAAAATAATATATGCCAATTACTTTAAATGCCAATAAATTTATTGGTACACTATCAAATTTAATTTGTTATACTTTTTATAAGGATAACTACCATTTGGGTGATAATATTGACGCTTTATTAGAAGCATTTAGAAGTGATGATACCGTCAACGGCGATGGTAAACTTGTTTTAACTAGTGATTTACCGGTTGTAAAAGATTTAGTGGTAAATACATCCACTTTGTTAACAAGCGTTCCACCTGAAATACAGGAACAATATATACCCGTTACAAAATTCAAATATATCCAGTTAACAGTAAATCGATATTTAATGCGGGGCGGGTTTGAGGATGAATACGCAATGGCTAATCTTATCTCATATTTACTCAATAATATGCGTATTGCAAAACGTTTGCAATTAAAAACAGATATTGAAACAGTTATTGCTGAAATTTTAATAAATAACCCAACAAGGCAAACCGTTACAGGTTTAGAGCGTCCTACGGGGACACCAACCGCAGTTGAATTAAATGCTGTGAGAACTTATAACACGAATTTAATCTATCGTACGATTTTAACGGTTATTCAAATGTTAGGGTTAGGATACAAATTAAATGTGACAGATGTAACAACAGGCAACGACACTTTTGAAGCATACGAGAGACCCGATAACATAGTATGTCTTGTAGAACCGTCAACAATGGCTTCAATGGATGTTGACACACTCGCAACATTGCTAAACTCAAATAAAATTACACAAAAAATTAACGTGAATTTTATCGAAAATGAGGCAATTCCTGACGGTGAAGTATTATTGTTATCAAAGGATAAAATTCAATATGGCTTCTTCTATCAAGTAGCTACATCATTCTTTGACGCGTCTAATTTAAATCAACAGGACTTCTTGCATTTTTCGTATTACTGTGACCAAATCGAACGTGCACCAGCGGTTTTAATTGAATGTACTAATTTTCACGTTGAATAGGAGGTGCTAAAATGGCACTTCCTTTTTCAATATATTTGGCAAATATACCGTTTTTAAATAAAAATTATTTGATAACGAACGGTAAAGAAGTTAAAGATACCGGCATTTATAATTCTGTTGAAATAAATAACGTAAATTTTATCAATAATATTACGTATAATCGTAATTATTTGAACGTGGAACCGACCTCTATATCATTCATCATTGATATAGACGACAACTCGTTCTTTAACGTGTTATGGAATAAACACAACGCTGTTTATTTTTCAGACAGCACAGATGAAAATTATCGTATATACAGAATTGAAAAATTAATGTATGTATCTTCAAAAAAAGTGCGTGTTGAGGCAGTAGAAACAATATATAATATAATTAAATCATCTTTTGAAGTTACTTCAAATATTAATGTATCACTGTTAAAATCACATGAGACATTCATAAGATATGGATATGCATATGATAGTATTTTAAACACAGCAGGAATGGCAAATTTTTCTATAAACGGAGATACCGATTTATATACTCCTATCGGTGAAGAAATTGTGATGCCCTTAGCGAGAGGTTTGAAAGCAATAGAGCAAAACTATGGGTTAGAAACCTTAACAAGTTGGCTAAACAATAATGTTAGATTTTGGGTTGTTGTTTATTTGCAACCTGATACGTATAGCGTTGATAAAAAATCGGTTGCTTTGGGTAAAAGTACATACGAGGGTATGTCGTTACCTTATGCCGTTCTATCTTGTCCGTTTATACCAAATAACGTATATAAATTAATCAATAGAAATATGGGTTTAGATGATGAAACAATAAGTATAACAAATTTATTTACATTTATCGATGCCATCGACCAATCAAAGATATACGCTATAAAATGTTATCCTTATTCTATGTTTATGCGTGCTGGTAACGCATCTATTGATGACACAAATTTAATAATTAGTAATACAACTTTTGCAAATACATATGGTACAGGTTTAGGTTTCTTTTACGTAAAATATTTAAACGGAAGTTTTATATCCAACCCTATAACAACAGATTTCACAGGTTATCCAAAAATGTATGATAGTAGTTATACATTTACTAACGATGATTTAGCTACAACTGAAAACCCCTACATAGCAGGTAATACCAATATTCTTGCGATTAACGATTTTATGGGTAATAGAAAAAATTTAAATTTGATATGGTTAGGTAACTACACACAATTACTATTTAAAGTTGTGATGCCACAATTATTAGAAACATCCACGTATTATGTAGATTTCGCATCTAACTCAAGTAATTCACTATATAAAAATGTTCCATCCAATCAAATGAATTATTTAGTCGGTTTTATGAATTTTAGCCTTTCTTATACAATAGATGCTCTCAATCGTTTTTTAGGTAGTAATACCAATTGGTACAAATCAAATATGAATACATTAAAAAATAATTTATCTAAAATAATCGTAAAGGGTTTTAGTTCTCTAGGTGGTTCCGCTGAAAAAGCAGTCAGTGAACCAACGTTACTTCAAGCAATACAAGATGTTAACGCGAGCGCTACGTCATTTAGAACTAACTTGTTAACGGGTGCAATGGACTTTGCTACCGCAAAAAGAAATTTAAATTATCAACTTGAAAACATTGAAAATTCACCTGATGAATTAATACAGGCATCAAGTGATATTATGTTATATAATAGTGTACTAAAACCACGTGTTTATTTAGTGTGGTATTCTGCAACAGAACTACAAAAGGAATTGTTATTACGTAATTTTTTATATAAGGGTTTACATTTAAATAAATATATTTCTAGTAGTAATGTAAACAAATATATAAATATTACCAATAATAAGTACGATAAAACATACTTGAAATATGTTGAAGGTGATTTTGATTTATATTATAATCAACCAAATCAACCGAAGGACGCGGGTATGTTAGATTATAAGCAATTGGATAAATTATCAAGGTTATTTACTGACGGGTGTAAATTAGTAAGATATAACACAACTTCTTATACCTTAAATGATAATAACTTTAATGAAAATAATATCCAGAATATGATAGATGAGGAGACATTTAATGGGTAAAAAGAAATATTTAACTTATGAAGAAATGATAAAAAATCAAGGAATACAAATTGAAATGCTAAAAAAGAGATTAGGTAGTTATAAAATATTGGGTCAACCAATTAACAGAGATTATACCAATTCCTTAATTGATTTGGATGTGCAACAATTTGTATCACGTTATAAATGGAGTGGGTTGCCAAAAAATATCCCACCGATGTATATTGAAAGAATGTTATATTATAGAGGTTCGTTATGTGGTTTTTTCAATGGAGGTAATTTTTATGTTTTACCATTCGCAAACAGTGGTGATTTAAATACATTTGGATATCCAACAGAAGTACAACCTGTTGCAGTAAACGGAGAACCGTTCCCTATCAAACCACTTACAACTTACCCGAATGGTGAAGTAAATAAAAATGCAAAAGCAGTAATTTTACACGACAGAAGCCCGCTTCTAAATTCTGGGATGGTTGTACCTCGAATTGTCTTACAAAGGGATATCATAGAGTATATGTCAAGTATTCTATCTAAAAGCGAAATTAATCTAATCAACGCCGTGAAAAAACTAATGTACGGTGTTGAGAGCGAGGACCAAGTAGAGCAAACAAGAAAAGACATTTACTCATCCATTAATAGTGATGAACCAGTGATAGTTGCCGTAAATGACGGCAATATGAAAAATTCAATCTTTAACACAGGAATTGAGTTAGAAGTTGAAAAAATTATGCAGTTATTTTCTTCTATCAATAACTACCGTTGTTATAATATGGGTATTAAAAATAACGGAATGTTTGAAAAAATGGAACGCATTGCAACGGGTGAATTAACAGGCAATGAATATCAAACAAACCTTATCCTTGAAACAGGTTTACAACTGCGTAAAGAATGGCTAGAAAATTTAAAGGAAATTTATCCTGAATATAGTAACATATTAAATAAAATTACCGTCGAAATAAACGTTGAACCGTATAAAAATAAGGCACCGAACAACGATATAGAAGATAGTACATACGCAGAACGTGAAGGAATGACGAGCAAAGGAGGTTTAAACAATGAGTAAAAAATTAACATTTAATTTAATTGATATTTATACCGATATCAATACATTTATTAGTCAAATGATATTGGTTGTCAACGAAATGTTAGACGAAGACTATATTTTACCGACTGAGTTCGGAGTATACATTTTCACGCCGATTTGGAGACGGTTTAAAAATAGTAATGCTTGCTTTGAAAACTCGGAAGAAGGGATAGCATCCTTTAAGGATAATTTTACAAATCAAATACAAGAGATTGGTTTTGATTTCTTTAGTTGGTGTAAAGCAAATATCGAATATTTTAAAACTATAACGGATGATAGCAATAAAAACAAATCATTCAGTAAACAGTTAAACACGGGTATTTATCCGATTAATGAAAACCTCCAACAAACCGCTACACAAACACAGTTTGCAACAGGTACAACCAATCAAAATATTGTTGAAATCATTAGCAATGGTATCGGATGGTATAAAGCATCACAGCAATTTATGACACCTCAGAAAAAGAATGATATGTTAAATTCATTCAAATGGCTATTCATCAAATATAGCAATGCAACTAAAAATGATTACACCGTTTTAGAAATTGATAAAACCGGTTTAATACCTGTTGGTGATGCTGACTACGTTGAAATTGTTGATGATAACCTAAAGAGTGAAAATATCAAATCAGGTGTTGAAATATTAGGAATTGAGGGGAGTGCACCTCTTCCTAAGGTGGAGCAGTCGAAATCATTTACTGTTACACAAAATCGAATTTTAAATATATACCCTGACGAAGGTAAAGTATTAAATGAAGTGGTTGTTGATGTTGCGGTACCGTCTACACCAACAGAAGAAAAAACGGTAAATATAACGGATAATGGAACTACAGTTGTTAACCCTACTCAAGGGAGTGCTTTAAGTAAGGTTACCATTAACACAAACGTTGAAACAATACAATATATCCCGTTTAAATTGCTATGCGAATATAATTTAGATAGCTCGAGAACTTTCACAGAAGATACAGGTTTTAATGTAAGTTTAGAAATATTATTGATACAGTTACAGGATACATATAATTGCATATATCAAACATTAAATGTTGATACAGGACAATATAATAATATAACTATAACAAATAACAATGTAAGTAATTTATATACTAATACTTTAACTACAAACGGTACATTTAAATTCAGTAGTATCTTTGGTTTACCTGTATTTCAATTATTAGTACCCTTATCAACTTTTAAAAATACAACACAATTTTGGCAGTTAACAATGGGTAGTTACACAGGTAGTGTTGGTTCACTTAAATTAACAATCGCACCGTTTGAAAAAGGTGTTTTTGTTGGAGTTACTGTTAACGTAGGTTTATGTATAGGAATATCGGAGGTTGATTAAATGAATAATATATATAAATCATTATTAGATTTTACTATTTTAAGTTTTATTCCTACTAATGAATTTTGGGAGGAGATAATACTAGCGTTTATCGTTATAATTATGAATTGTTTAATTATACCGTTAATCAAAAAACTATATGCTAAACTAAAACTCGGTAAAGAAAATGAAGAAAAATTAGATGAAAAACTCGATGAGATTGAGGATAAGTTTAATGATTTGACAAAAAAGAATAAATAGTGTATAATTATAGTAGTGGGTGTATTACTTAAGTTATACACTAGATGATGCGTACGTATCACGAGGAGTGAGCATTTATAGTATTAGCAATTGCTGGCGAGTGATTGCGTATAACAGTTTTACATCTCTAATTTTGAGGTGACAACATATGAAATATGATAATATATATTTAAACGCAAATCACCTGTTTAGCTATTATTCAGGTGGATATAGAATATTCATTATTGTAGGTGCAAGAGGTAGAGGCAAAAGTTTTTGGGCTAAAAGATACTGTTTAAAGCGGTTATTTAGACAAAAGAAAAAATTTACTTGGATACGTCCAACCGAAAGTGCCGTTGATACGTTAAAGGAATTTGATGGCTATAAATTTTACGAAGATATTGTCAACGCAAACACATTTAACGAAAGATACAGTATAAAAATAAGTGGTGATGGTACAATCAATTATAAACTATTTGATGATAGTGAAGAGGATATACCGTATGAGCACGCAGGATATTTAATGGCACTTTCTACATTTCACAAATTAAAGGGTAATACCTTTACTGAAATTAAAACTATAGTGTTTGATGAATTTATCCCTGAAGTCGGTGAAGTAGTGCGAGGGGATAGAGCAAGACAGTTCGTAAACACGGTTGAAACTATCTGTAGATTGAGTAAAGATACTGTAATTATTATGTTAGCGAATGCACTGGATAAAGGTGATAGAATATTAAATTTATTCTTTCAAAATATAAAAGAGCACGGTTACTACTTTAATAAAGAAAAGTTAGCATGTATGTTATATTTACCTGATAGTAAAGAGTTTAACGATAGAAGATTTGAGAGCATATCAGGTAAAATCATAAAAAATACACCATACGAAGATACAATAGCATCCAACAAATTTTTATCGATGGACGATTTGTACTATGATAAAAAGCCACCTAATCTACCTTTATTTTGCGTGCTGGATATGCCTACGTATAGAGTCGCTTTGTATGTCGGTGACGTGATATATGTTGAAAATAGGCAAACATTAAATTCAACTAAGGTGTTTTGTCGTAACATAAATGAAATGACGGATAAATCTAGGTTAATACCTAAGCATATATTGGAGCGCTTGATAGTTTTATATGATAGAAAACGTATAAAATTTGATAGCGAGTATACTCGGCAGATATTTGTTGAGTTTATAGGGTCTAAACACTAGTGATAGTGATTAGATATAATTCACATTTTCTCCCTCTTTTTATAAGATACTCAAGTGTAATACTTGGGTATTCTTTTTTATTTAAAATAGTTTGAAGTTAAATGTAATTAGTTTGAATTTAAAAGTAAATACTTTGAATTTAAAAGTAAATTTATATAAAAAATACTTTGAATGTAAAAGTAATTTAATTATACATATTTATGGTTTTATGGTTATATGTATATACATATTTATGGTTATATGTATATATGGTTTTATGGTTATATGTATATACATATTTATGTAAAATGTCTAA
>OGQK01001468.1_pt1 | contig 12120 bp, 13 predicted proteins | sample 1553221 | NCBI WGS metagenome assembly OGQK01 (sample SAMEA2579996, study PRJEB22360) | human gut metagenome | biome: human gut; feature: human-associated habitat; material: faeces | place: Denmark | collected 2008/2010 | reverse complement strand
CTGGAAGCGTTTACGAAGTTCGGCGGCGACATGGATCCGGTGACGGCGCTGACGATCGACAAAGGACAGAAAAACACCCGTCTGCTGGTACAACCGCAATACTCGCCGATGCCGGTCGAACAACAGATCGCCGTACTGTACTGCGGTACGCACGGCCTGCTGAAAGACGTTCCGCTGGATCGGGTGCAGGATTTCGAAACGGCATTGATCAACAACCTGCTGGGCAGCGAAACGCTCGCCACGCTGAAAAAAGGCATCATCAACGACGAGGTAACCGCCAAAATCGAGGAAGTGGCTGCAGCAGTCGCCTCGGCACTTAAAAAGTCATAAGTCATGGCATCGCTGAAAGAGGTCAAGGGAAGAATCGCGTCGGTCAACAGTACGCTGAAAATCACGTCGGCCATGAAAATGGTAGCGTCGGCCAAGTTGCACCGCGCGCAGGGAGCCATCGAAAACATGCTCCCCTACGAGCGGAAGCTGAACGGCATCCTCTCGGGATTCCTGTCGGCCGAAGGTTCGGTCAGTTCTCCCTTTGCCGAAAAGAGGGAAGTGCAGCGGGTGGCTATCGTGGCCGTTTCGTCGAACTCGTCGCTCTGCGGTGCATTCAACGCCAATGTCGCTAAAAAACTGCACGAAACGATCGCCTCTTACGGTAAGCTGAAACGGGAAAACATTCTGATCTTCCCGATCGGGAAAAAAATCGCCGAAGCGACCCGCAAAGAGGGTTTCGAACCGCAGGGCGATTACCAGAAAATGGCTGAGAAACCGACTTACAAAGAAACTTCCGATCTAGCCGCCCGGTTGATGAAGATGTTCGCAAATCACGAGATCGACCGCGTCGAACTGATATACAACCATTTCAAAAGCACGGCCGTACAGGTGCTGACGCGCGAGGAATACCTGCCGATCGACACCGAACAGCAGAAAGGGAAAGGTCTGAGCGCGGATTATATCGTCGAACCGGATCGCGAGACGGTCGTCAACACGCTGATCCCGCAGGTGCTGGGGCTGAAAATTTTCACCGTGTTGCTGGATTCGAACGCCGCCGAGCATGCCGCCCGGACAATCGCCATGCAAATGGCGACGGACAATGCGATCGAACTGATCCAGGAACTTACGATCCAGTACAACAAAACACGCCAGCAGTTGATTACGAACGAACTGCTCGATATGATGGGAAGCGAAATCGGCAACGACTGATTTTTCGACATCGCACACCCGACAAAAACGCCTTCATGCGATGAAGGCGTTTTTTATTACCCGAAAAAGCTTCGTATACACGCTGCCGACACAGTGATCGCCCCCGGCCGATCATGTTTAGCAACCGGGACGATCCCGTCGCTGCCGACCGCTTCGAATTATCGATCTTCATTTTACCCCCTAAACATCATAAAAGAAGTTCCGGCTGTCCGCCCATCTCGGAGTCGCTATAGGGGCGAAAAACGAGCCGGGTGGTAGATTTCGAACCGGAATTTCAGCCGAATAACCCCCCGCACATTTTCCGGAAAGAACATCGGCCTCAACCGGAAGTGATTTAGAACGCACTTTAATAAAAATTCTTAGTAAAAGTTTCGGCGATGTTTTGGCTTTTCTGGCATATTTTATATAAATTTGTATTTAAGCTGCGGAGTGTGGCTAATTGAAAATTTTAACTATCAGTTTGTATGTCCGGGAAATCCGAAAAAAAAGAGCATCAGAAAAAAATTATAGGGCTTAGCCGTAAAGGACTCATTTTAACTGTCATAGCGGCGGTTGCCGTCGGAGCGAGCATCACGATCGGATTGAACAGAGTTTACATGCAGAGTTCGACGGACGAGTCGTGCCAGTCGTGCCATGTGCACCCTCAGGCGGATAAAAGCTGGAAACTGTCGTCGCACCACAACAGCAAAAGCGGCGTAGTGACCGGTTGCGCCGAATGCCACCTGCCCCCGAAAGGCTCTTTCAAGCATTTCACGGCCAAAGCGCGGACCGGTTTGAAAGATTTGTGGGCCTACTGGACGAAAGACAGTTCCGAATTCGACTGGGAAAGTAAAAAAGAACTGGACCACGCCGTCACGATCGTCTACAACGAATCGTGCAAGGAGTGCCATCAGCAGTTGTTCCCGTCGCGGCTCAGTCAGGAAGGTATCACCGCCCACCTCTACTACGAAGAAAACGAAAAGAAACTCGACCTGCAGTGTATCAGTTGCCATCTGGACGTAGGCCATTACGATCCGAACTATACGCATGCGAAAATGCAGGGCATCCCGCAGCCCGAAGCGAAAAAAGGCGAACCGTTCACCGAAGCGGCTACCGTAACCGCATTCGAGAATTTTACCGAAACCATCCCCGGTACGACCGTATCGTTTGACATGAAAGCGATCCCCGGAGGAACTTTCGCAATGGGCAGCCCGGACGACGAACCGTTCCGCAGGGACGACGAAGGCCCCGTAAAAAAAGTGACCGTTTCGCCGTTCTTTATCGGCGAAACCGAAGTGACCTGGGATCAGTACTGGGCTTTTTACGCCGAGACCATGTCGGAAGGACGCACGCCGCCGGAAAAGGTTTACGCCAACAATTCGAACCCGGAAGTAGACGCGATCAGCGGCCCGACCCCGCCGTTCGGCATCCCCGACCAGGGTTGGGGCAGCGGCAACCGGCCGGCCATCACGATGACCCATTACGCGGCCGAAACGTTCTGCCAGTGGTTGTCGAAAAAAACCGGCAAGAAATACCGTCTGCCGACCGAAGCCGAATGGGAATACGCGACGCGCGGCGGAACGGAAACGCCCTACTTCTTCGCCGGCGATCCGAAGAAACTTTCCGATCAGGGCTTCTGGCGGAAATTCTTCGATGCCGACACGACCAACATAAACCGTTACGTCGTCTATACAAAAAACAGCAAGAACAAAACCCAGGAGCCGTCGTTCGTACAAGCCAACCCGTTCGGGCTTAAAAATACGCTCGGCAACGTAATGGAATACTGCTCGGACTGGTATGCCGAAGACGCCTACGCGAAAATGCCCGACGGCGTAGTCGATCCGAAAGGCCCCGCATCGGGGAAAGAACACGTAGTGCGCGGCGGTCAGTTCTCCGACGACGCGGCGGATCTGCGATCGGCCGCCCGCGGACATACCGAGCACGACAAATGGCTGAAAACCGATCCGCAAAATCCGAAAAGTATCTGGTGGTACTCGGATATCCGCAGCATCGGGTTCCGGGTCGTATGCGAACCCGCCGAGGGTCAGCAACCGTAATCGTCAGAGCTTGTCCGACAAAAAAGAAACCAAATCAATAAAACCTAAACATTAACTATTATGAGCAAGGATAACAAAATTACCAGAAGGGAGTTCCTCTCCTATTCGGCAGTGGCCGGCGTAGCCGGAGCGCTGGGCTTTTCACCGCTTCTTTCCTCGTGCGGAAACAGCAAAAAGACGGCTTACGTACCGTTGAAAGCGCCCGGGGAATATTACATTCCGGAATTGCCCGACAAAGCGGCCGACGGAAAAGAACTGAAAGCCGGCGTGATCGGCTGCGGCGGACGCGGTTCGGGAGCGGCCGAGAACTTTCTGGCCGCCGCCAACGGAGTTACGATCACGGCGCTTGGCGACGTATTCGACGACCGTCTGCAGGGATTGAAAAACACGCTGAAAGACAAATACCAGATCGAAGTAGCCGACGACAAATGCTTCACCGGTTTCGACGCCTATAAAAACGTGATCGATTCCGGCGTAGACGTGGTAATCATCGCCACGCCCCCGTTTTTCCGTCCGGAACACTTCAAATACGCCACCGAAAAAGGGGTACACAGTTTCCTCGAAAAACCGATCTGCGTCGATCCGGAAGGTTACCGCACCGTAATGGCCGCGGCCAAGCAGGCCCAGGCCAAGGGGCTGTGCGTTATCACCGGAACGCAGCGTCACCATCAACGCCCCTACGTAGAATCGTATAAAAAGGTGCAGGAAGGTCTGATCGGCGAAATTACCGGCGGCAACGTCTACTGGAATCAGCCGATGCTGTGGTACCGCAACCGTGAAAAAGGTTGGTCGGACATGGAGTGGATGATCCGCGACTGGGTGAACTGGAAATGGCTTTCCGGAGACCATATCGTTGAACAACACGTTCACAATATCGACGTATTCAACTGGTTCTCGGGTTATAAGCCGAAACGAGCCACCGCTTTCGGAAGCCGCCAGCGCCGCGTGACGGGGGATCAGTACGACAATTTCAGCGTAGATTTCGAATACGACAACGGCGTTCATATGCACAGCATGTGCCGCCAGATCGACGGCTGCGATTCCAACGTCAGCGAATTCATCCAGGGAACCAAAGGATCGTGGAGCAGCACCGACTTCGCCATCCGCGACCTGCAGGGCAACATCGTATGGCAGTACGACAGCGCGACCGAAGATGCCGCCCACCAGCAAAACGACCCGTACACGCTGGAGCATGTCAACTGGATCTCCTGCATCCGCAACAATACCCCGATTGTACAGGCCGAAGAGACCGCCACATCGAATATGTGCGCCATTATGGGCCGGGAATCGGCTTACACCGGCAAGTCGGTCTCTTGGGACGAAATGACGGCATCGCCGCTGAACCTCACGCCTGCCAAGATGGAACTCGGCCCGATGGACATGAGCATCTATACCGTTCCCGTCCCGGGCACAGGCAAATAGAACGAACTCCGGCGATCCGGATTCCGGCAATAAAACGGGTATATACATCTATACCCGTTTTTATTCGTTCCGGGAGACAACCTGAAATAAGATGAAACTCATCGATGCCGAACTGTTGAACCGTACCTCCGCCCAGGCCAGAACGGACGACCGTCTCCGAAAGAATTATAACTTTCACGAACGGCCGGACGATCCGGTAAACCGGCTGTTGAATGCGCTCGAACCGGGCAGCTACCTGCCGGCGCACCGCCACCTGAATCCTGCCAAGGAAGAGGCAATCGTGGTATTGCGCGGCAGCGTCGCCTCGTTCATTTTCGACGACCGGGGCGAAATTGCCGAATGTGCCGTGATCGACCCGCAGCAAGGCGTTTACGGATTCGACATTCCGGCCGGCGAGTGGCATAGCCTGCTGGTGCTCAAAAGCGGTACGGTCGTCTACGAAGTGAAGCCCGGCCCGTATATTCCGTTGCAGGAGTCCGACCTGGCGCCCTGGACGCCGCACACCGGCGACGCCGAAGGGATCGGTCGTTACCTGAAACGATTGCAGGACGAATTATCGAACCGAAACAAACAATCAAAAATATGAAAAGAAGAGACTTTTTACGGGCGACGCTGGTCGGCGGAGCCGTCGCAGCGGTCAGTCCGCTGAACATGCTCGCAGGATGCGACAGCACTAAAAAGAAAAAAACGGAACTGAAACTCTCGTTCCAGGAAGGAACCGCTCCCGGTGAAACGCTGGAGCAGAAATTCGATTTCATGGAACAGAACGGCGTGGTCGGCTTCGAACCCGGCGGAGCCGGCTTGGCCGCACGGGTCGGCGAACTGCAAAAACTGCTGCAAGGACGCAACATCAAGGTCAGCGCGATTTGCGCCGGTTTCCAGGGCTTCATTCTGTCGGAAGACGAAGCCGTGCGGCAACAGTTCGACCAAACGATGCGCGAGATCATCGCTGCGGCCGGCGAACTCGGCTCGACGGGCGTCATCATGGTTCCGGCTTTCAACGGACAGGTTCCCGCAATGCCGCACACGATGGACACCCGCAACTACTTGGTAGACCAGCTCCGCCAGTTGGGCGATTACGCGGTACAGTGCGGCACGACCGTCATTCTCGAACCGTTGAACCGCAACGAGGCATTCTACCTGCGCCAAGTAGGCGACGCCGCCTCGATCTGCCGCGATGCGAAACATCCCGCCGTGAAATGCATGGGCGACTTCTGGCACATGACTTTCGAAGAACCTTCCGACTACGGGGCCTTCTTCTCCGCCGGCGAGCACCTGCAGCACGTACACATCGCCAGCCGCGGCACCCGCAACACGCCCGGCGAAGACGGCGACGTAGACAACTACGTGGACGGCTTCCGCGCCCTGAAAGCGATGAATTACCCGAATTACGTCAGTTTCGAATGCGGCTGTAAAGGAGACAGGGCGCAGAGCGTTCCGGCTGCGCTGAAACTGATCCGCGAACAGTGGGACATGGCCTAAACCGGTCGGTTCCTCGCACTGATTCGGGAATTATTTTCTTTTTCTGAAAAATAATTCCGATCTCATTTTCAAATAAAAGCCTTACAATAAGCATATTGTAAGGCTTTTGTCGTTTACGTACCGGAATAGATTGAGAAAAACATGGTACTTTGTATTGCAAAGTATAATTTTATTCCATATATTTGTCGTATCCATTCAAATATCGTTTAATCTCAAAAAAGCGACATCATGAAAAAGACCGTAAACGTAAATATAGGAGGCGCCCCGTTCACCGTGGACGAAGACGCCTACGGCATGTTGAAAAAATACCTGAACGAAATCGAAATCCGTCTGGACGGCGTGGACGACAAAGAGACGATGCAGGACATCGAGATACGGATCGCCGATATTTTCAACGGCGCGATTTCGGCCCAGTCGCAAGTCGTGGACGCGGCGCTGGTCAAACGGGCGATCGCGATCATCGGCAGCGCCCGCGAGTTCGGGGAACCGCGCCGCAGTCTCCCGGACCAAGAACCCGGACCGGGACCCGACCGGCAGCGCCGGCTTTACCGGAGCCGCCGCGAGAAGATCATCGGCGGCGTATGCGGCGGTATCGCCGAGTACTCGGAAATCGATCTTACGTTGGTCCGGGTCCTTATGGCGCTGTTCATCATTTTCGGAGTCGGCCTGATGGTCTACATCGTCATGTGGATCATCATCCCGCTGGAACCGGCAAAACAAGAAAACCATAACGAATACAGGAGGTAAGGCCATGACAGAACTGAATATAGACAATATCAAGGCCCAGATGCGGAAAGGGATCCTGGAGTATTGCATCCTGTCGATCATATCGCGCAACGACGCCTATGCTTCATCGATCATCGCCGAGCTGAAGGCCGCCGAAATGATCGTGGTGGAAGGGACGCTCTATCCGCTGCTCACCCGGCAGAAAAACCAGGGGCTTCTTTCGTACCGCTGGGAAGAATCGCCGCAAGGACCGCCCCGCAAGTATTATTCGATCACGCAGAAAGGCCGAGAATGCCTCGAACAACTCGACATCGCATGGAGTGAACTGATCTCGCAGATCCGGATCATCCGCGACGGAAACCGTTAAAACCCGACAGCCATGAACAACACGATCAATGTCAGCATCGCCGGCATCGCTTTTATCCTCGAAAACGAAGGATACCGGCTTTTGAAAGACTACCTGGTACGGATCGAGGTAGGATACAAAGGAAATCCGGACGGCCCCGAAATCCTGTCGGATATCGAAGCCCGCATCAGCGAACTGATCCTGAACGAACAGGACGCCGACACGGTGGTCACCGCCGAGCGAATCCGTACCATTATCGGCCAACTGGGTCTGCCCGACGGCATGGATACGCGCACGCCGGCAGACAACATTCAGGCAGACAGCGTTCCGTCCGACAACTTCGCGCGACGGCTCTACCGCAACCCCGACGGAGCCAAACTCGGCGGCGTGTGCAACGGAATGGCCACCTATTTCCGGGTAGACCCGACCCTGGTGCGCCTGATTTTCTGCTCGCCGCTGTTGATCTTGGTCTGCATCAGCGTCATCCCGTTTCTGAATATGTTTTGCGGATTTTTCGGGGTGTTGATCGGCGTCAGTTCCCTGCTCTACCTGATCCTGTGGTTCTCGATCCCGAAAGCGCGCACGCCGCGCCAAAGGCTGGAGATGAGCGGGGAAAAAATCACCGCCTCGTCGATCCACCGTAACATCAGCGAAGATCTGAACAGCGCCCATCCTTCGCCGAAAAACGAACGGACGGCCTCGGTATTTTCCGAGTTGCTTTATGTTCTGGGCCGGGTATTGCTGTTTTGCATCAAGGCCTTCGTTCTGATCGTAGGCGGCATTCTGGCGCTGAGCATCATCGCAGCCGTCGTCGCCGTCATTTCATTCCTGATCGGCGGATCGATCGTCGGAATGCCGTTCCACATCGCCGGCACCCAGAGCGTCCTGCTGGTGATCCTGTTGCTGCTGGTGTTCGTCCTGCCGGTTTTCATCGTCATCTACCTGCTGATGAAACTGGTTTTCGACCTGCCGAGTCGGAAAACGACCCTGTCCGTGCTGTTCGGTATCTGGATTCTAATCCTGATCTATATCGGCGTATACGTCGTAAGGAATTACGACCGCTTGGAAGAAGCGGTGCGAAAAGACAACATCGAACTCTTTTTCAATGTAACCCGGAGCGTGACCGTCATCCCGACTCCGACGATCGTCAACGATACGGTGCGCGTCGAAACGGTTTCAATAGGCGACTCGACGGCCACCGACACCGTTCGCATCGAATATTATACGGAATAAAACGGAAAACGGGGGGCGCGTCGGCAGATCCCGACGGCCGACCCGACACAACCCAATAACTACCATCGGCATGGAAATCATCGAAAACGACAAACCCGGACGCAACCGAACGGTTGAAATAATCCGTCCGCGCAATCTTTTTATCGGGATCATCCTGATCCTCGCAGGCATCCTGTGGCTGCTGAACAACTTCGGGCTGCTATCCGACAGCGCATTCGAGCTGATCTTCTCCTGGCACATGCTGGTCGTTCTGATCGGAACCTACCTGCTTTCGCTGAGCCGGTGGATCCCGGGCGGCATCGTCACGGCGATCGGAATCCTGCTGCTGCTGGTCGACCGGCTGTGCCTGGATATCCCGTTCGAAAAGATCATTTTCCCCCTTCTTTTCATCTTCGCAGGAATTTTCTTTATTCTGAACCGCAGAAACCGGAATTAACGTTCCGGTTTCTTCTTTTCTTTCCGTTCAAAAAATCAGGCATCCAATGTGCAGGGGAATTGATTAATTACTATTTTTGTAACGGATAAAGATTGAACCGAAAAGGAGGAACGATTATGGAAGGAAAGAAATGCGTGGGTATTCTGACGTCGGGCGGAGACGCCCCGGGTATGAATGCGGCCATCCGTGCCGTGACGCGGGCGGCTATTTACAACGGATTCGACGTAAAAGGGATCATGAGAGGATACAAAGGCCTGATAACCGATGAGATCATTCCGTTCCAGACCCAGAATGTCAGCAACATCATCCAGCAGGGAGGAACCATCCTCAAAACTGCGCGCTGCGAGGAGTTCCGGACGCCGGAAGGCCGGAAGATCGCTTACGACAACATCATAAAGCACGGCATCTCGGCGCTGGTCGTAATCGGCGGGGACGGGTCGCTGACCGGAGCGCGGATTTTCGCTTCCGAATACAATTTCCCGATCGTAGGAGTGCCGGGGACAATCGACAACGACCTGTTCGGCACCGATACGACCATCGGGTACGATACCGCTCTGAACACCATCGTAGAATCGGTCGATAAGATCCGCGACACGGCGACCTCGCACGAACGCATTTTCTTCATCGAGGTCATGGGCCGCGAAGCCGGATTCCTCGCGCTGAACGGAGCCATCGCTTCGGGAGCCGAAGCGGCCATCATCCCGGAAATCGCGACGGAAGTCGACCAACTGGGCGAATTCATCCAACAGGGATTCCGCAAATCGAAGAACAGCAGCATCGTCCTGGTGGCCGAAAGCGAACTGACCGGCGGCGCCATCGGACTGGCCGAACGGGTCAAGAACGAATTTCCGCAGTACGATGTCCGCGTAACGATCCTGGGACACATTCAGCGCGGCGGTTCGCCGTCGGCCAGCCAACGGATTCTTGCTCTTCGGAAGCGATGGGCGCCGGTTTTGTGGGGAGCGGGCTCGGAGAAGCCGCCATCAACGCCCTGCTCGAAGACCAGCGCAACGTAATGGTCGGCATCCAGAACGACGAACTGGTTTACATCCCGTTCAGCAAAGCGATCAAAAACCAGAAACCGATCAAACGGGAGCTGTTGAATACGCTGAGAACGCTTTCGATCTAAACCGGAACGGGAGACGGCTGTTCCGTCTTAAACATACAGGCAGCCGGCCCTTCTTCCGAAGAGCCGGCTGCCCTGCTTATAAAACAAAACATCATGGCACACACGCACAATCATTCGGTCGATCACCTGAACCGGGCTTTCATGCTGGGCATTCTGCTGAATCTGGTTTTCGTAGCCGTCGAGTTCGGCGCGGGACTCTTTCTGGACTCCGTCGCCCTGATCTCCGACGCGGGGCACAACCTGAGCGACGTCGTCAGCCTCGTCCTATCGCTGCTGGCATTCCGGCTCGCCCGGCTGAAACCGACCCCGAAATACACTTACGGATACAAAAAAAGCACGGTGCTGGTCTCGCTGCTGAATGCATGTATCCTGCTGGTGGCCGTCGGCGTCATCTTTGCCGAAAGTATCGACAAGCTGAAAAATCCGACTCCGATCGCCGGAGGCAGCGTCGCCTGGGTCGCCGGCGTGGGAATCGTCATCAACGCCTTTACCGCATGGCTATTTCTGAAAGACAAGGAGAAAGATCTGAACGTCAAAGGCGCCTACCTGCACATGGCGGCCGATACGCTGGTTTCGGTCGGCGTACTGATTTCGGGCATCGTCATCAGTTTTACGGGATGGTACGTCATCGACCCCATCATCGGCATGGTGATCGCCGTAGTCATCCTGATCTCGACCGCGCATTTGCTGCACGACAGCCTGCGTCTGTCGCTGGACGGCGTCCCGACCGGGATCGACAGCGAGCGGATCCGGAAAGAGATCCTCGATGCGGACCCCGGAATCGCAAACGTCCACCACCTGCACATCTGGGCCATCAGCACGACCGAGAACGCCCTGACAGCCCATATCGCCGTCCGCGACACGGAACAAATTCCAGCGCTCAAGCACCGGATCAAACACCTGCTCGAACACACGGGAATCACCCACGCCACCCTGGAATTCGAACGGCCGGAAGAGACGTGCGACGACCCGGGATGCAATCCTCCCTGCTGATATCGGAACCGGAATGTCTTTTTTCGGCCGGAAATCCGAGCAAAACATCGTCGCAGTCCGAATTATTTCTATCTTTACGATGAAATCATCGTTAAACCCGAATATATAAAAAGCACTATGAAGAAACTTCTGATCGCGGCGTTTCTGCTGGCGGCCGTTCCTTTCTCTTCGTTCGGATGGAACAAATTGGGCCACGACATTTCGGCGGCCATCGCACAACAAAACATGACAAAAAAAGCGAAAAAGAACATCGCCAAATACCTCGAAGGACACGACATCATCTATTACGCCTCATGGATGGACTACCTCGGCTACGTTACCAAAAGCGGCTACTCGAACGAATGGTTCGACCATTGCGTTCCGGTCAACAAGGATTTCGAATATGCGGAAGGCGACTTCCCAGGCGATGCGCTGATGGCCGTAGAAAAAGCGATCGACCGGATGAAGGATGGCAAGTACAAGAGCATGGACGATTCGACCGTATTGCTGCTGATCAAACACCTGGTTCACTTCCTGCCCGACATGCACTGTCCGGCTCACGTCATTTACAATTACCGCCCGTCGAACTACTGGCTGAAAGTGGACGGCGAGGCGATTCTGTTCCACAGCGTATGGGACGACATGCCTTCGCTCGGTCCCCACGCATGGAGCGTTACGGAATGGTGCGAACAACTGGATCGCTGTTCGAAAGCCGAAAAGGCCGAAATGGTCAGCGGGACTCCCAGGGAGTGGGTGAGCGACAATGCCCGCAACTGCATCGTCGCTTACGACATCGTAAGACCCGACACGGAACTTTCCGACACGGAACGCTACGAAGGCAACCTGCTGGCCGAAAAGCAACTGCTCAAAGGCGGCTATCGGCTGGCTTACGTACTGAACCTGATTTTCGGATAAAGCGTCTGGAAACCGGTGCGCCGCATCCGGCAATCCGGCACGCAATCATTCCATATTCGATATAAACAAATAACAACCAGCCTATTGTGCGCAACACCCCTTCGGCACGCGCCAAATAAAGCCGATATTTTTTGCGGATTTGTTTTTTTTGGTTATCTTTGTACCATAATACCGCGGGGTGGAGCAGTTGGCAGCTCGTTGGGCTCATAACCCAAAGGTCGGA
>OGQK01001465.1_pt1 | contig 12144 bp, 3 predicted proteins | sample 1553221 | NCBI WGS metagenome assembly OGQK01 (sample SAMEA2579996, study PRJEB22360) | human gut metagenome | biome: human gut; feature: human-associated habitat; material: faeces | place: Denmark | collected 2008/2010 | reverse complement strand
TAAATTTTCTCTCCTTTACAATATGATTTACGAACTTTGTCGTATGGTAACGCATTTTGGATTATGCGCCGAGCAGTATTTGTTTATTACACAGTTTCTACACAAAAACTGCTTTTTAGGCGCAGGATATCCACACGCGTATTAACAAATACAATATATTTATATCAAATAAAATCTAATAAGTCAATAATTTTATAACATATTTTGAATTTATTGTGAATTTTAACATATTTTGCGTTTTGAATTTGACAACGGAGTGCTTGTAAATGGACTTAATTGGAAATTATGTCTAACAAGCGTCGATTTTATTAAGAGTAACTGAAAAACGAACAAAACATAGAAAAAGTGCATTAACAATTTTGTAAAATGTAAAGCCCGAAGCCTTTACAAATGTAAAAATTGTGTAAAGTATTGTCGCTTTACTCACCGTGAAAAGCTTATTTTTCTCCTTAAAGTTATTAACAAATTGTAAAATTTTCGTAAACTAATTGTGCATAGTGACAAAAAAACGAGGTCGTTTTTGGCTAAAGTTACAAAAATGAGGATTGTAAGTTTAATTTATTGACTTTCGGGTGGCCGTATGTAATAATTATAATGTGTTTAAAGCACATATTGCGCCAATTTAATGCTGTGGCTTGTAATGAGCCTTCATTCTAATTCAGATTGCCTGATGGTCAGAGATTGCGACGGGCATTATGCACAATATGTTAACACTTCACTTTAAATTTTTTAAAATTTTACGGAGGTAAAAAATGAAAACGAAAGCAAAAAAGTTTTCCCATAAGCTGCTTGCGTTGTTTATGGCTGTTCTTATGGCTGCTTCATGCTTAACATGTGCATTTTCAGCTCACGCTGCACCTGTTAGTTCAGAAAAGCAGTATACAGATGACGCGTTAGAATATAACGACCTTGCTTGGAATATTCTTTCTGACGAACAAGCCGCAACAGCATTGCTTGACTATGCGGACCTTATGCTTCCTACAGTTGCTCCAACAGTTTACAACCTTCTTGCAAATCTCCCATCCAGCGTTACAGCTTATATGACATGGGATGCCGCTCAAAAGCATCTTAATATCAACGCGTTTGGTATTATTAAATATACCTTAACAGTTAAGCTTGATAGCGTTGATGATGTAATGCTTACACTTGAGAGTGTTGCAGGTCTTCTTTCTAAGTATGGTAGTTATGTTGGTGATGCAGGTAACATTCAGCTTAAATCATTAGCTTCAAGTGATGCCAGCAAGAATTTCTGGCATGTTACAAGAGAAAACTATTCATCAACTGAGATTGTTAAGAGAGCTCTTGCTCTTCTTCAAATCAACTCAGCTGACTATGCCGGTAAGGATGTACTCGGTCAGGTATTAAGAGGTGATTTCAACCTCGGTGTTCTTAAGAGTGCGGTTAATATCTACAAGCTTCTTGCAGGTCCATTAGGCTTCAGCGATGAAAGTTATGCTAAAAACCTTGTTTATAACATTGTTCAGCAGCTTATTTTCAACTATACAAAATGGTATACACAGGATGAAATCAATGATTTCAAGAGTGGCAAAACTCAATGGGTATATGATGACCAGCTTTTCGATAAGCTCTCTACCGAGCTTCTTCAGAAGATAAGCGTTCTCGTTACATATAACCAAGAATATAATGAAAAGAACGAAGATGGCTCACTCAAACCTATCCAGGATACATCAGCTACTCGTTATCTTGAAATCAAGGCTGAAATGAATAAGTCAGGCTCGGATTATGCAGCAGCAGCTGCTAAACTCGGTTATGACCCTAACCTTGTATATTCAAGCGAATTTAAAGATGATGACGGCAATCCGCTTAATGTTCTTCTTTTTGCTTATGGACATCCGGATGCAAACGGTTATGCAACAGAGCAAACAACAAAGCTTACATTTAAGCCAACCGATTCTCTTTTCAAATTAGGTTATACAGCACTTGATCTTGCTTGGGATACAGTTCTCAAGGGTACAGTCAAGCTTCTCCATGTAAACACCCAGGGTGACAGAAATCTTGATAATGCATACTATTATTATTTCGACAAAAAGGGTGAATGGAGTACAAGCGATATTGCTTCTAACTATACTCAGGCAAAGATTAACGAATGGGCTGAAGCTAATTACGAAGCTTATGGCGATAAATCAGCAGATGACTTTATTGCAAAAGCTAAGGAACAGCTTTCATTTGACCGTGCAGCTGCTGAAACATCAACAGGCAAGTGGTCAGATATTGATGAAACAAAGCTCTTTGCTAAGTTAAGATACAGCCCTCTTGCTGACTACGGTTTCAATATGCAAACAGGTCCTATCAACCTTTACTTTGCACAAACCGGAACAAAGAATATTGACGATTTCTTTAAAAATGAATATTCAAATTACGGTTCAATGGTAGCAGGCTTTAACGATGCACTTGTTGCAGCAGTTAATGATTTGTTCCCACAAAGAGATAACATTATCGGCAATCGTCCGGAAATGGCAAAATCTCAAACAACAAAGGCAGACGGTGTTGAATCAATCAATGATGCAACAATCAAGAAAATCACTTCAACACTCGTTGGCAATGCACTTAAGATGGTTCAGTACACAGCAGATGCTACTGACGCTAACATCCTCAAGGCATTCTATGATGCTAACGGTACTGATGCTGTTCTTTCAGAAGCAAATCTTGAATCAGCAATGGTTCCTATGCTTGTTGCTTGTATCGGCCAGGTTAACCTTGGTGCAGGCAAACTTCAAGATATTATCCACCCAGCAGAATGGGATGGTTGTAAGGATGCAGAAGCTGTTGCTTATGTATGCCTTAAAGAATACTTATCATACGTACTTCCTAATAAGGATTATTCATCACTTGTAAATGTAGCCAATGACGGTACAATCAGCGCAACACTTGAAGGTACAATTCTTCCTATGGCTCGTGATGCAGTTGCATATGTACTTGAAGGATATGTTCCTGTAACATACAAAGGCAAAACTTGGAAGACAGAAAACGAAGATGTTAATTCAAGTGCTACAATTTTTGACCTCTTGAATTCAGTAATTCTTTACTACGGTGGAGATTACTCAATGAAGAAGGCAACTAACTCAGGTGAAAGAGCAATGGGTGTTGCAGCTCTTCTCGGTATTTGCGATGAAAACGGTAACAGTGCTCTTACAAATAACCTTTGGGAAAATATTGATAAAATTGCTAACAAGTTCCTCCCTATTCTTGGTACACTCCAAGGCAAGGAATACGGTAAGTTCGATTCACATGATCTTATCTGGAACGATGTAGTTCTTTCAATTCTTAATATTTCTGATAAGAAAGACAGCGGTTTCTGTGGCGTATCTAATTTCGTTTACAAACTTATCACAATCGTATCTGCTGAACCGATTCAGTCAAAAGGTTTTGTAAATACTGTTTATGATTTGCTTGCTGACCTTATCAACGGTCTCTTCGGTAAGCGTTATTCTTCACAGCCGCAGGATTTCACAACCATAATTCCTAAGTCAAACGGTGACAACAAGCCATTTGATGATTTACTTCAGGTTAAAACTATTGCAGGTACCGGCGGTACTGACCTCGGTGCAATCCAAAAGGCTATTTGCAACTTTGTTGAATTCACCGGTTATGGTGCAGACAGCACCAAGGGTGATGCCGGCAAGTATGGCGATTCAGTAATGAGAGGTATTTTCTTTGCTCTTTCAGCAGTTAACTCTTTCGTTCCTGAAGCTATCACTCCAATCGGAACTCAGCAGCTTAAGACTGCTTCAGCAAGCTTTGCTACACCTTCTATGAAGACAACAGCAGGCGGCGATTGCAGCGATACAGTTTCATTTACAAATAACTGCACAGGTCTTAACCGTGCATATATCTCTAACGGACAGCTTGTTCAACTTTCTCGTTACTATTACAAGCTTAAGTCAGCAACTTATATTGGCAGTAACAACGAAAAAACTGATATTACATCTCAACTTAAATCAGGTCTTATTGCTCCTAACGAAACAATAGTAACACCTAAACTTCCTATTACTTTCGACTCAGCAGCAGGAGAATCAAATGTAGTTGAAGTTCAGTTTGTATACGACATCGTACTTAAAGATGGCACAGTTGTTGCAGCTGATAACAATGTTTCAGCTTATAAGTATATGACAACCGCAACAGGTTGGAAAGAAGCTATGTATAATAGTAACAAGCAGTTCCAGCATGATACAAATAAACCTGATCAAACAGTTGGTGTTGAGGGTGCTTATGTAAAATCAACATCTAAATTTAGTAATGATGGTACTCTTGTTGCTAACTATCCTGAATACATGGTACTTGATTCATCAAACCTTGCTGATATTTCTACATATTCAGTTAGATATAGAAGTAACAGAAATAAGATTTTGACCGGTTCAAAAGCAGTTGACGGTATCTACTTCTATGATGAAGATTCAAATTATCAGTCAAACACACTTGATGCAAATAATGTTGTAACAAAGTATGATAAAAATGCTGCTTATACAACAGTAAACATCACAAGTGAAAACGCTATTCCTGCTTGGGATAAGACAAACGGTAACCTTCTTAAGTATAATATGTATGACTACCGTGTTGAAACTACTCCTGGTTCAGGTGAATTCGGTGAATGGAACCGTAACGAGGTAACAGAAGCAACAGCAGGTAACAGCGATAAAATCACTTATTATAAGGGTTACACAAGCGATGAAATCGAAGCAGTTAAAGCTCAAACTAACCCTGATGGTACCACAGCTGCAAATATTAAGGCTATTCAGACAAGAACTCATGTAGTTTACACTCTTTCTGAAGCTATTGCTAAGAATATTATCGCAGGTTACCATGTTGGTGACGGTGATATTTACGAATCAGTTTATTTGCAGAACAATGGCGGTCAGATTAACTACGATAACCTCTTCAACATTGTTTCAATGGGTAACACCAAAGTTCCTGGTTTCTACATTGAAAGTGAGAAGAAGCAGATTCCAAATGCATCTGCTCTTGAAGTTCAACCGTTCCGTTATGATGGTGAAACCAACATTCAAGGCGGCGAATATCCGGTTGATATGTGTATCTACAATGGTTCTAAGTCAGCTTATGCTCACTTTACTATCCTTGTAGGTGATACCAGCCAGCTCAGTGGTATGAATACTGCTTATGATAATTTGGCATCACTTGTATCACAGTATAAGCCTTCAGACTTTACTAACTCAACTATTTTCGAGCAAGCTAAGCAGGCTCTTCTTAATGTACTTTCTATTAAGTCATCTGCTATGACAGTTGCTTTTGCACAGAGCATTAACAATAAGACTCATCTCACAGCAACAACTAAAGAAGTTACATCGAAGTTTGGCGATTTAGCTTATGTTCCTTATACAAAATCTGCTCCAACAGTAACATCTAAAGGAAAAGAATATACAATTCCAAAGGATGTTTTGGCTAACGCTTATGTTGGTGGCGAAGCTCTTGCTGACGGTTCAGGTAAAGTCGGCGGTGTTGCAGGCGTTTACTACTTCGATGCTGCAGGTACAATGCCAATCTATTCACCATTAGCTCTTTCTGATGATAATGGAAAGGTTCGTACAACAGACCAAGCCGGAATCAAAGTAATTAAGAATGCAGATGGTAAATACTATCTTGCTAACTCAGTTGTTTATGAAACAACTTGGGACAATGCTATTACCACAAATGGTAATCCTTGCCAGATGCCTACTAAAACTCAGGCAACTGACGCACAGGGTAATCTCCTTTACAACCAGGTTCAGTATGTATACCGTGATGCCGATGGCAAGAAGGTTAACTCAAATGAAGATTGGTCATGTAAGTTCCCTGTAACAGATTATACTATCGTTCCTAACGAAGTTAAGTCTGACGGTTCAATCGTTGATAACCGTGGTGCTGTTGCAAAGGCTGTTGATAGAATCAACTATGTAACAAGCATTATGAATGACACACTTAAGCCGGCTGCAGATAATGCATTCAAAAACATTTCTGTTGCAAGAACCGGTCTTAATGACACAAACTTTAACATCTTAACATTCTCTAAGATGACTGACATTGCCAGAAACATTGAAAAGAACTTTACTGTTGATCTTGAATATCATTATGATAAAGTTGTTTTAGGTGCAGATGGCAACCCGGTAATTGATGAAGCTACCGGAGAGGCTAAAACTGAAGATGCAGTTAAGAAGGAATTAGGCGTTTCTCCTGCAAGTGCAGCATCAACTGTACAAAACTGCATTGACAACGGAAAGTCTTATACTTATGTAACTCATTCATCACTTTCATCAGCAGCAGTAGCTGAATATACCAGACTTTTCAATATCTTCGCAAGCGCAGCTGTTGAGCGTGGTTACCAGGGCGCACAGCTTGAAAAAGAAATCAAGTGTGCATCAGGCAACATCTATTCAACTCTTACTGCTACTAAGGCTGTTTATGCTGAAGACGGTAAGACTGTAACAACTGAAGCTTCAGTTTCAAAGACAACAGGCGCAAACGCTCCTCGCTTTGGTAAGTGGGATGCTGAAGGTAAGCTTGTAAACGATGGTTCTTACTCTGCAGAATCATGGACCAGATATGTCAGAGCTCTTGCAGCAGCAGTTGCTCTTGCACAGTATGGTCACGGCGATTATGCTCATAAGGATCCAGCTAACTTTGTTCTTTCTGATAAGAAGGGCTACGATGCTTCACTTACAAATATCTACACTGTTGATACAGAACTTCAGGCTGCAGAGATTGCTCTTGCTCCTGCTGAAACTACAAACAGCACTGTAACAGTTAATGCTGTTGAAGGTGCTACTGTAACAATCAATGGAAATGCTTACGCAACTCCTGTTTCAGTAGAAACCGGCTCAACAATCACAATTGATGTTAAGGCAGCTGAAGGTTACCAAGTTGTTAATGAACTTACAATCAACGGTACAAAGGTTGCAGTTTCGGCATTCCCTTATGAATATAAGGTTGATGGCGATGTAACAATTGCTCCTTCAGTTAAGCAGGCAGCAGCTGATACAATCACTGTAAGCGGTAAGGTTCTTATTGCAACAAATGTTGACGGTACTGAATCATCAAAGGGTATTGGCGGCATTGATGTAGTTGCTAATGGCGAAGTAGTTGCTACTTCAGCAAGTGACGGTTCATTTACTGCTACTGTTCCTGTTGGTACAACATCACTTACCGTTCAGAGAAAGAATGTAACTATTAACAGAACTGTAACACTCAGCGGTACAAAAGATATTTCAAATGCAGAAATTCCTGTATGTATCTGTGATTACAACGGTGATAAAACAGTTGACTCTCTTGATACACTTACATTCCTCACCGCATTGAATGGTGAATACGATTTATATTGCGATTTCAATGGCGATAATTCAGTTGATGCTCTTGATACGCTTACTTTTGTAATATTCTACGGTAATGCAGTTGAGTATGCTCCACGTGCTCTCGACTAATTAAATTAAATCATATCAGGGGTAGCAATACCCCTGATATGTAACCGTTTATTATAATGGTTACTTTATTTATAAATTCGATATGATCGGGTAATCCCCGTTTATATACCGGCCCTGTTTTAAGGGTTGGGAGGTTAAAGGCGATTGCGTTTAGTCACTGTTTATCCCTGATTTTACAATATCATTTCTTCAAAGCTTGCTTTTACGCTTTTGCGTTTTTATAACCGAGGTTTGATTTGGTGTTGTATGCGCTCTCGTCTCTCCCTAAATTTTATTTACTTGGCAAGGAGGTAACACCTATGCAAAATGCATTTGTTAAAAAGAGAATAGGTGCTGTAATTGGTACACTTACTTTCTTGGTGCTTATTGCACTTTTCGTGTGCCTTCCTAATACTTCATACGGTGCAACTATTGGCAGTGAAAAGCCAAATATTTATTGCACTTATACAGACTCTGACGGAAAACAATATGACGGTGATGAATTGCCTGCCGGTACTTACGATGTAAACTTCTATTTAGAAGGTGTTTCCGAGTTATCGGTTGTGCAGGTAACTGCAAAGTACAGCGCAGATGCTACTGTTGATACAGCGGCAAAGCCACTTCTTTCTGATAATATCGCCGGCATTTCGTCAATGGGAACTATTACACAAAATTCAAATTTGGTGTTTGGCTTTGTTTCTGATTCTGACTCTTGTTCAGCAATCAATAGTGATGGCACATTGCTTGCAACTTTTTCAGTTGCTTTTGCTAATAAATGTGATGCATCAAATGTAATTTCAGTTTCAACCAGCCCGAATGAGACTTTTGTTTTAACAGATTATAATGATGGGCTTAAGGATGAGTATGCACTCGTTAACCAAGCCGATGATTATGATGGTTCTTTATATCTAATGGCCTGTGATGTTTCACCGAAAGGTCCGGGTTGTGATATAACAGGTAAGATTGCTATTGCTACATCGCTTGATGGCTCACAGTACAATAAAGGTATTGGCAATATAAATCTTACAGTCAAAGCTGCCGATGGCTCAGCCGTTGCCACAGCAGTTACAGATTCAAACGGCGATTATACACTTGCCGATATTCCGGTGGGTGAATACACAATGTTAATTAGTGGTGAAACCACTATTGACAGAAAGGTTACATTAGTAGTTTCCGAATCAAAGACTGTTGATACTGTCGCAGTATGCATTTGCGATTATAATCATGATAGTGATGTCGATTCACTTGATACACTTGATTTTTTAACTGCATTTAATAATTATAATGTAACATGCGACTTTAATGGAGATGGCATTGTTGATGCCATAGATACATTGACTTATTTGACATTTTTTGGTAATAAGATTCAATATTCAAATGTAACCTTGCAATAAATAGGGGGAAAGAAAATGAATAAAACTTTCAAAAAGGCAATTGCTGTCATTTTGTCAGTTCTTATGGTTGTTTTATCAGTTCCTTTCACAGCACTTGCAGCACCTGGCGATTATGAGCCAAACGCTAAAATGTATTTCGGTACATTCGTTGAAAATAATGCAAGCGGCTATACTGATTATTCAACCTGTGGCACAGGCTCAGAAAAGTTCGACTCTGCAGCTTCACTTTACGGTGCACCTGTAGATTATACTTATAAAGTTGTTGATGGTAAAAAGACATCAGGTACTCTTTCTATCAACAAGGATAAGGCAAACACATTCAATGCTGCTATTGAAAGTCCTTATGAAGTGCTTTCAAAAGATATTCAGCTCGGTGTTGGTGATTATTTCACAATGACATTGAATGTTGAAAATCTTACCACACTCTCATCATTATTAGCACAAATTCAGTTCAGTGATTCTATTGAGCCTGCCGGTATTTATTCTTATAAATCAGGCAGAAAGACAGTATATAAGCTCGGTACTGAATCTGAAAGAGCAGCTGCTAAGGGTACTTGGGAAGACGGTAAAGGTGGTACAAACTTCTTACCATTATATTCAATGTGTAAAAATGGTATTGATAAGGATGTTGTAAATAACGATCTTTGTCAAAAATCTGCAATTATTGCAAACAATGAAGACGGTAAGATGAATGTAATTAACTATGCATTTGCTTGCCCAAATGTTGATATTACCGGTATATCAGATCCTGACGGTTTATTTGTAGACCCTACAACAGGTGATGCATCAGGTTATACTTACACAAATTCAGCTCCTGTTGCTACATTTGTATTTAAGATTGTAACTGATGACCCAATCGAATTTAGTCTTTACAATTCATCAAATATTAAGAGCTTAGCTTGTGTTGCAAACAATAGTGATGGTACACTTCTTAGCAGTCTTACAACTTATGCTAAGAATGTATATAATGAAGATACCAATACTAACGATGGTGATACAGAACATCCTGGTTCGAAAAAGTTCACTTTCATGGGCTTCAATGAATTTAGAGAAGCTCCTAAGCCATCAACTCACACAATCACATTTACACCTTATGGTGGTGAACCTACCACTCAAACTGTAAATGATGGCGCAATGCCAACAATTCCTACTAACACACCAACAACAGATCCGACACCGGTTGATTCAACTCATCACTCAGTAACAAGTTACAAGTGGACACCTGAAGTTGTAGCTGCAACAGCTGACGCTGCTTATACTGAAGAAGCAGTAGTAGCAAAATCTGAATGTCCATTCACAGTAACTGACCATAAGGACGCTACTTATAAAGAAGCAGGTTATGATGTTCTCACATGTCCTGATTGTGGAAATTCATATAAAAAAGTAATTGATAAGCTTGTATGTGACCACGCTGATACAAAGGTTGTAAACGCTACTAAACCTACAATCAACAATCCTGGTAACACAGGTGACACAGTATGTAATGTTTGCGGCGAAACAATCGCAACAGGTACTGTAATTGCTCAGCTTAACGGTGAAGCTTACAGAGCTGCACTCAAGGCTGCAAAGGATGTTGACGCTTCTAAGTATACAGCAGATTCTTATGCTAAGGTAACAGAAGCACTTGCTGCTTATGATGAAGCAACAGTTGGTGCTTACACATCACAGGAAGATGTAGACGCTGCAAAAGCTGCTCTTGAAGCTGCAGTTGAAGGTCTTGTAGCTAATCCTACAACTGAAACTTATACTTATAACTTCATTGACGGTACATCTAAACCTCTCACTGTTAATAAGGGCGAAACACCTGAAAACTTTGCTAACACTCCTGCTAAGGTTACCGATAATAAGAACGGTACTCATACAACAACAACTTATACATGGTCACAGGATGGTTTTGTATTTACTGAAGTTGGTAGCGACAAAGTAGATGATTGTACTCTTAAGTACGAAACCGTTACTCAGCCTACAATTAAGGTAGAAGGTTCTAAGACAGCTACTTGCCCTGATTGTGGTTATGTATCAACACTTCCTATTGATAAGCTTAATGGTACAGAATACTATAATGCACTTGAAGCTGCACAGAATGTAAAAGCTGATGATTTCACAGCAGCTTCTTACGCAAAGGTAGCAGAAGCTCTTAAGGCTAATGCTCAGGCTACAGTTGAAGCTTACACAACACAGGAAGATGTAGACGCTGCAACAGCTGCTCTTAAAGATGCAGTTGCTAAGCTTGATACAGGTGTAGTTGTAACAGTTGCTTCAACAAAACTTGGCACAACAACTCTTAACGATGCTGATGCTACAAACGGTGCTAACGCAAGACTTGCAGTTGGTGACAAAGTAGTTCTTACTGCTAAAGCTAATAACGAAACAGGCGAATTCGTAGGTTGGAAAGTTGGTAACAAGATTGTTTCTGACGAAGCTTCATTTGTAACATATGCAACAGCTGACATCACTTACGAACCTGTATTTGCTGAAAAGGCTGACACTTCATTTACAGTAGTATTTGTTGACCCATACGGCAATGTAATTGATACTCAAACTGTTGATAGCGCAGCTGATATTACAGTTCCTACTGAACCTGTATTCCCTGGTTACACATTCACAGGTTGGTCAATGACTCAGGAAGAAATCAGCAAACTCACAGACGGTGCTACAATCTATGCTCAGTACAAGAAGGACGATGTTGCTAAGTATACAGTAACTGCTAACGATGGTGCTACAATCACTGTTAACGGTGCTGAAGTAGCTAGCCCGGCTCAAGTTGCTTATGATACTAAGGTTAGTGTTCATAAGGACGGTGCTGAAGCTTGGAAGTTAGCTGACGGTACAGTAGTTGGTTATGGCGATACTTACACATTCTTCTGCGGTTCTGATATTGAACTTACACCTGTAATGACTGCAGTTCAGCAGAAAACAACAGTTAAGATTCTTTCTGCAACACCAATTGAGGGTACAGTTAAGGTTTCATTCTTGGCAACTCGCAATGTTGCTCCTGGCGAAACAGTAGTTAAGCAGGGCTTTGTATATGGTAAGAATTTAGCTGATTCTGAACTCACACTTGATAATGTTGGCAATAAGGGTGCAGCTGCTAATGCAGGCACTGTAAAGATTCTTTACAACAAGAATTCAGCAGAGCAGATTGCTCTTGACTATGGTCTTTCAAAGAAAGATGGTAAGATTTCTGCAGTAGCATTTGTTATTACAAAGACTGCTGATGGCACATTAAAGCCAACTATGTCTAACATTGAATCTTACACTTATTGATAACAAATTATAATTTATTGATGCTTTTGCCTCTGCCTAATCGGCAGGGGTAAGGCACCGGTAAATTTGGGAGG
>OGQK01001461.1_pt1 | contig 12165 bp, 11 predicted proteins | sample 1553221 | NCBI WGS metagenome assembly OGQK01 (sample SAMEA2579996, study PRJEB22360) | human gut metagenome | biome: human gut; feature: human-associated habitat; material: faeces | place: Denmark | collected 2008/2010 | reverse complement strand
CTGTATCCATTACTGGTTCCCGATTTGGGGCGGTCATACGCAGATCGAATGTAGTGGTGATGCATCCTGTTGCCTCGTCGGCATCGCTGCGTGATACATATATGCCTGGTTCGAGGACATTGTGATCAACAGAAAAACTGGCTATACGCTCCATGGGTACTCCTGATTTGAATTGTGTGATAGATAGCGGGCTATAAGGCGCGTTGAATCGCAAGTAATTGTTTGAGGTCGTTGATTCGCTCTTCGAGATCAGCGCCTTCATCGGTCTGTGAGACCAGAACTGGGTGGTCGGGTTTGGTTATAGGACGTATGCTGCTATTGAGATCGATATGCTGTTCAATCGCGATGTTTGTACCCACGAATGGCTCATGCGTAGCAAGTGATATGCCCTGGGTATCGGAAACAAGCGTGAACCCTGCAATGCCAGTCGTTTTCTGGTAAGCAGCTGACATGCCTCCGTCGATGACCACAACTTTGCCGTTGCATTTAATGGGATCCTCTCCGTCTTTGACCTTAACAGGGACATGTCCGCAGACGATGCGGGCAGAGGTTGGATCCATGCCGAAATCTTTGAAGATGCCATCTACCACGTCTTCATTTTCGTAAAGCTGGTAGAAGGGGTTCTTCACTTCTTTGCGTGCTTCTTTTTCGGCAATTAGGTAAAGCTCAAACGTTGCCATTTTACTTTTTGCAAATAACGGCGAACCAATACCAAGCCACAAATACCACAGCAGGTCAGCTCCTTTCCTCTGAGCTGCTGGATCGGGGTCGGTAAAAGCAGCGCGGACGTAGCGGTCTACCGCATCGAATAGCTCTCGCCCCTTCATCTTTTCGCCGTAGAGGTTGGTTTCCCTTAGGCTTCCATCTGCGTTCAGAGGGACACATGCGTGGAACATCAGTGTGTTGTTCTGAATTTTGTACAGGCTGCCTCGTTCGAGGAATAAAGCGATGTGGCGCTGAAGCTTTTCGCATTTTATGAAAGCTTCTTCGAGGCTCTGCATAACAGCTTCTTCTTCATCTGTGAGTTGGTATGGATTCTCCCAATTTACAGTCGGGAAGACCGTGTCGGTGAGCTTGTATTCCACGCCATCGACGACAATCGTGTTGGTTTCGCGATTGATCTTGTGGAGCAGTTTTCTGTCTTCAAGCTCGAACGATGGGTTGTCGTCGATAAGCTTGGCTTCGATCTTAAACTGCAGGATTGCCATTGCTTTTTGTATCTTTACGTTTAGGTCGTATTCCTCGGCGCTTAAGTCGGGATCCCCTTTGAGCTTGAATGCTACGCAGGGATCGTCTTTGTATGCCTTGGAAGCAAAGTTTGCCAAGGGCAGGATGTTGATTCCGTAGGCATCGCTTAGGATGGAAAGATTGCCGTAGCGAGCGCAGTTGCGTACTACGTGTGCAATGCACCCTCGTTGTCCAAGTGAAGCGCCCATCCACACTACGTCGTGGTTGCCCCATTGGATGTCGATTTCGGGATGCTCTTCGATTTCGTCCATGATCAAATCGGGATTTGGGCCGCGGTCGTAGACATCTCCCACGATGTGGACTTGGCTTGTTGCCAGCCCCTGAATTGTGATGCATAGTGCCCACGCTAAATCTTGCTCGGTTGCCGTGTCGAATGCGGCGTCAAGAAGCACTGTCTTGCGACCGGCGCTGTGTTCTGCGGACATGATTTTTTCAACGATGGGACCAAATGGTTTTGGGCATACATCAAAAACTGCTTCAGAGGGCTGAAGCTCTGCAAAGCTAGCGCATAGGGAGATAAGATTGCTAAAGGTATTCCTAAGATCGCCATCGTTCAGTTGATCGATGGATTCCTCGGGGTAATAAACCAAGGTTGCAAGGGCGCTGCGTTCGTCTTCATCAAGAGAGTCACTGAAAAGCGCATCAATATGTTTGCGGATAGAGCCGCAGCCATTTCGGAGTATATGGGAAAACTCCTCATATTCTCCGTGGATGTCGGAAATAAAAAGCTCTGTTGGCTTAGGGAATCTCAGCTCTTCACGTTCGGCGATGATCTCCATTGCTGTTTCCTCTGGAGTAGTGAATAGTTGCGAAAGGAGTCCCAGGTAACGCTCTTGTGCGTATGCCATTACTTACCTCCTGATTGATTGAATTCCAATGTTTTCATTTTACTGATATAAAGGCTTGATTGTGCGACAGTATCCCTTCGTTTGATTTTCTTGTTTTCGTTATAAGCTTGTACGTTCTGATGTGGGTTTATTGGCTTGAACAGGTTCACTATGGCATGAAATAGAGATACACTGAGCTGCGATTGGAAACACGATGAGGCTGGTGCGATCAAGGAAATACCTGGTGAAGCTAAGCGCCGTGGCTACGGAAAAGCACTCGTTTGCTCCGATCCTGATCTGGTGAGCTTTGGCGTTACTGCGAAAGTTACCGATGAGCTTGATGCTTAAGGGATTGCCTGGTCGCTGTATGACTAGATAAAGCCAAATCATACTTTCAAAACGTCAAAGATGGTGTTGCGGCCTTTAAAGCGTCCGGAGCCGATATGATCTTAGCAATTGGCGGAGGCTCTTCTATGGGTACCGCTAAGGGCATTGGAATTATTGTCGAAAATCCAGAGTTTGAAGATGTGGTTTCCCTTGAGGGGGTGGCCGATGCCAAGAAGCATGCAGCATTCACCATTGCGGTTCCTGCCACCGCTGACACTGCAGCCGAAGTTACAATCGGCTATCTTGTTGCTGATCCGGATAAGGTTCGCAAATTTGTTTGCGTTGATGTGAGCGATATTCCGGATGTTGCTATTGCCGATCCCGATATGATGGTGTCTATGCCTGCTGGCTTAACGGCCGCTACTGGCATGGATGCGCTTACCCACGCCATCGAAGGCTATACCGCTAAGGGGGCATGGGAGCTTTCAGACATGTTCCACTTGAAAGCTATCGAGCTAATTTCGAAGAATTTGCGACATTCGGTTAAAGAAGCGAAAGCAGGAAAACCTGACTCTGGGCGAGAAGGTATGGCTCTGGGGCAATATATTGCTGGTATGGGTTTTTCTAACGTTGGTTTGGAAATTGATCACGCTATGGCTCATACGCTTTCGACTCACTACGATACGCCCCATGGGGTTGCCTGTGCGATGCTTTTGCTTATCGCTATGGAATTCAATAAGCCAGTAGCTGCAAAGCGATTAGCAGATGTTGCTGTTGCGATAGGCGTCGATACCGAAGGGATGGATACCGAATCAGCGGCTGATGCTGCTATTGAAGCGGTGCGTAAGCTTTCGTTCGATGTCGGTATTCCTGCAACTTGCGAGGGCCTTACTGAGGCGGATCTTGATCAGCTTGCATCTGAGCGATGTCCGATGTCTGCTTCCCGGGAAACCCCCGTGACGCGAGCCATGAGGAAGTAGTAGGCCTCTTCAAGAATATTTTGGTTTAATTGTTCTATGGCTAAGTCGGTCCCTGAATGCAAGTTCAGGGACCTTATTTTGCCCTCCAAGGCTTCAATCATTATGTGAATAGACGCAATTTGGGGTCGATGCGGTCGGTAAATCGCGGTTTGTTTCATTGAGGTAACACTCATGATTCTTCGGTGTTACGAGGCTTTTCCGTCATCGTTAACAAATGCATATGATGTCTTTTGAACGTGTTTCGAGTGCAAAGATCGTCTTGTCGAAAATGTGCTCGTTAGTAACAAGTTTAGGAGGTACGCACAATGCTTGACACAGGAGCAACCGCATTCATGCTGGTAAGTGCAATGCTGGTCTTTCTTATGACTCCAGGCGTTGCATTTTTTTACGGCGGACTTGCGCGTCGTAAAAACGTCGTCAACACCATGTTCATGTCGTTCGTGATTATTGGGGTGGTGGCAATCGTATGGATCTTGGCAGGATGGAGTCTGGCATATGGTGGCGATGGGTCTAATCCGTTTTTCGGTGGGTTTGACCAACTGGGATGCATGGGCGCTGTGACCGACATTGCTTGCTGAGGCGGTCGATCCCGGCGATTCGACGTATCCCGCAATCGTCGATATTGCATTCCAGGCCGCATTTGCCTGCATTACTGCTGCAATTGTTGGTGGCTCTCTTGCTGGGCGTATGAAGTTTGGCGCTTTTGTAACTTTTATTACCATTTGGATTCTTCTGATTTATGCCCCTCTCGCTCATATGGTATGGGGCGGCGACGGTAGCTTTATTGGCGACCAGATTGGTGCACTCGATTTTGCTGGTGGCGATGTTGTGCATATCAGCTCCGGTCTTACTGGCTTGGTTCTTTGCCTTCTTCTTGGTAAGCGTCGAATCTTCGGTGCGGTCAACCATCGTCCCCATAACGTTCCCTTTGTGGTTCTTGGCGCAACCTTGCTTTGGTTTGGATGGTTCGGTTTCAATGGCGGTTCTGCTTTTGCTGCTGACGGTATCGCTTCTTTGGCCTTGCTCAATACGTTCGTTGCCTCTGGCACCGCAATGATTTCCTGGATGATCGTTGAGACGATCAAGACTGGTAAGCCCACTCTTGTTGGTGCTGCGACGGGTCTTGTTGCGGGTCTTGTTGTTGTCACCCCGGCAGCTGGTTTCGTTGAGCCTTGGGCATCTATTGTCATGGGTCTTATCGTATCCCCCGTATGCTACTTCGCCATCTCCTTCTGCAAGGCTAAGATTGGCTACGACGATGCCCTTGACGCTTTCGGTTGCCATTGCGTAGGTGGCATTGTCGGTGGCATCCTTACTGGCGTCTTCTGTGTTCCGGAGTTGTCTTGGACTGATTTTGGCGGCCTTATCTACACTGGCGATCCTACGCTTCTTGGGGCACAGTGCTTGGGCATCTTGGTCACCATCGTGTTTGTTGCCGTCGGCTCCCTTATCATCGGCCTTATCGTAAAGGCTATCTTCGGTGGTCTTCGCGTCACCAAGGAAGAAGAAGCGGCAGGTATGGACATGACGGCTCATAGCGAATCCGCATACCCCGCCTTTATTGGCTTGGATTAATAGAAGGGAAGTGTTTGACCAATGAAGCGTATTGCAGCAGTTGTTCGTCCTGAAAAGCTTGAGCCTTTGAAGGAAGCGCTCTTTCAGGCAAAAATTTCCGGAATGACCATTTATCAGGTTCATGGTTGCGGAAATCAGCACGGCTGGAAAGAGTACTTCCGCGGCAGCGAGGTCTTTTTGAATATGATCCCGAAGGTCAAGTTCGAAATCATCGTTGAGGATTCTCGTGTTGATGAAATCGTCGATGTGATTGTGGGCGTTGCGCGTACTGGGGAAGTTGGAGATGGCAAGATCTTCATTTCTTCGATCGACAGTGTAGTTCGTGTTCGCACTGGTGAAAAAGACGAAGCGGCGGTTTAACCTCTCTTGTAAGGGAAACTCAACACCTCTCACACGCTGCTAAGTCATAGAAAAGGAGCCCCTGCCAATAGGTTGGGGCTCCTCTGCGTTTTGGGGAATAGTGCGTGCGGGCGGGACATGATGGGCATCGGCAATGTTTCTTATTGGTAACATGCTTTGATATGCGCGTTGATCGGCACCGTTTACCGAAAAATGCGCTATAGTTCTATCGTTAGTAATACAGACATAAGAAAGGATCGCAAGATGACTCGCAAGATCGCTATCTTCGACACAACCTTGCGCGACGGTGAGCAGTCGCCGGGCGCCTCCATGAACTCTGAGGAGAAACTGGTTATTACGCGTCAGCTACTGCGCCTTAACGTTGATGTCATTGAAGCGGGCTTTCCTGTGTCTTCCCCTGGTGACTTTAAATCGGTTCAGCAGATTGCGGCCGAGGTAGGAGATCGTGCTGTTGTCTGCGCTCTTTCTCGCGCAGTTGAAAAGGACATCGACTCCGCCGCACGCGCTTTGGCCGAGTGCAAGCGCCCTCGTATCCATACTGGTATTGGCGTTTCTCACAGCCATATTTACGACAAGCTCCGCACCACGCCTGAAAAGATTCTTGAACGTACTACTGCTGCCGTGAAATACGCTAAGAAATACGTTAACGATGTTGAGTTCTATGCTGAAGATGCTGGTCGCGCCGATTATGAGTTTCTCGCCAAAGTCGTTGAGGCTGCTATTGCCGCTGGTGCAACTGTCATCAACATTCCTGATACCACGGGATACTCCTTGCCCGATGAGTTCGGTCGTCGTATCAAGTATCTGATGGAACACGTTTCCAACATGGATAAGGCAACGCTTTCCGTTCACTGCCACAACGACCTTGGCATGGCAACGGCGCTTTCTCTTGCTGGCGTTGAAAACGGTGCGGGCCAGATTGAATGCACCATCAATGGTCTCGGTGAACGTGCTGGTAATACCGCCATGGAAGAAGTGGTCATGGGTATCAAGATGCACGGCAAGGAGCTCAACGCCCATACCGACATCAACACTCGTGAATTTGTTCGTGCATCTCGCCTCGTGTCTTCCATCACTGGCTTTATCGTCCAGCCAAATAAGGCTATTGTTGGCGCTAATGCCTTTGCTCATTCTTCTGGCATTCACCAGGATGGCGTTATCAAAGCTCGTGACACCTATGAGATTATTGATCCTCGTGAGGTTGGAGCAGGTCAGAGCTCTATTATCCTTTCAGCTCGTTCTGGTCGCGCTGCCCTTCGCCATCGTGTTGAGGCTTTGGGCTATCACATTGAGGGACAGGCATTCGAGGATCTCTACAATGCGTTCCTTGATCTTGCTGACAAGAAGAAAGAAGTATACGACGAGGATCTTGAATCGCTTTTGGGCGAGCATGGTCGCAATCAGGTTGCTCACTATACTTTGAAATCGGTTCAGATTTCATGCGGCAAACCCCTTACCCCGACGGCTACCGTTACTCTTGCCGATCCTGAAGGCCGTGAATTTGTTGCATGCTCGATTGGTACCGGTCCTGTCGACGCTTTGTACCAGGCTGTAAACCAGATCGTTGACATTGAAAATGAGCTTTCCGAGTTTGCCGTCCAGAGCGTTACGCGTGGAATCGATGCTTTGGGCGAAGTAACTATTCGAGTTACCGCGGCAGATGGTGAGGTGTTTACTGGCCGTGGAGCAGACGGCGATATCATCGTTTCCTCTGCTAAAGCATATATCAATGCGCTTAACCGCCTGATCTCCCATAAGCAGGAAAAGGCTCAATAATTTGTATTGCCTCGATTGCGGGACAAAGATTGAAGATGGCGAGCTGCAGTGTCCTCACTGCGGCTCGCTTGTCAATGACATGAAAGCTCGAATAGCTGCCGCGGAAGAGATAATTGTATATACCGATGCGGTGTCGCCTTCGCGGACGTCTAAACTACCTTTAGTCTCCGAGCGCTCCTATCAAGATTATTTGGGCAATCCGCTTGATCCTTCAAATGAGGTCGACCCTTCCAAAGTGACTAAGTCGGCAAAGGATTTAAAGGCGATACCCACCATTGGTGACGAGGATCCTTTTATTACTAAGCCGATGCAGCGTATTGTCACTGATACTGGGCAAGTTGTTGCGGATGTTGATCGCGAGCCAAAAGCATATCGTCAAGCTCAAAAGCGCCGACGCTTTCCGATCGGGCATGTTGTTATTTGCGTATTGGTGGTTGCGATTTTGGCATGCGGGTTGATTTTTGGTTCAGAAATCCAATCTGCTATCCAGACATTTGTTTCACCTGAGGTAAAAACCGATGCACCCTTCTCGCAAAGCGACCAGGGTGTAGCTTCGTCTGCTGAACAGCCGTATTCGGAAGGGGACTTTTCGTCCGATCTCTCGTATGCCTATGCAAATCTCGCCTCTTTGCGTTCCGAAGTTGATGAAGCTGTGGATGATCTGGAGGGATATTATCGGGTTTCAAGCAGTGAAACGCGTGGTAGCTATGCCGATAAATGCGTTTCATTGATCGATGAAATTACCCAAGAGCGTTCTGAGCTCTCATCGTCAAGGGAAAAAGCTCAAATTAGCGCAGATAGCGAACTCTATGATAAATACCAGAAGGTTGATGAGCTATATGGCTACCTCCTTGATAGGCTAAGTGCGATTTCGCAATGTTGGGAAGTTAGCTTGAGTTTTGATAATCCCAAGAAACACGATTCTGAGATTCTAGCTCCGCTCAAAACCGACTTAAAGGGAGGTAATTCGGTTTCCGAAGCGGCATTCGATAAGCTTTATTCTGAAGCTGATCCCTCTAAATAGTGTTGATTGCAAGCTTTATTTAATCGCCACCCCCTTAAACCGCAAAGGGGGTGGCGTTGGTCTTCGCTTTATGATATAAAAATGTACGCATGTGAAAACATGATTGCTTTCGATGTTTGGAGGAAGTGGGTTTTTACCCGCTTCTTTTGTTTGTTCGGGGTTTTGAAGGAGGGACAACGTGCTAAGTGCAAAAGAGCGCAGGTTGCTTGAGGCATTGGAGCCTTTGGCTACCGCCCATAATGTTGAAATCGTCACCGTTGAGGTAGTCGGTTCTCGTAAAGCTCCCACAATCCGCGTTTATTTGGATTGCGATGGCGGAATCGGTTTTGATGAGCTTGCGGCCTCGCAAAAATGGGTTAACGAATTGATGGACGAACTCGATCCATTCCCTGGCGCTTACACGCTTGAGGTTTCTTCTCCTGGTATAGACCGTCCTCTTCGTACCCCTGAGCATTTTCAGCGCTTTGCTGGCGAAAAGGTGCAGCTAACTCTTACTGAGCCGCACCAGGGCAGGGCAAAGTGGACTGGCAAGCTTTGCGGTATGCGCGATGAAGACGTTCTTGTCGATGTTGATGGCATCCAGGAAGCGTTGCCTTATGCGCATATTAAGAAGGCGCACATTATCGGTACTATTGATTTCAGCGGGTAGAAAGGATTTTTTACCATGGCAGCATCTGAATTGATTGAAGCCTTGCAGGCGTTGGCTCATGAGCGTAAGATCGATGAGTTTTACCTCATCGAGCGCTTGGAAGCTTCCCTGGCTAATAGCTATCAGCGCATTCTTGATCTCGAATATGATGCTCGTGTTACTATCGACCGTAATACGGGCAAGATTTATGTATACGAGCTTGTACCCGTTGGTGAGCCCGATGAGGAAACTGGCGAATATACTGAGTTTGAAGAGCGCGACGTAACGCCCGATGACGTAAGTCGCATTGCGGCGCTTAACGCTAAGAATGTTATCGGTTCCATTGTGCGTGATGCGGGTCGTCAGTCTATCTATGAAGAATTTTCTAGTCGCGTTGGCGATCTGGTTACGGGCACTGTTCTGCAGGGAACCCCCGATTTCACCATCATCAAGATCCGCGATGGCGTTGAGGCTGAACTCCCTCATTATGACTTGAAGCGAAATCCTGACGAACGCAACGAACGTCCTCGCAACGAGCATTATCGTCATAATCAGCGCCTTAAAACTTTGATCGTTGAGGTTCGCGACCCTAGTTCCGATTTGCCTAAAATGCGCGGCGAACATACTCGCCCTTCGATCGTTGTATCCCGCACTCATCCTGATCTGATTCGTCGTCTTTTTGAGATCGAAGTGCCTGAGATCTATGATGGCTTGGTCGAAATCAAGTCTATTGCTCGTGAGCCCGGCGAGCGTTCAAAGGTTGCCGTTGCTTCCCGTGAACCCAACCTTGATCCGGTAGGTGCATGCGTAGGACCTAAGGGGTCCCGTGTGCGTATGGTTGTTGAAGGACTTCGCAATGAGCGCGTTGATGTGATCCAGTGGAATGAAGACCCCGCTGTATATGTGGCCAATGCACTTTCGCCTGCTCGCGTAACCCGTGTCGACATCGATGATGAGAACAATTACGCTACGGTTATCGTGCCTGATGATCAACTTTCTTTGGCTATTGGCAAGGAAGGCCAAAATGCTCGCCTTGCAGCTCGTCTTACTGGTTGGCATATTGACATCAAGTCCGCTTCCTTTGCTGGCGAGCCGCTTGTTGCAGATACGTCACTAATAGATGAGCCTTCGGAAGAGGAATCCGAGGATGGCTTGTGCGCTTTTGAGGCCGAAGACGGTACTCGTTGTCGTAATCATGCACGTCCTGGATACCGCTATTGCGGCATCCATGCGGATCTGGAGGAAGGGGAGTAGCTTGGCAAACGTGGCTGGAAAGACACGTCAGCGAACCTGCATTGTGTGCAGAGAAAGCAACACGAAAAGCAATTTACTTCGTGTTGTTCGTACGCCTGAAGGCGCGGTTGTGTTCGACTCTACGGGTCGTATGAACGGTCGCGGCGCATATGTATGCAGCGTTGCGTGCCTCGATAAGGCCATTAAAACCAAGCGCCTCGATTCAGCGCTTAGAACGAAGTTGACAGAAGAAGATTGCGAGCGTATCGCCCAGCAGCTGCGTGAGGCGCTCTCTAATGAGGATAAGTAGACGAGGAGACCATATGCCTGGCATGCGTGTACATGAATTGGCTAAGGAATTTGATATGACCAGCAAGGAGCTGCTCGATCGCTTGGCGGAGATGAAGATCCCCGCCAAGAGTCATGCCAGCATTCTCCAGGATGCCTATGTGCAGAAGGTTCGTAAGAATCTTGAGCCTGAGATTAAGCAGCGTGCGGGTAAGCTCGAGGACGAAGAAGCTCAGAAGCTTGCTGACGAGCAGGCAAAAGAAGCAGAGCGCAAGGCCGAGGAAAAGGCTGAGCGTCGTGCTGCGGTAGAGAAGGAACGAGAAGCCCGAGAAGCTGAACGTGCTCGCCGCGAAGCTAAAGCCCACAAGGATGAAGAGGGGGCTCCTGCCAAGCGCAAGATCTCATCTTCTCCGTTTGAGAGTCTTGCATCTCAGATCGAGCGTGAGCGCGAGCGCGTAGAGCGCGAAGCGGCGGAGGCTCTTACCCGCGGGGGGCCCGCGAGGGAGCGGCAGCGGCAGCACGAGCTGCCGAAGCTGCGAAGAAGCAGGCGGTTGAGGAAGCTCTTCACAACCGTAATAACCGCAAGCATGCGAAAACGGCTGCACCTGCCAAGAAGCATACACCTAAGGCTGCACCGGTTTCGACCGGCTCCAATTTCTCTTCATTGCTTGATCAGATCAATAATGAGCGTGAGCGTCTGCAGAATCAAAAGCAGGAGGCTGCTGCTGCAAAGAAGAGCTCTCGTGATAATAATCGCAAGGGTAAAAAGAACCATCGTAAAGGAGCCTTCGGTGCCGGAGCTTGAAATCACCAACAACGAAGCTCCCTCCGAGGATCGTTATGCCCAGATGGCCGTTCAAGCTGAAAAGCTTCAGCGCGATAAGGTGCTTGCCGAGGCTCGTGCTGCCGTTGAAGCGGCAAGCCATGATGGACAAGGTCGTCGTAAGAAGCGTAAGGAAAAGCGCGAAGCCGAGGCTCGCGAGCGTGCAGAGCAGGAAGCATTGGAGAAGGGCTTAGATCCTTCGCTGGTTCTCGATGACTCTGTTGTTGAGATTCCCCAGGGTTCCACGGTTGCTCAGTTTGCTGAACTGGTTGATGCATCTCCGAATGACGTTATCAAGCGCTTGTTCCTTCTCGGTTCTCCTCTCACCCTTACGCAGACCATGAGCGACGACCTGGTTGAGCTTATTGCGGACGACCTTGGTCGCAAGGTTCGCGTTGTTTCTCCCGAGGAAGAGTTTGCTGATGGCGGATTGGTGATCAGCGACGTTGCCGCTCAGTGCATTGCTTCGCTTGCGATGCCCGAAAACAAACCTGAGCGATTCCTTGAAATCGGTGCGGGTCGAGGGACAAAAACTATCTTGCTCCAGAATGCTGCTCTTACTCGTTTTGGCGAGCAGATTCAGCTCGACACGCTTGATATGGACGTGCAACGTACAGAAGAGCGTAAAGTGCAACTGGCTAAGGCGAACATTAACCAGAGCGAGGTATTCGTCAAAGACGCAACTAATCTGTCTTCTTTTGATTCGAATTCCTACGATGCGGTATTTGTAGATGCTCCTTGCTCTGGTATTGGCACGTTGCGACGCCATCCTGACATTCGCTGGCGCATGAATGAAGACGATGTTGCATCTTTGGCTGCTATGGGCGAAAAGATGATTTTGGAAGCTGCTCGTCTTGTTAAAGTGGGAGGCCAGCTCACCTTTGCTACCTGCACGGTTTTGAGCCAGGAAAACCAGCAGGTCATTGATTCGTTCCTTGAGAGCGAGGTTGGTTCTGGGTTTGAGGTGGTTCGCACGGTTTCCGCCGATGCGCTGTCTCGAGAAAAGGTCACGGGTCCTATTTATGATGCCCATTTTGCATGCGTTTTAAAACGTGTTAAATAGAGAGTGTTCAGCA
>OGQK01001460.1_pt1 | contig 12167 bp, 14 predicted proteins | sample 1553221 | NCBI WGS metagenome assembly OGQK01 (sample SAMEA2579996, study PRJEB22360) | human gut metagenome | biome: human gut; feature: human-associated habitat; material: faeces | place: Denmark | collected 2008/2010 | reverse complement strand
CACCAGCACGACGGGCAGCCCGGGGCATTCCCGGCGCAGCTCTTCCAGCTCCGCCGCAATTTTTCCGCACCTGTCCAGGAACACGCCGCAGCCGCCCCCGTCCCAGTGGTAATAGGCCGTGGCATGCGCCACCCCCGGCAAAAAACCGGGAAACCTTTTTTCCACCCGGCTCAGGCAGCCCGCCACCACGTCCCCGAAGCCGCCGATGAACACGGCCAGGTAACCGGGAGCGCTTCCGCGGGACAGCAGGTTCAGCGTCCTTTGAAAATGCATGACGGAGCCCATGATGGAGAAATCACGTCAATATCCAAGCCCATAAGACGTTCTGGCTTGATAAAAGCTGCAAACTGTCCAAATGTGATGGTATGCAAGTAATCATTCACCAATGGGCCTTCAACGGAAGCTTTGACCAGCTTGCCTCCCTGCCCCGCCAGGAACTCGTCAACGACTGGTTCGGCTACGACGTGGAGCCAAGCGCGGAGTTCGCCTTCGCGACGGACGGCGAGTACCTCTGGTTCCTGGCCTCCCGCAGCAAGGAAGCCACCGTCCATCCGGACGCCCGGCCCGGCCAGTTCCTGCCGGAACTCTGGAGGTACGACCTGGCGGAATGGTTCATGGCCGCCGGGGACGGCACCAATTACTGGGAATTCAACCTTGCTCCCAACGGAGCGTGGTGGGCCTGCGCCTTTTCCGACACCCGCCGGGCCAATGAAGATATTCCGGCCCCGCTGGCCGTGGATACCAAGAGCATCCTGACGGACGAGGGCTGGTGCGCCATGGCCCGCATTCCGCTGAACGAACTGCGCGGCGTGGACGTACGCGACTGCAAGCTGGCCGCCACGTTCATCCTGGACACCCCGGACCAGATTTTCCTGACCACGGCGGACGACCTTTCCGGCAATCCGGACTTCCACCGCCCGGACTGCTTCTGCACCCCCATCCTCAAGTAATCCATGTCTTTGGAAGAAGACATTTCCCGCATCCTGGGGCCTGAAAAGGTCTCCGGGGCTCCGGATGTGCTGGCCGCGCACGCCGGGGACAAATGGTACGCGTCCGTGCTGCCGGAGGCAGTCGTCTTCCCGGAAAGCACGGAGGACGTCTCCCTGTTGCTGCGCTATGCCTCTTCCATGAACATCCCCGTCACGGCCCGCGGCGGCGGCGTGGGATACGTGGGGGGCTGCGTTCCCCTGCGCGGAGGCATCAGCCTTTCCCTGGAACGGATGAACCGCATTCTGGAAATCTCCCCGGAAGACGGCGTGGCCGTGGTGGAACCCGGCGTCATCACGGCGGACCTCCAGAGGGAAGCCCGCGCGCTGGGCTGGTTCTACCCACCGGACCCGGCGTCCAGGAAGGAATGCAGCATCGGCGGCAATATCGCCACGAACGCAGGCGGCCCCAGGTGCCTGAAATACGGAGTCACCAAGGCCTACGTGCTGGGCCTGACCGTAGTGCTTGCCAGCGGGGAAGTGGTGAAATGCGGGGGACGCACCCACAAGAACAAAACGGGCTTCGACCTCGGGGACCTTTTCATCGGTTCGGAAGGGATGCTGGGCATCGTCACCCGGGCCATTCTGCGGATCATCCCCCATCCGGAAGCCTTCGGCGCGCTCAGCGCCAGCTTCCCTCAGTTCCCGCTGGCCGCCGCCGCCGTGCAGCGCATCCTGAACAGCGGGCACCTTCCCTCCGCCCTGGAAATAACGGACAGCTTCACCCTCCGCGCCGCCCGGGCCTACCTGGGGGACAGCGCCCTGCCCTCCGGCAGCCGCGGCCACCTGATCGTGGAAGTGGACGGCAGGCAGGCAGCCGTGCGTGAGGAACTGGATTCCCTCTGCGTCCTGCTGGAAGAATGCGGCGCGACCGACATCCTGCGCGCGGATACGGAGGAGGCGGCGGAAGCCATCTGGCAGCTCCGGAGGGAATTCTCCTACAGCCTGAAAGCCACCGGCATGACCAAGCTGAATGAAGACATCGTCATCCCCAGGTCCCGCCTGGTGGACCTGGTGGAATTCTGCGAGGCCATGAACCGGGAAACGGGGCTGGACATCGCGTGCTTCGGCCATTCCGGAGACGGCAATATTCACACCAACATCATGGTGGACGATTACGCGGACCCGGAGAAGAAGGCCCTGGCGGACTCCTGCGTGGACAGGCTGTTCCACTGGGTGCTGGAACACGGGGGCACCATCACCGGGGAACACGGCATCGGCCTGGCGAAGGCCAAATGGTTCCGGGAGGCCGTGGGAGAAGGAGCCTTCCATCTGCACGAACTGGTCAAATCCGCCCTGGATCCCAGAAATTTGCTGAATCCGGGCAAAATGGGGCTGCCGTAACGTAAAATAGACTTCCATGACGCCTCAGGACGGGGCATCATGGCAACAGCACCTCATGAACAGCCCGCACAAGTCCATCCTGGCCACTCTTTACGACCGTTTTCCGGCCGCAAACGCCATCCTGGTGTTTATTCTGGACCATCCCCTGGCCTGGTTTACGCCCAAATGGCGCCGGAAAGGGCGCATGGCCCTGAAAGCGGTGCGCCGCTACATCAATTACAACCGCGACCTTCTGCCGCCCGAGCGCCTGGCAGAGTTTGAAGAGAGCCGCACCCTGCTCAAAACGGGCCTCCGCAGGGGGGACAGGCAGCAGGTGGAAACCATCACCGCCAAAATGGAATCCACGCTGGAATCCATTCCCGGCGCGCTGCTTTCCGGCCTGGCGGAAAACGTGGAAGTCCTGTTCGTGATCCTGGCCATTTTCCTGGGTCTGCGCGCCTACGTGGTCCAGCCCTTCCGCATCCCCACCGGCTCCATGCAGCCCTCCCTGAACGGCATCCGCGCCGTCCCCCAGGAGGGAGACCCCACCCTGATGAAGAAAATCGGGGACATGATCCTGTACGGCGGCTCCTATGTGCATGAAACAGCCTCCAAGGAAAAGAAAATCGTCCGCTTTGAACCCGGCACCAAATACCTCCTGCTCACGGTGACCAACGTGATTTTCGACGACGGCTCCAAGCTGGAAATTCCAGCGGCGGAGGCGGAAACGCGCCGCTACTTCCTCAACCAGGAACCGCGCTTCGAGTCCGAACGGCACACGCCGTTCAGAAGCTACCTGACGGGGGATACGATCGTGAACGCCCGCTTTGACGCCGGTGACCTGATCGTGGTGAACAAGATGGCCTACCACTTCCGCAAGCCGGAGCGCGGGGAAGTCTTCGTCTTTGACACGCGCGGCATTGAAGGCATCGCCAACAAGGGAAGCAGCACCGGGCAGGAAGGCGGAACGCACTACGTCAAACGCCTCTCCGGCGTACCGGGGGATTCCCTGTCCATCAGTGACTCCCAATTGATCGTCAACGGAAAACCGGCCACGGAATGGACCATCCAGAGGGTGGCCTCCGGCAAGCCTCCCTACCAGCCCTGCGGCTATGTGGCCCTTCCCGCCCCCCTCAGCCTGCTGGACGGGAGGGCCTACATCACGGAAGGGGGCACCGTGCACCTTTCCAATGATAAAAAACGCCCCTACCTGCGTGAATACGTGGCCCTGGGCGACAATTCCACCCGTGAAAACTCCTTCGACTCCCGGTACTGGGGGCCCGTTCACCAATACAACATCGTAGGCCCCGCCAGCTTCTGCCTGTGGCCCTTCACTTCCCACTGGGGGCTTATCCCCTGATTTCCAGCCCCTCCGCAGGCACGTTTTCCCCGTCAAGACATGACTCAAGCTCAGACTATTACAAGCAAGGCCAAGTCCAACCTAGCCTTCGCCCTCATTGACCTTCCTGAAGAAGAACGCCGCCACATGGCGGAATTTTACGCCTTCTGCCGCACGGTGGACGACATCGTGGACGAACCGGGCATGACGCCCCGAGAACGCCACGACGCCCTGAACCGCTGGATAGAAGTCATCAACGGCGGAGACGTTCTGGAGCTGACGGAGCTGGAAGAAGACATCATCGCCCTCATTCAGGACCTGGAGCTGGACACCACCCCCATGCTGCACCTGATTGAAGGCTGCCGCTCGGACATCTGCCAGCAGCAGCCCCTGAACCGTGACGAACTGCTGGACTACACCTACTGCGTGGCCTGTTGCGTGGGCCTCACCTCCGCCCGCATCATGGGCGCCGGAGAAGCCGCCTATCCTTACGCCATCGCCCTGGGGCACGCGCTGCAAATGGTGAACATCATCCGTGACGTGGCGGAAGACTACGGCAAATCCAACCGCATCTACCTTCCCAGGGAAGACATGGACCGTTTCGGCTACACTCTGGAAGACCTGCGCGGCAGAGTCTATTCCCCCCAGCTTCAGGAACTGCTGCAATATGAGGCGGACCTGGCGGAAAAGTTCTTCGCGGAGGCGGAGGAGGAATACAACCGCCTCAGCCCGGAAGACAAGGCCGCGCTCATCCCGGCCCAGGCCATGGCGCTCATCTACCACACCATTCTGGACAAAATGAAAGCGGGCGGATTCCGCATCTTCGACATCCGCTACCGCGTCAACACCTTCCACAAGCTCTGGCTTCTGTTCCGCACCAAGCTGGACATCGACCCCCAGTCCTACTACGACAAGTCCAAGGCGTACTATGACAAGCTGCTCGGCTTCCTTTCCCGCCCCGGCAGGAAGGATGAAAAGTAAGGGCCGCTCTCCCGGCGCACAGGGAAAAAAACCGCGGCCTTTTCCCCCCGGCCCTGCGGGCATTACGCTTGTCCTGAAAGCCGCGCTCCCGCAGGAGCGTAGCCTGCAAACTTCCGCAGGCGCCCCGCTTCTTGTTCTCACGGCACTAACCGGGCTTTGCGCGGCGGCGGGCTACCCGGAACGGGCGCAGCGCACGCAATCCGCCGGGAACCATGCTGGTACATAGATCCGTCCAAGGGAAGCGACGGCAACCCCGGAACTTCCCCCGCCACGGCCTGGAAGGGCACGTCCCCGGCCAACCGTCTCATCATGTCGCGCGGGGATACGCTCGTCATCCAGCCTGGAGAGCATGAGGCTTCCCTGGCGCTCATGGGAGAGGGCTCCAGGCAGGCCCGGTCGCCATCCGGTTCATGCCCGGCAGGCACGTCTTCAAGCACGGGGGCCTGGTCACCGGAAAGCCGCAGATTTCCAACACTAATGACGCGCCCAACGAGGCCAAGGCCATGGCCATCCGCCTGCTGAATGCCAAAACGTACGCCCGGAGGGCAAACCGGGAGCCACTGACATCCTGCTGGAGGGAAAGCCATCTTCGTCTGCATGGAGCACGCGGAAAACGTTTCCCTGAACGGCCTGGGCTTTGATTACCTGCACCCTACCATGGGCGAATTCCTGGTGACGGAGGTTGACGGGAATACCATGAAGGCGATCATTCCGGACGGCACGCTGTATAATACGGCGAAGGACGGCTCCCTGACCTGGCGCGGCCCCGGCTGGGAATTCCGGATGGGAGGATATTCCAAGGTCTTCAATGCCGCCTCCGGCACCTTCCAGGGCCGCTTTGACCCGGGAAAAACGGTCATTGAAGAACTGTCCCCCGGAAAAATCAGCATCACGTTCAAGGAAGGCGCCCCGCCCGGCTCCCTGCGCGCCAATTCCTCCTGGGCGGACAAGCTGCATTTTTCCGGATGCAGGGGAAAAATCATCGTCAGGGACTGCGTGCTGGGAGCCTCCCATGACGACGCCATCAACGTGCACGGCACCCACCTGCATATCGTGGACCAGCCGGAGCCCAATAAAATGCACCCCCAGACCTTCGGTTTTGACGCCTTCGCGGTAGGGGACCGGATCGACTACGTTTCCTGCAAGACGCTGGATCCTTACGCCTTCAATACCCTTTCCGGTATCAAAAAGCCCAATGAGAAGGAAATGGAACTCACGCTGCGGCAGCCCAACCCCGGGAACATCCAGCCCAACGACGCCGTGCAGAACGCCGGACGCCCGCCGTCCACGTCAGCAACACGGTTTGCCGCCACATTCCCACCAGGGGCTTCCCGCTTACCACCAGAAAGCCGGTGCTGATCGAACGGTGCCGGTTAAAAAAACGGGCATGGCCGCCATTCTGGTGGAGGATGACGCCTCCGGCTGGTACGAATCCGGCGTGGCTAGGGACATGGCCATCTCCCGCAATACCTTCATCCAATGCGGGGAGGCCGTCATCCAGATCGTGCCGCACGCCCCACAGCCGGAAGGGAACGTTCACGGGAACATCACCATCACCGGCAATACGTTTGACCTCGGGAACGGCACCGCCATCCGCACCCGCCATACCGGCAACGTGAAGGCGGAGAAAAACGCCTTCATCAAAGACGGTAAAAACATTCCCGCGGAGAAGGCGGCGGATATCCGGCAGGGAGCCTCCCCTTTTACCGGTGCCGTGAAACGTGCACCGTCACGGAAACGCTGTCCGTCCGCGGCAGGATGAACTTGCGCAGGGTGACGATCACGTGACGCGCGCCGAACTCCTTCAGGCAGACCTTTCCCATGTCCTCCGCCAGCGTTTCCACCAGCTTGCGGGGCCGCGCCATGGCTTCCGCCCTAAGGGCGCGGGCGATGGAATCATAACAGACGGTCCTGGAAAAATCGTCGTTCAGGCCGGAGAGGGCTTCATCCGGATAAAAAGTGATATCCGCCTTCAGGGTCTGCATGGAGGCGCGTTCCTCCTCCGGCACGCCAATGAAGGTATCCAGCTCCAGGCCGTTGATGTTGATGGAATCCTGCGTGTCGGAAGGCAGGGCATAGCGGCGCATCAGCGTGCGCAGGACAAGCAGGTCCGGAACGATGATGTCCGGCCTGGCCTTGGAAAGCTGGGCGGCGTCATTGTAGCCGGTCAGCACGGCGATGGACGTGATGCCCGCATGGTGGGCCGTCTCTATGTCATGCTGCATGTCCCCGATGAACGCGGTTTCATGGGCATGCAGGCCGTGCCGGGCCAGCAGGGTGTGGATATGGGCGTCCTTATGGCGGATGCCCGCGTGAATGGCTTCAAAATATTCCATCATGCCCAGTTCCCGGCACTGGATGTCGAATTCCTTGGCGTCCACGCTGGTGAGGATAAAGCAGCGCACGCCGCGCGCGCGGCAGAACTCCAGGAATTCCCGCGCGTTCGGCAGCACCTCCACCGGCGCGTTGGAAACGCGGAAGGCGTACCGGAAATGGTCTTCCAGTTCATTCAAATCCGCCTGGGGCAGTACGCGGGCATAGTAGTCCGGATAGGGAAGCTGGAACTCCGCCCGGAATTCATCCCTGTCCATGCAGGGTTTTCCGTACTGGGAAAAAACGTAATTGGACGCGTCCAGCGTCAGGGCCAGGTCATCCACCAGGGTGCCGGACCAGTCGAAAATGAGATTCTTGAACATGGGAATGCGTATCGGGAAAAATTCAGTCCAGGGCGTACCGCATGGCGGCCAGCCCGAAGAAGGCGGCCGTCTCCACCCGGAGAACGATGGGGCCAAGCGTAACTGGGGAGAATCCGGCCTCCAGCGCCATGGCCGTCTCCTGGTCCGTAAAGTCGCCCTCCGGCCCCACCAGCAGGGAAGCTCTCCGCACGGAGCGGGAGCGGGCTTCCTCCAGCACGTCCCTGACCGGGCGCACGCCGGGCGCCAGGGAGGCGATCACGTTCAGCCCTTTCGGCGCTCCGCGGCGCAGCCATTCCGCAAAGGGAATGGGAGCCGCCACCTCGGGAAGCGTGTTCTGTCCGCATTGCTTGCAGGCCTCCAGGGCGATGCGCTGCCACTTCCGTCTTTTGGCCTCCGCCTCCCGCGCGTTCAGGCGCACGATCGTGCGGTCCGTCAGGAGGGGAACGATGGCGGAAACACCCAGTTCCACGGATTTCTGAATGATCAGGTCCATGTTAGCCCCTTTAGGGACCGCCTGGCACAGCGTCAGATGGGCCAATTGCGGAGTGGGAGGACATTCCTCCCCCGGAGCCAGCAGCACCCCGGAGCTGCGCGGAGGTTCCGCCACCACGGCATGGGCGGCGCGGCCGCAGCCGTCAAAGACGACGCAGGAATCACCCTGTTTCAGGCGCAGAACCTTGGCGGCGTGGTGCGCCTCATCCCCGCGCAGCTCCCAGGAGGGAGCGGCCCATTCCGAAGCCGGGAGATAAAAGCGAGCCATGCGTGAAAGGGAAAACGGGCCTTACTTGTTCTTCAGGTAGCGCGCCGCCTTGTCGGCAAACGCCACGCACGCCGGCTGGTTGCGCTTCTCATCCACCGTGGAGGCAAAGGCGTTCAGCTTGTCCATCTGGTCCCTGTTGAGCTGGGTGGGTATTTCCACCTCCACTTCCACCAGCATGTCCCCTACGTCCGAACTGCGGAGGGCTTTCATGCCCTTGCCGCGCAGGCGGAAGATCATGCCGTTCTGCGTGCCTTCCGGCAGCTTGATGGTGGCCGCGCCTTCCAGCGTGGGAACCTTCAGCTTGCCGCCGGAGACAGCCAGGGAAAGAGGAACCGGAACCGTGCAACTCAGGTCGTTGCCTTCCCTCTGGAAAATATCGTGCGGTTTTACGTCAATAAACACGTGCAGGTCCCCGGTGGGGCCGCCGTGCACCCCGGCATCCCCTTCCCCGGCGATGCGGAGCTGGCTGCCCGTGGCCACGCCTGCGGGAATGCGGATGGTGATGTGGGAATCCTCCCTCACGCGCCCTTCCCCGCGGCAGACGGGGCACGGGTCCGAGATGATTTCCCCGGTGCCGTGGCAGGTGGGGCAGGTGGACTGCTGGACGAAAAAGCCGCTCTGCTGGGTGATGATGCCGCGCCCCTGGCAGGTGGGACACGTCTTGAACGCTTCCTTTCCATCCCTGGCTCCGGTGCCGTGGCAGGCCTTGCAGGTCACCAGGCGTTCAATTTCCAGCTTCTTGGTGCAGCCCTTGGCGGCTTCTTCCAGCGTAATGTCCAGGTCATAGCGCAGATCGGACCCGGGCCTCTTGGAGGACCTCTTCTGGCCGCCGTGGCCGCCACCGCCGAACATGTCCGCAAAACCGCCCATTCCGGAAAACATCTGGGCGAAAATATCCATCGGGTCCTGGAACCCGCCTCCGCCATAGCCTCCGCCCGCGGCGGGACCGCCCTGTTCAAAGGCGGCATGGCCGAAGCGGTCGTAAGCGGCCTTCTTGTCCGCATCGGAAAGCACCTCGTAGGCCTCTCCCAGCTCCTTGAACTTCTCTTCCGCGGAAGGGTCGTCCGGATTGCGGTCCGGGTGGTACTTCAAGGCCAGCTTGCGGTAGGCCTTCTTGATCTCATCATCAGTGGCGTCCTTGGAAACGCCCAGGATCTCGTAATAATCTTTCTTAGCCATGTGGCGTGAATGTTAAAAAACGGTCAAACTTGCGGTTCGGGTTCCGGAGTTTCGGCCACCACGACGTTTGCCGGGCGCAGAAGCCTGTCCTTCAGCTTGTACCCCTTGCGGATGACGCGGAGCACGGTGCCTTCAGGCTGGTCGGAGGGTTCGCGCTGGAGGGCTTCCTCCGTGGCGTGGTCAAACATGCTGCCCACTACCGGTTCAATGGCGCTCACGCCGTTGCTGGAAAGGAATTCGTCCAACTGCTTCTTCACCATGCTCATGCCGATGTAAATCATGGAGGCGGTGTCCGCGCTGGCCGCCGCCATGCCCATTTCAAAATTGTCAATCACCGGCAGCAGTTCTTCCAGCAGGCGCTGGTTGGCAAACTTGGCGCATTCTTCCTTTTCCTTCACCATGCGCTTGCGGTAATTGTCGTATTCCGCGGCGGTGCGCATGGCGGTATCCCTCCATTTAAGCAATTCCTCTTCCAGGGAAGCTTCCGCTCCTTTTTCCTCTGCGGGGGCGTCCTGGGCCTGTTCCAGAACTTCCTGCTCTTCCGCTTCCGCGTTCTTCTCTTTCTCTTCGTTGCTCATGCGGACAATGTAGATACTTTTACCGAATGCGTCAACGGCCTGCTAAGACATGGATGACGTTTGACGCGTGATGACCGGAACATGATGCAACTCATCTATGCAGAAAAGGGAATGGCGGCATTCCGGCCAGCCTCCCTAAGCTTCCGGAACGCCTGCCGCAGGCAGCAGCCGGGCAAGCTTTTCCGCGCAGCCGTCCGGCAGCTCCACCACTTTCAGCCGGGCTGACTCTCCGCGCAGCAGGCTGACGGCGGACCGGGGAACGTCCAGCCAGGCGGACAGGAACAGGATGACGGCCCTGTTCGCCTTCCCCTCCACGGGAGGCGCGGCAATGCGCAGCTTCAGCACGCGCCCGGCACGGGGATCGCCCTCCCAGCCCATCGCCTCGCTCTTCTTCGCGTTGGGAATGACTTTCAGGGCCAGCTTCATGCCTTGCGCCTTTCCGTCCCGGATTTCCCGCTTTGCCTCGCCACCAGGTCCGCGTAGCTGATAAGGCCGCCCCCGAACAGGTCCAGGGCGCTCCCCGCCGTGGCGTCCATCGCGCCGCCGCTCAGGGCGTCTATCTCGTCAAAATCCTGAATACGGCTGATTCCTCCGGCATAGGTCATGGGCAGCCGGCGCCAGCTTCCCAGCATCTCCACCAGTTCCCGGTCAATGCCCGTGCAGAGGCCTTCCACGTCCGCCGCATGAATGAGAAACTCCGCGCAGTGCTCCGCCAGCATGTCCAGCGTCTCCGCCGTCACCCGGAGTTCCGTCAAGGTCTGCCACCGGTTCATGGCCACGGCCCAGCCCCCCGGAACCCTGCGGCAGCTCAAATCCAGCACCAGGCGTTCCGCGCCCACGGCGGAAACAAGATCCTTGAGCTTCCCCACCAGAAATTTCCCCTCCGCATCAAACAGGCAGGAGGTGACGATCACATGGCTGGCTCCGGCTGAAATCCATTCCTCCGCATTTTCCGGCGTTATGCCGCCGCCCACCTGGAGGCCGTCCGGCCACGCCGCCAGGGCTTCCCGCGCCGCAAGGTCGTTGCCGGGGCCCAGCTTGATCACGTGACCGCCGTGCAGGCCGTCCCTGCGGTACAAATCCGCATACCATGCCGCGCCGCGGTCGGAGACGAAATTGGTGCGCAGGGAAGAGCCGTCCTGCGTCAGGGAGCCGCCCACGATCTGCTTCACGCGCCCGTCATGTAAATCAATGCATGGTCTGAATCTCGTCACGCGGCCACTTTGCCCGCCACGTCCCCGCAGGTCAAGAAGGGATTATCCTCCGGCCCCGTCCGGAAAAACGGGCGCGGAAAATTACACAAAACAGGCCCCGGCCACCGCTCTACCGGATAACCGCCCCTGAACATCGTTCAAGAAGCCGATGAAAAACAACCCTGTCAAAAACCACCTTCTTTCCTATTGCGCCGGGAGCGCCATGTTTGCCCTCCTGGCCTTCTCCGCCTCCGTTGCGGAAGCCGGAATCCATCTGCACGGAGAAATCCGCATGGCCCCGGGAGGACAAGCCAGCCTCCCGTACGTCTCATCCGGATTCCCCATCTGGGGCTATTCCGCATGCGGCCGGCCCATTTACGCCTATACCCCCGCAGGCATGCCCATCTACGTCATCAGGGGCATCTACCGCGGCTGCTACGTTCCCGCCTGGAATCCCAGGCCGCATTATCACGGCCCCTTCTGGCCTGCGGGCGTCTGCCGCGGACGCCATGCCGCACATCCGCGGCGCGGAATGCCATGGCCGCCGCCCCGGCCCCGCTGGCGGCCCTGCCGCCCCAGGAATAGCCCGGCGGGGGCCCCCCGCCCCATTTCCACCGCCGGTAAAACAACAAACCCCGCGGAAATTACGGAACGGAAAAAGGGCTCTCATGGAACAACGCGCCTTCCCTTTATTCAGGGAAGGAAAGGCCGTACCACCCTTCCCCGAGCAGCTTCACCAGGGTGAAGGAATATTCCCCCTTGCGGTTGGGCTCCTTACTGCGGGAAAGCAGGACGCGCACGCGGAGCATGTCAAGCTCGTCATTAGCGTTCAGCACCCGGTATGGGGAATGCTCCATTTCCTCATTGATTTTAAACAGCATAAACAGGCGCTTGCCTGTTTCCGATTTTCTGGGAACATAAACCATGGGCCGCGCAATGCTGCGCTCCTCCGACCCGTTCATTCCGGGAGCGATCAGCTTGAACGCGTAATTGTCCTTATTCTCCGACATGCGGTCCCGGATCATCCACACGCGGAATTCCGCGATGTCCTCCCCCTTTCCACGGACAAAATCCTCCCAGTTCACCGGCTGAGAGCGGGGGGAACGCTGGCCAGCCCGACTTTGAGCGCCCA
>OGQK01001455.1_pt1 | contig 12215 bp, 10 predicted proteins | sample 1553221 | NCBI WGS metagenome assembly OGQK01 (sample SAMEA2579996, study PRJEB22360) | human gut metagenome | biome: human gut; feature: human-associated habitat; material: faeces | place: Denmark | collected 2008/2010 | reverse complement strand
AGGGCATATGAACGCTTTTATGGAAAGTGTAAGGTAAAGCCCCTATTTATACAGCGGGTGGCACTTTATCCAATCCATTACGTGCAGACAACTCCACCGGTATGTTTTTCGCAGGATATATGCAATTACACGGTGAACGGCAGGGAGAAAATCCATAAATATCTGCAAAATTTCAGTTATGATACATTGCAATATATCATGAAGAATCCTGTTCAGACATTCTACAGAATCTGAATTCTCTACTATAATACTGATCACTGCAATTCTGCTTTCCATAGAAACACCTCTCATATAATTAGTCAACTTATCTGCACATTAGAATTTACAAAAGTTAACAACTCTCTGGATCTGGTGACTGATCGGATAGTAATCATAACCATAAACCCCTGTCATCCAACCGGCATACTGTGCTTCCGGATCATAATAAAGACCATTGATCTTTACCCAGCAATGACGGGTGAAGCCATCTGCCGCTCCATCTCTGCTTCCCGGTACCCGGCCACAGATCATATACGGTGTATATCCTATTTCTCTTGCAAGAGCAGCAAAAATACAGGAAAATCCATAACAGTTGCCATATCCTGTACGAAACATCCTCAATGCCTCACTGCGCGCCCAGCCACTCTGGTAAATGTTAGGATCCGGACCACCATAGTAAAATCCTCCGTAAACAACATATTTCCAACATGCATAAAGCTTCTGGCTCTGACTCATACCTGAATTTGTGATTGACGATACAATCTGCATCACACGCATTTTCAGCAGAGCATTATAATCTTTTCTTGCAGCACCGGAATTGGTAAAATAAAGCTGGCCGTTCTGTCTGGATTTCTTCTGATACAGCCTTCCTTTTGGATCCGCATAATACAGATTATTCTTATAGATAAAATATCCAATGCTGGCACGGCCGTGTTCTGTCCTTATATGATAAATATTGGATCCGGATTTTACAATTTTATTCTGTTTATTCTCAAATAAACGTCCTTTCTCATCAAAAACATAAACTACATTGTTGATACGCTGTCCTCCCCGCACAGCATTTCCATTTGCGCCAAAATAATACTTATAGCCATTATATCTCTTCCATTTGTTCTTAACCATTTTTCCCTTATAATAATAGTAAATCTTGTTTCCCTTTGTAACCAGTTCTCTTATGGGAACCGGAGATGGCGTCGGGGATACCCCGGGCTGCTCTGTAACAGGAATATCACTTTCCGCAGCCTGTACACCAAATACCGGCATAGCTAAAACAGCAACTGCCATTATGATAAAAAGCAACTTTTTCAATGTTTTCATAAACCTTTTTCTCCTTACACATTTTCATAATCTCAGAAACAAAAATATAACTACACTCCATGACTACAATCCTGTCTCTTCCATTACCTTCTTCACTTTAGTGTAACAAAAAATTTATCTGATTTCCACATTTTTGTGGCATTTTAGCAAAAAATACTGCTGTCCGAACTTTTATCAATGTTTCGAACAGCAGTATCTGCTATATCTCTGAATTATTATAATTTCTTACCTGTAAGCATTTCATAACCCTGAAGATATTTTCCGATTGTCTTATCTACAATATCCTGCGGAAGTGTCCAGTCATTGTCCGGATTTGCTTTCAGCCAGTCACGTGCAAACTGTTTGTCAAAGGATGGCTGGCCATGTCCCGGTTCATATCCTTCAGCAGGCCAGAAGCGAGAGCTGTCCGGTGTGAGCATCTCATCACCGATCACCATGTTTCCGTCTTTATCCAGACCAAATTCAAATTTGGTATCTGCGATGATGATTCCCTTGCTTAATGCGTATTCCGCACATTTCTTATAAAGTGCAATTGTATTATCACGAAGTTTTGCAGCTAATTCCTCTCCTCTGCCCGGGAAATATTTCTCAAGGTGAGCGATACTCTGCTCATAGGAGATATTTTCGTCATGATCACCAATCTCAGCCTTTGTGGACGGAGTATAAATTGGCTCAGGAAGCTTGTCGGATTCCTTCAGGCCTTCCGGTAATTCAATACCGCAGACTTTACCTGTCTTCTTGTAGCTTTCCCAGCCGCTTCCTGTAATGTATCCACGAACAATACACTCGATAGGCAGCATTTCAAGCTTACGGCACATCATGCTGTTTCCGTCAAATTTCTCCTGCTGGAAAAATTCAGGCATATCTTTTACATCTACAGAAATCATGTGGTTCGGCAGAATGTCTTCTGTCATGTCAAACCAGAACTTGGACATCTGAGTCAGTACAGTTCCCTTCTTGGTTACCTGATTGTTCAGGATAACATCAAAGCAGCTGATGCGGTCTGTCGCAACCATGATCAGGCTGTCACCGTTGTCATAAATCTCACGTACTTTACCTTCTTTGATTGGTTTCATTTCCTGCATTTTTTCGCACCTCAATATTCGTTATGTAATTTGTAAAACTCCAAAATCATCGGCCTTTGCCGAAATTACTGTATTACCGTACCACTATCTCTGTAAGATTGTCAATACACTGAATTTTATTTAGCTTTGCTGATAAAATGTAAGCAACTGTTAATTCTCACTTCATATCACGAAACGGCTTTATTCGTCCTTCGCCCATCCGTAAGAATATTTCACAGCCTTATTCCATCCTTTGATCTTTTGCTCTCTTGTTTCTTCAGTGATAGACGGGTAGAATTTCTGGTCAATGGACCAATTGTGGCGCACTTCTTCTTTACTGCTCCAGTAGCCTACTGCCAGACCTGCCAGATAAGCAGCCCCCATTGCAGTTGTCTCAACACAGCATGGACGGTTGACCGGTGCATTGATAATATCTGCCTGTGTCTGCATCAGGAAATTGTTGGCACTGGCTCCGCCATCAACTTTTAATGCCGCCAGATTAATGCCTGAATCTGCTTTCATGGCATTTAGTACGTCATTTACCTGATAGGCAATAGATTCCAGCGTTGCGCGGATAATGTGATATTTGTTCACACCGCGGGTAATTCCTACGATCGTGCCTCTCGCATACTGATCCCAGTGGGGAGCTCCCAGTCCTGTAAAGGCCGGCACAACATAACATCCATGTGTATCTGATACTTTATTTGCCATATACTCGGAATCTTCAGAGGAATCAATTACCTTTAATTCATCTCGCAGCCACTGGATAGCTGCACCTGCAACAAAAATTGATCCTTCCAATGCATAGGTTACCTTTCCGTCCAATCCCCATGCAATCGTAGTAACCAGTCCGTTTTTTGAAAAGACAGGTTTTTCTCCTGTATTCATCAGAAGAAAACATCCTGTGCCATAAGTATTTTTTGCTTCTCCGGCATTAAAGCAGGTCTGGCCAAACAAAGCAGCCTGCTGATCACCTGCTGCACCTGCAATAGGGATAGCACCGCCAAGGACTGCCGGATCTGCTTTTCCATAAATACAGCTAGATGGCATTGGTTTGGGAAGCATGGACTTTGGAATGTCAAGTTCATTCAGAATTTCCTGATCCCACTGTAAAGTATTGATATTAAAAAGCATGGTTCTGGATGCATTGGAATAATCTGTAACATGGACTCTACCCTTTGTCAGTTTCCAGATCAGCCAGGTTTCCACAGTTCCAAACAAAAGCTGCCCTTTCTGCGCTTTCTCTCTGGCTCCTTCTACATTGTCCAGAATCCACTTTATTTTTGTTGCAGAGAAATAAGCATCGATCACAAGCCCTGTTTTCTCCCTGAATTTCTCAGTCAGTCCTCTGGCTTTCAGCGAGTCGCAGTATTCCGATGTTCTGCGGCACTGCCATACGATTGCATGATAGACAGGTACGCCGGTATTTTTATCCCATACGATAGCAGTTTCTCTCTGGTTTGTGATTCCGATCGCAGCAATCTTTGAAGCGTCTGCTCCGATCTTGGTCATTGCCTCTACTGCCACACCCAGCATACTGGCCCATATCTCATCTGCATCATGTTCTACCCAGCCCGGTTTCGGGAAATACTGGGTAAATTCTCTCTGTGCAACACTTAAGCGTTCTCCCTTTTCATTAAACAGGATACAGCGGTTGCTGGTCGTCCCGGCATCCAGTGCCATAATATATTTTCCCATAAAAGATTTCCTCCGTTCTCTTTCAATGTACTCTCGGAATCTTTTTGTACTTGATTTTGTAAGAAGATTTTTTGTTAGATGTGCCCAAATTTTTGAGGCGTACGCGGTGCGTACGTTGATAAAATTCGGGTGCAGCTAACAAAAAATCAGCCGCAAAAGCAAGTGCAATAAAGACTCCGAGAGTACATTTTATTATTATAACCATACCACAAACATCTGAAGGTTGCTATTCTTTTTTATTCATGTTATGATGCAGACAAAACAAACCTGTTATTGTTCACTCCGTTCTCAGTAATACGCTTTGCAGGATATTATCAGTGAACAGTAACACAAACCTTACTGCTATTATAGAAAGATGGAGTACAATATTTTGAAGAAAAAAGAATTTATTTTTATAGGTGGTATTCTTATTCTTGCACTGGCGATGTGGGGAGGAATGTCTCTTATAAATAAGGGCAGTCATGGTTCCATCCGCATTACTGTAGACGGAAAAGAATATGGAACTTATTCTCTGGAAAAGGATCAGACGATTAAAATCAACGATACAAATGTCTGTGAGATCAAAGACGGTCAGGCACGTATGATCTCTGCACAATGCCCCGATCATCTGTGTATGAAACAGAAGGCAATCGATGAAAAAGGAGGCACCATCGTATGCCTCCCTAATAAAGTCGTTATTGAAGGGGAAAAAAGTACTGACAGTAAAAAAACTGACGAACCGGTAATTGACGCAGTAACCTGAGCTCTCCGTTGCCTGTAACTGAATAACTGTTTCACAGTTCGGCTAAAAAGCAAAATTAAAAGGAACCATATTATACGGCAGCTATATGATGATACACACCAGCCCGCCCTTACTGTCATTGACAATTTTCTGCATGGTATCCTGAAGCTTTACCTGGCTTTCTTCGCTGATAGCTGCAATCTTGCTTCGGATGCCATCCTGTACCAGCTGCTCAATGGATTTACCGAAAATATTAGTCTCCCAGATACTCTCCCCCCTCTGGCTGCCTTCGTCAATATACTGGATCAGATCCTTTGCCTGCTGTTCTGTTCCTACTATGGGAGCAATTTCAGTTTCTATATTTGCCTTTATCATATGGATAGACGGACTCTTTGACTTGATCTTTACTCCATATTTATTCCCCTGTCGGATCACTTCAGGCTGTGCGATCTCAATCTCATCCAGATTCGGGACAACCACACCATAACCGGTTCCACGCACTGCTTCCAGTGCAGCCTGCACTTTTACATATTCCTCTTTCATATGTACCAGTTCCTGCATTGTATGGATCAGTTCATATTCACTCTCCATTTCGATTCCACTCATCTGACTGAGCATCCTGTAATAATATTCTTCCTTTATGCGTATTCTTACCTTTACTGTTCCATCGGATAAGCCTACATCTTCCAGAAGGGAATCCTGTACATAAGGTCCGGATAATTTTACAGATTCCTTTGTGATATCACGTATATGCTGCATACTTTTCATTTTATCCCTGATCTGTGAAAGGATCTGCTGTTTTAATTCATGCTCCAGGGGAAGCATTTCTACCCAGCGCGGAATAAAAAACTGAATCTGACTGACAGGAAATTCATATAAAACCTTCTCCAGAATCCTGGCAATATCTTCTTTTCTCAATTGGTCACAGTTTACTGTCAGAGCAGTTACCTTATATTTCTGTTGGATTTCTTCCGCTGTTTTCAGAGCCGCATCTTTATATGGCATCTGCGAATTTACCAGCACGATAAATGGTTTCTGCTGTTTTTTCAGTTCCTGAATAGTCTTCTCTTCTGCCTCCGGAAAATTGTCTCTGGGAAGTTCACCGAAACTTCCGTCAGTTGTGACCACAATACCTATTGTGGAATGCTCCTGAATTACTTTCTGTGTTCCGATGCGTGCGGCCTCGCGAAATGGGATTGCCTGCTCAAACCAGGGAGTTTTTACCATTCGTTCTTTCCCGTCCTCCGTCTGCCCGGATGCACCCTTTACCAGAAAACCCACACTGTCGATCAGGCGGATCTTTACCTGCTGATCTTCTCCGAGAGTGATGGGAACTGCTTCTTTGGGAATAAATTTTGTTTCTGCTGTGGTGATGATTTTGCCTGATCCGCTTAAAGGAAGCTGATCTCTGATCTCTGCCTGCTTTGTATCTGACATCTGCGGCAATGCAACAAGTTCCATGAATCTGCGGATAAATGTAGATTTTCCTGTGCGGACAGGTCCTACGACCCCTATGTATATATCTCCCCCTGTACGGGCCTGGATATCACGATACACCTGAAAATTTTCCATAAAAATAGCCCCCTTGCATATTTACACATAACCTTCATGTATTGTTATAAAATATGCAAGGAAGCTTTAAAATATTCTATTTATCATTTGGATATATTGTTACTGTTCACACACCACTATCCCGAGACATACAAGCCAAAATTCTATTGCCGCAGGCAATCTGGAATGAATTTTGGCTACGTTACTGTGAACGGAGTGAACAGTAATGACATATTGTTACTGTCAGGTATCACAGATGTTCCTTAATAGGAATCATTGTGAAGCAGATGATGCTCTTTGCCTTTCAGAAGTCCGTTGTAAAGTTCCAGAACTAACGGGTTTTCATCGGATTTCTTAATGATAGTTGTATTATCTGCATTATACAGGCCCTTAGCTCTCAGAGCTTTGGTTCTGTCGCCGGATCTTGTCGGCTGCCCGCCACCCATGATACATCCGCGGCGGCATGCCATGATCTCGATCAGATGATATTCTTTCTCACCATTCTTAACCTGTTCCATAACGGTTCTTGCATTTGCAAGGCCGCTGGCAACACAGATATTAAGGTTCATTCCTTCATAAGGAACTGTAAATTCCTTGATTCCCTCATCTCCACGAACACCGCATTCTGCGATCTCATGCATGGTTTCTTTGCTGTGATCCGGAGTCAGGCGGCGGAGAACTGCTTCTGTAACACCTCCTGTAACACCGAAGATAACACCACCACCGGAGCCGAAGCCAAACGGCATATCACAGGCTTCCGGATCAAGAGTTGCAAAGTCAAGACCAAAGTTATCGATCATGCGGAGCAGCTCTGTAGTTGTAATAACGATATCTGTATCCTGTTCACCGTCTGTGAAGCTGTTCGGACGAACTGCTTCTGCCTTCTTGGCTGTACATGGCATAATAGAAATCATAACTGTTTTCTTGCCGCCGGCATGTTCCGGATCGCGGAAGTACTCTTTGATTACTGCTGAGAGCATTCCCTGTGGAGAACGGCAGGTAGAAAGATTAGGAATATACTCCTTGTACTGGTCTGTGATAAACTTCACCCATGCAGGACAGCAGGAAGTAAGAAGCGGAAGTTTCTCACCCTTCTTAATTCTGTCAAGGAACTCGGCACTCTCTTCCATAATAGTAAGGTCAGCACTGAATGAAGTATCATAAACTTCATCGAATCCCATTCTGTGGAGAGCATTGACAATCTTACCCATAACACTCTTGCCTTTGGTCAGTCCATAATGATCACCTACTGCGACACGTACTGCAGGAGCAATCTGAGCAACTACACGTATATTCGGATCAGCAAGTGCTTCCCATGCCTCGTCCATATGTGTCTTGATCGCAATCGCACCTGTTGGGCAATATACACGACACTGACCGCAGTTTACACATTCTGTCTCTGCGATTTTTTTGTTAAATGCAGGCATTACCATGGCCTCAGTTCCCCGGAATGCAAATCCTAAAGCTCCGATTCCCTGAAGTTCTTCGCAGGCACGTACGCAGTTACCACACAGAATACATTTGTTTGGATCACGAACCAGAGAAGGAGAACTTGTATCCAACTCATGATATTCCCTGGTATTTTTGAAACGGATTGTCTGTACGCCCAGCCTGTGTGCCAGTTCCTGAAGGACACACTCACCACTCTTAACACAGGTTGTACAGTCACGACAATGTGCTGCAAGCAATAATTCTACAATTAGTTTTCTGTATTTCTTGACTCTTCCGGAATTGGTATAGATCACCATTCCATCTCTTGGCTGTTCAGAACATGAGGCAAATGTTTTTCCCCTCTCGTCTTCAACTGTACATAAACGACAGGCACCAAAAGTGGATACCTCTGAGTGGTAGCACAGTGTCGGAATATTGATCCCTGCCTTGCGGATGACAGACAGGACATTTTTTTCATCGGTAAATTCTACCTTTCTACCGTCAATTATCATATGGCCCATAGTGTATCCTCCCTTCTATGCTTCCACATATACTGCATCAAAGTTACAGTTGTCCTTACATGCACCGCATTTGATACAGATGTCGTTATCAATGTGATATGGATGTTTGATCTTACCTGAGATCGCACCTGCCGGACAGTTCTTTGCACATTTACCGCAGCCGATACAGAACTCAGGGTTGATGTGGAACTGACGAAGAGCAGTACATACTTTTGCACGGCATTTCTTATCGCGGATATGTTCCTCATATTCATTGCGGAAGCGTTTGAGAGTACTGATAACAGGAAGAGGTGCACTCTTGCCAAGTCCGCACAGAGCCATGTTCTGAACCATATTTGCAAGCTCTTCCAGCTCATCCAGATCGGACATCTCACCCTTGCCATCTACGATCCTCTCCAGGATCTCCAGCATACGTTTGGTACCCTCACGGCACGGTACACATTTACCGCAGCTCTCACGCTGGGTGAAGTTCATAAAGAATCTGGCAACCTCAACCATACAGGTATTCTCGTCCATAACTACCAGACCACCAGATCCCATAATCGCATCTAATTTTTTGACAGAATCAAAATCAAGAGGTGCATCCAGCTGGTCAAGGATCAGACATCCGCCGGACGGACCGCCGATCTGGACACCTTTAAATGCGGCGCCACTCTTTAAGCCACCACCGATATCATAGATAATGTGGCGGAGTGTGGTTCCCATAGGAACCTCGATCAGACCGGTATTCTCGATAGAACCGGTCAGTGAGAAGGTTTTTGTTCCGGGGCTTCCCTCTGTACCGATGGTGCGGAACCAGTCTGCTCCCTGAAGAATAATCTTCGGTACATTAGCATAGGTTTCTACATTATTAAGAACTGTAGGCTTACCCCACAGACCTTTCTCTACTGTACGGGGCGGTTTTACACGAGGCATACCTCTGTTACCCTCGATAGATGCGGTAAGTGCCGAACCTTCTCCACATACGAAAGCTCCGGCACCTCTGTTGATATGTAAATGGAAGTTTACACCGGAATTTAAAATATTATCACCTAACAGGCCATATTTTTCTGCCTGTTCAATCGCCATCCTAAGTCTCTTTACCGAAAGAGGATACTCTGCACGAACATAAATATATCCATTCTCCGCACCGACTGCGTAGGCTGCAATAGTCATACCTTCGATCATCTTATATGGATCACCTTCCATGACGGAACCATCCATAAATGCACCGGGATCACCCTCATCACCATTACATACAACATAGCGGGTTTTCTCTGCCTGGCGTGCAACCTGAGACCATTTCTTGCCTGCCGGGAATCCTGCACCGCCACGACCGCGAAGCCCGGATTTAGTTACTTCATCAATAACTTCCTGCGGGGACATGCTTCCCATCACTTTTGCAAGTGCCTGATAGCCTCCCACAGCAATATACTCTTCGATAGATTCCGCATCGATTTTTCCGCAGTTTTCAAGAACGATACGTGTTTGTTGATTTAAGAAAGGAATATCATCAGGATGTGGACAGACTGTATTATTATCACGATAAAACAGTCTCTCTACAGGTTTCCCTTCCAATATAGTTCTCTCCACAATTTCCTTACAGTCTTCCGGCTGTACGTGAACATACTGATAATCATATGGTTCAATTCTCATCAGAGGTCCAAGTTCACATAAGCCCTGGCACCCTGTCTTGATCACGCCTACATGAGGCACATCCTTCTGCATTTCAACTGTTACTCCATCAATTCTCTCACAGAGTACTGACATCTCTTCATAAATCTTCTGCGCTCCGGATGCGATACATCCGGTACCTGAACAGACAAGAACGCGGCAGGTATAAGATTTAATCTGCTCATTTACTTCAGCCTGCTTATTTAACAGGTCTTCTTTACTCTTAATACTCATACGCACTCTCCTCTCAGTTTATTCAAAAGTTCTACAGCTTTCTCAGGAGTCATCTTCGGATGTACTTCATCATTGACAGTCAGTGTGGGGGCAAGTCCACATGCACCCAGACAGGATACTGTTTCTACGGTAAAAAGCATGTCATCTGTAGTGTGTTTCTTGTTGCTCAGTCCAAGTTCCTTCATCAAAGCCTCTTTTACAGGCATGGATTTTCTCACATGACAGGCTGTTCCGTCACACACTTTAATGACATATTTCCCTTTCGGCTCAAAAGAAAAATTCTCATAGAATGTGGCTACACTGTAGGCCTTGGCTTCTTTTACTCCGATTTCTTTCGCTACATAAGTCAGCAATTCTCCCGGCAGGTAACGATATTCCGCCTGAATATCCTGCATGATCGGAATCAGCGATGCTGCTGTACGTCCGTAGTGCTCGATGATCTCATCCGCTTTTCTGTAATAAGACTGGTCTAACATTCGGTTCCCTCCTTAAATAGTAATTTTGATACACCGGTTTTAATATAGTACCGATATATCGATTCCCACGCAGCTTTAGTTATTTTCAACATATGTGCTGTTGATATTATACATTATATAGTTGTTTTGCACAATATCATTTTTGAAATTTTCTGAAATTAATTTATAACAATTTGTTATAGATGTATAGTATTCATAAATGTATATAAATGAAAAGCAATTTCTTTAACAGGGTTGTTAATTTAATAGCAATATCAAAACAAAAAAAGATCATTGAAAAGAATATTATCTTCTTCTCAATGACCTTTCTGGAAATGGCTGCATTATTTAATTTCATGTTCCTCATGGAAATGCTTATATTTTTCTATAAACATCAACAGAAAGCTGATCATAAGGAATCCACAGGAAACCCAGATCATTCTGATTCCATAGCGTATGGACAGATTTCCACCAATGCCGGCACCCAAGGCAAACATAAGGATGATTCCAAAATAATACATCGCCTGTTTTAGCTGTTTTGATTTTTTTTCACGAAAATAAACTGACAACGCAGCTGTACCACTGCGCAAATTACCGATACACATAGTACTTGCATAGGAATATCCGTTTACCTTGCGGAAGGACTGTACCTGCATTGCACAGGCGAAAGATGCCATGGCATTTGCCAGCATATTGTATTCGGTTGGCAGGAAACCTACTGTAAATAAGATCAGGATTTCTGCCAGCAGAACACCCTGCCGCCAGTGGAGCTTCTGCGCATATTTATAATTTGCCTGTATTTTCTCCGCAACCCATACGCCCAGTGCAAAGAAAATAATAGGAAAGAAGTATCCCAGTCCTGCTGTCAGTTCTCCTGCCATAAAGTGCTGGCTCATAAGAACGACGTTTCCTGTCTGTGCATTACAGAATACTTCGTTTCTTGCATTATAGGTGTAAGCATCCTGAAAACCTCCTGACAGTGCCAGGAATGCACTGTTTAAAAAGGCTTCCGACATTTGTATTTCGTGTTGATTATGATCTTTCATGATTTTCCCCGTTCAAGTTTATTTGCAGTTATCTCCTGTACGGATAACTGCCTTTATTCTTTTACCGTTTATTTTCAAACATTCGAAATCCGCTGATTTACTGCGTAAATCGCTGCTTTCTCATGTTTGGCGGGTCCCTTTTTGACCCTGATTATCATGTTATACGTTTATAGGTCAAATGTAAAAGATATAATTCATATTATTGTATATATGATTTTTATATATTGGATACAATATATATATAATTTTGGCTATATAAAGCAACTTCCATATACTGTATGTCTACAGCATATGGAAGTTATTTTTTTATGTATCTGCAGAATTACTTATCTCCATGTTCTTTGAGATATTCTGCTTTTCCCATCTCGTACAGATTATTACCTTCTGAGTCAATGATGACTACAAGAGGCATATCCTCTACATACAATTTACGAAGTGCTTCTGCTCCCAGATCTTCATATGCGATCAGTTCGGCCTTTTTGATGCATTTTGCAAGAAGCGCACCTGCACCGCCGATAGCTCCGAAGTATACACCGTCATATTTC
>OGQK01001452.1_pt1 | contig 12232 bp, 10 predicted proteins | sample 1553221 | NCBI WGS metagenome assembly OGQK01 (sample SAMEA2579996, study PRJEB22360) | human gut metagenome | biome: human gut; feature: human-associated habitat; material: faeces | place: Denmark | collected 2008/2010 | reverse complement strand
TGTCTTTGATATCCAGTTTTCCATAAACTTTTTCTTTGCCCACTTCGGGATTACATTGAATGGATATACCGTAATACTTACTCAGTTTTTTAGTAATCTCAGACAGATTATTTCCTTCCAGCATAAGTATTCCATCCACCCAACTGATATATCCGGTAACATCCACTTGCTTTTGATAAGCGATATTGCCGTTGGTAATATTTAGCAAATCACTTGGAACCAATTGTGCTTTTTTCTCATTCTTATCAGTCACCTCTACCGAGCCCTCTACCAATACAATGTTCGTAGCTTCACCTTCATAATTTGAGATATTAAACTTAGTTCCCAAAACACGCAAATTAAAACCGTTGGCTTCTACAATAAACGGATGTTTCTTATCGTGTGCTACTTCCAAAAAAACTTCTCCCTGGGCATATATTGTACGAGTTTCTCCCTTAAAACGACGTGGATAAATCACTTTCGACTGAGAATTCACAGTGACCAAAGTCCCATCAGAGAGTTCTATCTTAGCACGCTTTCCTGCCGGAACCAACAATTGGTCGTATTCTTCCAGCTCTGCAACCTTTCCTCCCTCTTCTTTCTCTTCTTCCACTTTTTGTGAATTAACAGCCACCTTTCCTTCTTTCGTATATTTAATAAAAGCATTTTCATCCAGATTCAATTGTTCTTTGGAAGTTATCAGAGTCACTTCATCGATTGCCGAGTTCTCCATCTGCTCTACCATTGCCTGAAAATTCTGCTTTTCCTCTCCGGTCTGGTTCAGGAAGTATATAGTTGAAATACAAATCAGAACAGAAGCGGCAATCGAAGCAGAAGCAACCAAGAAGTAATTTCTTCTGCGTCTCATAGCATCACGTTTTATTTTTTGCTGTGTCTTCTCTATAATAGAAGATGCATCAATTTTTTCCGGCATGCAATCTTTCCAAAAGAATTTCAATTTCTCGCCTTCGGACATAGCAGCAAACTCATCCTCAGTATTCTCCCGGGAATTCAGTTTACCAAATAAATCAGTCAGACGGTTATATTCTTTCAAATTCATATTCTTTTTTAAGTTGTTCTATTATTATAGTCGCAACTTAAAAAGAAATCTTTAGGTCAAAAACGAACTTTTTTTCGTTTTTTCATAAAAAAATAGAACGTGCCTTAGAATAGCGTGTAGTTTTTTTAGGGAAGAAAAAATAGAGAATCTTCCGAACCCCTTCGGATTATTTCTTTTTTGGAGAAGCTATCTTCAAGCTTTTAGATAGCGCTTCTATTGCGTAAGCGATGTGATAATTCACCGTCTGTACAGAGACTTCAAGCATCTCTGCTATTTTAATATAAGGTAGCCCCTCTATCTTTGCCAGAAAAAAGACATGCTTGCATTTGGGCGGGAGTTTTTCAATAGCATTATTTATTTCTGCCACCTCTTCCTTACTTATAATTTCCTCATCGGGCGATTGCACGGGTTCAAAAGAGAAATCACTAATTTCATCAAATGAAAGTTCATTCTTCCCGGTTTCTTTTCTTAAATACGAGATTGATTTGCGATAGGTGATTGTTTGCAGCCAGGCATTCATATATTCAATCTGCACCAACCCCTTCCTGTTCTTCCAGACCTCGAAAAAGACATCACTCACTACTTCCTCGGCCATTTCTTTCTGTCCCAACAAGCCATAAGCATAATAATATAAGCGCGTAGAATAATGCTCCATGAAACGGGTAAAAACCATTTCATCGCCATCTGCAATTTTGCTTATGTCTTCACTTTTCACTCTCACGAATTATTGTACAGATTACTTTTCAATTAACAAAATCGAGTCAAATATACAAGTATATCATCAATTATAAAAATAATAAGGCTTTAAAAGTTTTCAAATATAGGAAAGTTTCCACAATAGAAGTTCCGCATCCGACTATAAAAGTCTTTTACTCAAATAGCGTACCGGATACCACACAGAAAGGAATCCGACAGTCAGAACGGTTATGAAGACAAGCACAACATCCCACGCATGAACACTGACAGGGTAGGCGTCCACGATAAAAGTACCACCGCCTCCACCTAGCGAAATTACGCCAAATTTCTGCTGGATAAAACATAAAATTAATCCGAGAATAATACCAGAGATAGCCCCAAAAAGAGAAATAAGACGTCCCTCAAATAAGAATATCCGGGAAATAAGTTTATCATTAGCCCCCAGACTGCGTAATGTTACAACATCATCTTTTTTATCCAGTATCAGCATAGAAAGAGAACCGATCACATTAAAACAGGCAATCATAAGGATAAAAGTCAAAAATAGATAGGAGATCAGTTTCTCAATTTCCATAATACGGAACACATCCGCCTGCTGCTGATAACGGTCCTGAACAACAAAATCATCTCCCAACATCTTTTCGATCTTAGATTGTACAGATGAGACGTTTGCACCGGATTTTAATTTCAGCTCTATCGCAGAAACCTCCGTGGTATAATCCAGCAGTTGTCGGATAAAATCAAGAGAGGTAAGAATATATTTACCATCATACTGCTGTTGATTCACGACAAACACCACTCCGGGAGAATAAAGATAGTCACGTTTAAAGGAAGCACCGGGATTTGCCATATTTACTTTGGCATTCCGTTTGGGAAGATAAACCTGGAGCGGATCGACAAACTCCAATCCTGTACCTAAAGTGGCCACGAGTTCCACTCCCATAATCCCGTAATTCACAATCGAATCATGCAAGAGAAACTCACCGGCTCCATAAAGTATACTGTCAATCTCGGTCAGTTCCTCAAAGTTATCTTCTACACCCTTCAAAACAGCCATAGTCTGACGGTCTTTATACTGTACCATTGCATTCTCTTCGAGCGTTTCTGTAGATACAGCCACTTCGGGAAGCGCACAAACAGCGCGAATCCGTTCATCTTGCCCGTCAAAAACCTTCCCTTCACGAACCACAATTTTCAACTGCGGATCGAAAGCGGTGAAAAAGCTGGCCACCATATCCTGAAAGCCGTTAAAAACAGAGAGTGTACAGACCAACGCCAATGTAGCAAGGGCCACTCCGCACACAGAAATGCCGGATATGATATTAATAGCATTATGTTTCTTTTTCGAAAAAAGATAACGCCGGGCTATATAGAAGGGGAAATTCACCTCTGCAATGAATTATTTCATTTCAGCAATGAGTCAATCTTCTCGATATAATCCAACGAATCATCCACAAAGAACTTCAGTTCAGGGATAATACGTAGCTGATAACGAACACGAGTACCCAGTTCATAACGAATGGATTTCATATTATCATTGATATTCTTCACCATTTCTTCTGCTTTCTCAGAAGGAAAAACACTGAGATAAACACGGGCAATACTCATATCCGGACTAATGCGCACAGCGCTAACCGATACCAACGTCCCATGCATCGCCTTTGTCTGCAACAGGAATATCTCACTCAGTTCTTTCTGCAACAAGCGGGATATCTTATTCTGTCTAGTTGTTTCCATAAATCTACTCCTTTACTTTTTTCTTATAATCGTTAACCCATCACGTAAGGGTAATATTACTTTCTCCACCCGTTCATCTTTGGCTACAAGATCATTAAAAGCCTTAATGCCGATGGTCTGGGCGTCCGTATTACGGGGTTGTTCCAACACATGACCATCCCACAACGTATTGTCAGCTATCATATATCCTCCTTCGGAAAGATGAGCCAACGTCATTTCGTAATACTCAATATATTTACGTTTATCACCGTCAATAAAAGCCAGATCAAACGTAACGCCCAAATCGGGAACAAGTTCCAAGGCATCACCTATATAGAAACGGATTTTATCTGCAAATGGCGATTTTTCAAGCCACGGACGGGTAAAGTCCTCTTGTTCATCATTTATTTCAAAGGTATGCAACATTCCGCCCTCCGACAAACCTTCTGCCAGACAAAGAGCGGAATATCCGCTATACGTCCCGATCTCCAGTATCTGCCGAGGCCGAATCATCTTCACAAACATCTTCAACATCCGCCCCTGCAAATGCCTGGAAGCCATACGGGGACGAAGCAATTTTACGTGCGTATCCCGATACAGCGCTTTCAAATAATCGCTTTCGGGATCAATATGTTGCAGAATATATTCGTCAATAGATTCAGTCTCTTGCATACAGCCTGTTCTTTTTACAGATAACGGTTATTATTAGGCAATACGGTATCTTCCGCATGCTTCAACGCATCCTCCACCACATTTATTTCGAGGAAGGAAGTTTGCGTACCTTCTTTACCACTGCTCAAATAGCCTACCATATCCGTTGGCTGCAAACGTCCTTCTTTCAACAGGCGGCGCAGGGCTGCAAAATAGTATTCCTGCCCGTTTGCGAGTTCCGGCATATAGATCGCTTCCACACCATAAGAAAGAGCCAGATGCCGCATCGTCTTTTCCTTATAACAAATAGCCAATACCGGATACTTGCCACGGAAAGCAGCCAGATTGCGTGCTGTACGTCCGCTATAACTGTCGGTAATGATCGCACGTATCTTTAACTTAGATGTAGCTTTTACAGCCTGCTTGGCAAGGAAAGCCGTAACATCATTACTGTTTTCATCCAACGGGATACGAATATCATTTTCTTCCAGTTTATCTTTTTCAGCCTGAGCCGCAATCTTAGTCATTGTTTTCACCGCATCCACCGGATACTTACCATAAGCAGTTTCACCACTCAACATCAAAGCGTCCGTACGATAATAAATTGCATTGGCAATGTCAGTAACTTCCGCACGAGTAGGACGAGGATTGTTAATCATCGTATGCAACATTTGCGTAGCAACGATCACCGGCTTCTTTGCCAGGATACATTTACGAATCAGCACACGCTGGATTCCCGGAATGCGTTCCTGAGGGACCTCAATACCTAAATCACCACGGGCAACCATAACGCCGTCGGCTACTTCCAGTATCTCATCAATATTATCTACGCCTTCCTGATTTTCAATCTTGGCAATAATCTTAATGTCACTATTATGAGCATCCAGAATCGCACGAATATCAAGTACATCCTGACGATTGCGCACGAAAGAGTGAGCGATAAAATCAATATCCTTTTCGATAGCATAAAGGATATTGTTACGGTCTTTTTCCGTCAAGGAAGGAAGATTGATACGAACACCCGGAACATTCACGCTCTTACGGCTTCCCAAAGTAGCTTCGTTCTTCACTTCACAAAGCAAATAATCAGCGGTTTTATCAATGACTTCCAGTTCCAGATCACCATCGTCAATCAAAATCGTACCACCGATATTCAAATCGTGTACGAAATTGGGATATGAAACAGCAATACACTCACGGGTAGTTTCAAGTTCCGGATTACCTACAATCTTTACTTTCTCACCTATTTTATATGGAATCGGTTCTGCATTGGCAGTCGTACGGACTTCCGGTCCTTTCGTATCCATTAGAATCGCAATACGATTGGACACGGTACGTACATTTGCAATCAGAGCTTCAAAACCTTCACGGCTGGCGTGCGCAGTATTCATACGCACCACATTCATTCCAGCTTCAAAGAGCTGTTTTATAAAATCCACATCACAACGTCTATCCGAAATAGAAGCCACAATCTTAGTCTGTTTCAATAACATAGTCTTTCTACCTATTATATATTATACCTTATTTATTTTCTAACAATGCCTCCAGCGCCAACCTATATGAGTTCAGTCCAAAGCCGCAAATCACCCCTTTGCAGGCACAAGCAATCATCGACACATGCCGGAAAGACTCACGACTATGTACATTGGAGATATGCACCTCGATAACCGGAGACGTCACAGAGCGAATAGCATCCTGCAAAGCAATGGAAGTATGCGTATAAGCACCCGCATTCAGAATAATCCCGTCCACGTCAAATCCTACCTGCTGTATGCAGTCAATCATCTCTCCCTCAATATTCGATTGAAAATAGTCGATCTCCACGTCAGTGTATCTTTTGCGAAGTTCAGCCAAATAATCTTCAAATGTAACGCTTCCATATATGGAAGGTTCACGCTTACCCAACAGATTTATATTCGGGCCATTAATAATTTGTATCTTCATCGCGTAATCCTCTTTTTTTATACCTTTGTATCCAAAGAACAATATTTCAAGCCACAAAGATAGTGCAAACCGAATGTAGAAACAAATTTATTTGTATTCTGCTGAGGTGCAGCCTATCTTCGCGGAGCAAAGGTAGAAAAAAGAAATGGAAATCAACGAAAAAAAGAAGAAGAAGGAACAACAGGAACTGATAATCAGAAAGTATCAGCAGTATCTCAAACTGGAAAAGTCTTTATCTCCCAACACGCTGGAAGCCTATCTTACAGACCTGGATAAATTGATGAGTTTCCTGACCTTGGAGGGCATCAACGTTCTGGAAGTGTGCCTGTCTGATCTCCAACGTTTTACAGCCGGGCTACATGATATTGGTATCCATCCCCGTTCGCAGGCCCGTATCCTGTCAGGGATCAAATCATTCTTCCGTTTCCTGCTTATGGCTGATTATTTGGAGGCTGATCCCAGCGAATTGCTGGAAGGGCCCAAAATAGGCTTCAAACTCCCTGAGGTGCTGACGGTGGAAGAAATCGATCGGATTATCTCTGCCGTCGACCGCAGTAAGGCCGAAGGGCAACGAAACAGGGCTATATTAGAGACCTTATATAGCTGCGGACTTCGCGTATCAGAACTTGTCAACCTCAAGCTGTCCGATCTTTATTTCGACGAGGGCTTCATCAAAGTGGAAGGAAAAGGCAGCAAACAACGACTTGTGCCCATTTCCCCCCGTGCCATTAACGAGATAAAACTCTACTTCACCGACCGTAACCGGATCGAAGTAAAAAAAGAATATGAAGATTTTGTATTTGTCAGCCAGCGGAGAGGCAAAGGACTTTCACGAATAATGATCTTCCACATGATTAAAGAATTAGCACAAACGGCAGGTATCATCAAAAATATCAGCCCGCACACTTTCCGCCACTCTTTTGCCACTCATTTACTGGAAGGCGGAGCCAATTTGCGGGCTATTCAATGCATGCTCGGACATGAGTCTATTGCTACAACCGAAATCTACACGCATATCGACCGTAATATGCTTCGCAGTGAGATCATTGAACATCATCCCCGAAATATCAAGTACCGGAAAGAAAAAGAGCGCTAATTTCATTAAATTATGATAAAATCAACCCCTTATCCTTATATTTATATTAAGAATTAATATCTTTGCGTTACTTTTTCTGTACTAGACAGAAAGGTGTATGTGAATACGACGATATTTCAATTACAAACATTTAATTTATACCTAAAATGACTAAGAAGTTGTACTTGCCTTTACTCATGGCAATGGTTGTTGCATTATTCTCTTCTTGCAGCAAAAAAATGGGTGAATTATCAGCTGATTACTTCACTGTTACTCCGCAGGTGCTGGAGGCAGTAGGTGGTAAAGTTCCTGCAACCATTAACGGCAAATTCCCGGAAAAGTATTTCAACAAGAAAGCAGTTGTAGAAGTAACTCCGGTTTTGAAATGGAATGGTGGCGAAGCTAAAGGCCAACCAGCGACTTTCCAAGGTGAAAAAGTAGAAGGTAACGACCAGACTATCTCTTACAAGATGGGCGGTAGCTACACAATGAAAACTTCCTTCGACTATGTTCCTGAAATGGCTAAGTCTGAACTGTACCTCGAATTTAAAGCTACTATCGGTAAGAAAGTGGTTACTATCCCTGCTGTGAAAGTAGCTGATGGTGTCATTTCTACTTCTGAATTAGTTAACAATACATTAGGTAACGCAAACCCGGCATTGGGCGAAGACGCTTTCCAACGTATCATCAAAGAAAAACATGACGCTAACATCATGTTCTTGATCCAACAAGCTAACATTCGTTCAAGCGAGTTGAAAACTGCTAAAGAATTCAATAAAGAAGTGGCTAACGTAAACGAAGCTGCTAACAAGAAGATCAGCAATATCGAAGTTTCTGCATACGCTTCTCCTGATGGTGGTGTAAGCTTGAATACTACACTGGCTGAAAATCGTGAAGGCAACACAACTAAGATGTTGAGCAAAGACCTGAAGAAAGCTAAAATCGACGCTCCGATCGATGCTAAATATACCGCACAGGACTGGGAAGGCTTCCAGGAACTGGTTTCTAAATCTAACATCCAGGATAAAGAGTTGATTCTCCGCGTATTGTCAATGTATCAAGATCCTGCACAAAGAGAACAAGAAATCAAAAACATTTCTTCAGTTTACAAAACTTTGGCTGACGAAATCCTTCCTCAGCTGCGTCGTTCTCGTTTGACTTTGAACTACGAAATCATCGGTAAGTCTGACGAAGAAATCGCTAAGCTGGCTTCTTCTAATCCTTCAGAACTGAATGTTGAAGAATTGCTGTATGCTGCTACACTGACTAACGATCCTGCTAAACAAGAAGCTATCTATACTCAGGCTACAAAACAATTCCCTAACGATTACCGTGCTTTCAACAACTTGGGTAAATTGGCTTATCAGGCTGGTAACGTTGACAAAGCAGAATCTTATTTCAAGAAAGCTGCCAGCGTTAACGCTTCTCCTGAAGTTAACATGAACTTAGGTTTGATCTCTTTAATCAAGGGTGACAAAGCTGCTGCTGAAACTTACTTCGGTAAAGCTGCCGGCACTAAAGAACTTGGCGAATCTATGGGTAACCTGTACATCGCTCAAGGTCAATATGAAAGAGCAGTTAACTCATTCGGTGACTCTAAGACTAACAGTGCTGCTCTGGCTCAGATCCTTGCTAAGGACTACAACAAGGCTAAAAACACATTGGCTAACGTAGAAAGACCGGATGCTTACACTGACTACCTGATGGCTGTTTTAGGTGCTAGAACTAACAATTCTTCTATGGTAACAAGCAGCTTGAAGAGCGCAGTTGCTAAAGATCCTTCATTAGCTAAGAAGGCAGCTACTGACCTGGAATTTGCAAAATACTTCACTAATGCAGATTTCATGAGCATCGCTAAATAATAGAATTACCACTCTATTTTAAATAATGAGAATTGCCTGTCATATAAATGACGGGCAATTCTTTTTTTTATCCGGAGAAAACGGTTAATTAATAAAATACCCTAAAGAAAGGTTCTTTATTGTCGGCAAAATAGTATATTCGTAATCATAGAATAGAATATATGAAAAAGCACAGTAGATACTATTACAGTTTATTAATCAGCTGCCTCATTATTATGAGCAGTTGCCAGCCCAAACCTTCATCACTACTGAAAGAAGCCATGAAAATGGAAAAAGTTTCAACAGACAGTATATTCTTCTATTTGCAACAAATAGCACACCCCCGCCAATTATCCCTATCCGAACAAGGAGACTATTATTTGCTCTCTTATAAAGCAACGCTATGGAAAACCGGCCTCCCCGGTGACTCACTGCTCCGAAATGCTCTCACGTGCTACAAACAAAGCAACCTACAAGCCAAATGGCTGCAAGCACACATAGAGCAAAGCGCTTCCTACCTATATAAGAATCTACCCGATTCCACATTATTATCAACCGGAAAGTTGCTGAAAGAGTACCAACTGAACGATACATTAAAGACACGCATATACGGACTAAGGAGAGCGGCATATTACAGAAAACAAGACTACAATCAAGCCCTTGCAATGGCGGATAGCAGCAAACAGCTAACCCGTAAAAGCAAAGATACGCTTGCCTACTTCACTGCAAGCCAACTATACCTTCAAATTATAGAAGCAATGCAGCAACATGAAAAATATACCCAAGGGTACAAAAAGTTGATAGAAGAACTTAGAGACTCTCCCAACCACCAGTCCCTCATTTATTATGCATTCGAAAATCTGCTGAATACCAGTTTGGAAAGAAAAGATTACCGGCAAGCGCTGAAGTATCTCCAACTGTTATCCAATGAACGTCGCAGCCGATACGAAATTCCCCATTACCTATTGCTCCGTGGGAGGACATACGCAGCCCTGAACCAGACAGATTCCGCCAAATATTACTATCAGCAAGCTGCAACCTCCACTTCAGAATTTATTGCCATGGAAGCAAATACTCTTTTATTCAATCTGATAAATCAAGAAGATTATCCAGAACAAGCGTTTTACAGCAAACAAAAGGAAAATACAATAAAAAATAATATACTTGGCAACATCAATTCAGAAATACAAAGAAGAGAATTCAACGAGCTCAAACTGCAAAACGAGCTATACCAGCTTCATTTTCAGCAACAGAAGCACGAACTATGGATGCTTGGAATCATCACAGCTTTACTAAGCGTAGGGTTCATCGCATTCTTCTTTTATCAAAGAGAGAAAAAAGAGCGGTTGCAGCAAGAGAATCTATTATTGCACAAGGAAGCGGAACTAAGCGGATTGCGGGAAAAAGAAATCCGACAGAGAAACAAAGAAGCGGAGTTGCGGGAAGCTCTTTTCAGAAGAATATCGTTCTTTCATAAACTACCTTCCCTCCACACCGATGACAAGCAGGATGAATCTGCCGCTAACAGCAAAATAGTGGTAACAAACACAGAGTGGGCGGAAGTCATTTCAGTCGTAAATGATGCCTTCGACAATTTTGTAGTTCGCTTACAACAAGCCTATCCTTCTTTGGGAGAAAAAGAAATCGGCTTCTGCTGCCTCGTCAAAATCAATGTCAATATACAGGATTTATCAGACATCTACTGTATCAGCAAAGCAGCTATCACCAAACGAAAATATCGAATCAAAACCGACAAGCTGGGAATCACTGATGAAAACATAAGCCTTGACAGTTTTCTCAAAGCATTTTAGTAATTAGTCCAACCTCATTTATATTTTGTCCGCCTTACAAAATAATAAAATAGCGTATACTCTACTAATAATCAGATATATAAGCGACAACCAAGAGAGCATTCTTGTCCGCCTGTTTTTTTGTTTTTCTATTTGTTTCAGCCTACTTTTGTCCCGAAGCCAATTAGAAAAACAGTACTAACTAAATACATATCAGTATGAAAAACAGAAGTATTATTTTCAGTTTATGCACTTGTTCTTTATTAGCAATTTTTGCTTTTACAGACAACAGCAAAGCAACGAAAGACCCACTGGCACTATCGCCTGTCGTAGCCAAGAGCGTCACAACACCTACGGGAACATTAATTTCCTGTAATTTAAAAAGCCTGAAAGATACGGTAGACATTCCCCTGAGCTATCTGACAGAAGAACTCCAAGTGGTACAGTTAGACAATCGGGATGAAGCACTGGTAGGAGGTTGGGTACGTACTACTGTCAGCGACAATTACATTCTGGTAAGTAATAACAAACAGACTCCCTATAAACTTTTCACCCGTGACGGCAAATATATCACCAACATTGGCGCCTATGGCCAGGGACCGAACGAATACGGTAATACATACGCTGAACAGTTAGACGAGGCCCACAACCGTATCTATATCCTACCCTGGCAAAGTGACAAATTACTTGTATTCGATTTGAAAGGAAATCCACAAGCCCCCATCCCATTATGCCTGCGCGTTCCTAAAGGACAATTCAGAGTAGACACGGAGAAATCGGAAGTCACAGTGACGGTACTGCCATTTCAGGGTTGGCCGGCAGTAGTATGGACACAAGACTTTAACGGCAAACGCAAAAACTTCGTTGCTCCCGCACATCTGACCGTTCCACGAGACTTCAGTAATGAAGTATTTATGGGTAACAACACCTCCGATTATGATGTCATGCTAATGGTCATTATGCCTACCCCGCGAGTAGACAGCCTATACCACTACAACAATGCCAAAAACCGTCTGGAAGCCCGTTTCACTGTCGAATATGCCAATAAAGATAAAATTCCCTGGCATGGCTATTCCGAATATCCGCGCCATTTTATAGGCGACGTTTCTTTCCCGGTACAAATGTCTAAAAACACATGGGGAAGCACTAAGCCTGCCAAATATATTGTAGACAAAAAGACACTGCACGGCAACTATTTCCACTTGTACAATGACTTTTTAGGAACAAAGGAGATGCAGATATGGCCGTCTTTCGGCAACGGATATTACGTCTCTAACATGGAACCGTCACAACTAAAAGAAACACTAGAGAAAGAACTGGCAAGAAAAGATCTCCCCAGCACAGTACGAAAACGTACACAAGCGTTAGTGAAATCATTAAACGAAGACAATAACAACGTGGTTCTCTTTGCTAAAATGAAAGATAAATAGCGGGTTCGTCGATAGAAGATATCTGGGGTTTATAAATCCTGCAGTAAGCA
>OGQK01001449.1_pt1 | contig 12244 bp, 15 predicted proteins | sample 1553221 | NCBI WGS metagenome assembly OGQK01 (sample SAMEA2579996, study PRJEB22360) | human gut metagenome | biome: human gut; feature: human-associated habitat; material: faeces | place: Denmark | collected 2008/2010 | reverse complement strand
ATAGATGGGAGATAGCATATGAGTGCTAAAAAGACAGCTTTTTATGGAATGTTTCTTGCGCTTGCTTTAGTAGCAGGATATATTGAACAGCTTATACCGATTAATCTTGGAATACCCGGAGTAAAGCTTGGACTTGCAAACATTGTTACAATGCTTCTTCTTTATATAGTAGGAGTCCCTGCAGCCTGCCTGATTTCCGTACTTAGAATCCTATTATCAGGATTCCTCTTTGGAAGCGGATTCGCAATGGTCTACAGTGCAGCAGGAGCGGCAATGAGTATGCTAGTTATGGCACTCTTAAAGAAAACAAAGAAGTTTTCTTCTGTAGGAGTAAGCGTAGCAGGCGGCATATTCCACAACGTAGGACAGATTATCGTTGCCATGATTGTATTGGAAACAAAGGCATTAGCCTACTATCTCCCAATTTTAATCCTTTCTGGACTCGTAGCCGGAATCTTAATCGGAATCTTAAGCGGGATATTAACAAAGAGATTAAATCCGATAATCAAGCAGCATTTTGTATAAACAGACGAAAACTCTAAACATCCTATTTTGACAGCTGCTTTATAGTCGCTGCGTGTTGAATGTTTGCTTTTGCGCTCGCATCCAGCACTTGCTCCGAAGCCGCATCTGCCAAGATAAGATGTTTAGAGTTTTCTGTTTATAGAAATACTAGAGGAATGCTGGATTAAATTAGATTACTATCCCCTTTCTTCTTCAGAGATAGAAATCGGATATGGAATATTGCCACTTTTGAGCAATACCGAATTTTTATCCTCTCTGGAATTTCTAAAAACAGAAACTAAGCTAATAGATATATGGCAGATGTGACTTTGGAGCAAGTTCATAATGCGGTTGAGTATTATGAGCGCAGTGATACGGAACAGCTGCCATATATCTATTAGCTTAGTTTCGTCTGTCAAATGACGAGATAAAGGAGGAAACACAAATGGAAATTACATACGATTACTATCGCATATTCTATTATGCGGCTAAATATAAAAGCTTTTCAAAGGCGGCAGAGATTCTGATGAGTAACCAGCCGAATATTACGCATTTTATGAATAATCTGGAGAATCAGCTTGGCTGTCGTTTGTTTATTCGTTCAAATAGAGGAGTAACACTTACAAGAGAAGGGGAGAAGCTATACAAGCATGTAACAATTGCATATCAGCATTTTCAACTGGCAGAGTTAGAACTGGCGAATGATAAAAGTCTGCAGAGTGGAATTATAACCGTTGGTGTAAGTGAGATCGCATTACATTTGCTGATCTTACAGGTAATGGCAGACTTTCGAAAAGCATATCCGGGTATCCGCATCCGCCTTTCCAATCATTCTACGCCGGAGACGATTCAGGAAGTAAAAGATGGTCTGGTTGATCTGGCAGTAGTATCTACACCGGCCGATATCCCTGCTACATTAAAATCTACGTCTTTGATGGATTTTTCAGATGTAATGGTAGTGAGCAGCTCGCATAAAGAATTATGTGAGAAGCCGATACATCTTTCAAAGATGCAGGATTATCCACTCATTTGTCTTGGGAGAGGAACAAAGTCATATGAGTTTTTCAGTAATTTTTATCAAAGATATGGTTTAAAGTTAAATCCAGATATTGAAGCCGGAACAATTCATCAGATTCTTCCGATGGTTGTCTATGATCTTGGAGTAGGTTTTTTACCAGAAAATGTAGGTATAGAAGCCTTAGAAGATGGGAAAATAATAAAAGTACCTCTTATAGAGAAGATTCCTCAAAGACAGATCTGTCTGGTAGAATCAAAAAGAACACCGCTTAGTATAGCAGCTAATGCATTAAAGCAATTTATAAATAATTATATTGAAACGAAATTGCAAGACAATTTGTAAATATATTTTCTTTTTTTCTCAAATATTCTTTAGCAATTCCGACTGTTTTCTGAAAAGATTTCTCATATTCATACAAATCGTTTTGTTAAATTGAATAAAAAAACAGTATTTATATGAGAAATCTTTGCACTATGTAAAATTTACATGATAGATAAAAATATAAAACATTTCCACATAAATAAAAAGAGGGGTAGAATGTGTAGCAATGGTTCAGGGCGAACAATTTCTTCCTATTAAATAGGGTTGCAAAGAGTGTGTTCACCAATATAAGAATCAGGAAGGAGTGTGGCAGATGGATGCTCTGGTCAATGAACTGATGAAAGAGTTGAATTGCGACACTGTCTTTACGATTCCGGTACTCGGAGGAATCCCGGTTAAAGAATCTGTAGTAGTAACATGGATCATCATGGCGGTCATTCTGGTACTTTGTATAGCGTTAACCAGAAATTTAAGCGTAGAAAATCCAGGTCGTGGACAGATCATACTGGAAACAATCGTAAGCGGCGGACACAATTTCTTCAAGGACACACTGGGAGAACATGGAGCGGAATATATACCGTATCTTATGACAGTGACCCTCTACATCGGTATTGCCAATCTTATCGGACTGCTTGGTTTTAAACCACCGACAAAAGACATGAACGTGACGGCGGCATTAGCATTTATGAGTATTGTCTTAATTGAGGTAGCCGGCATCAGACAAAAAGGAGCAAAAGGATGGGTAAAGAGTTTTGCGGAACCAATTCCAATTATCTTACCAATCAATATTATGGAGATTTTTATTAAACCATTATCTCTGTGCATGCGACTTTTTGGTAACGTACTTGGTTCTTTCGTTATCATGGAATTATTAAAGTTAATTGTTCCGGCAGTATTACCGGCAGTGTTTAGCTGTTACTTTGATATTTTTGATGGTTTGATTCAGGCCTACGTATTTGTATTCCTTACATCGTTGTTTATTAAGGAAGCGACAGAATAAGAAAACAACAAAAAATTTAAAGAGAAAAGAAAAGGAGTGTTGTAATTATGTCATCAGCATTATTTGTAGCAATTGGAGCAGGAGTTGCAGTATTAACAGGTATTGGAGCAGGTATCGGTATCGGTAAAGCTACCGCAGCCGCAACAGATGCAATCGCAAGACAGCCGGAAGCAGAAAGTAAGATCAGTAAAGCATTATTACTTGGTTGTGCGTTAGCAGAGGCAACAGCTATTTACGGTTTCGTTATCGCATTATTAATCATCCTTTTCCTTAAATAATAAAAGCTTAAAAGGCTATTTGGAAACTTACAGATTTTTAATGAAAAAGGAAGGCGGACGAAGAATATGCTTAATATAAATCCATGGAATATGGTAATGATTGTAATAAATCTTCTTGTATTATATGCGATTTTTCGTAAGTTCTTATATAAACCGGTTATGAATGTAATTCATCGGAGAGAAGAATTGATTCAGGGACAGTTTGATTCTGCTAAAAAAACGCAGGATGATGCCCTTCAGTTAAAGGCTGATTATGAAGAAAAATTACAGAAGGCAAATGTAAAGGCCGATGAGATTATTCTTGCAGCAAGAGATCAGGCAAAAGAAGAGCATGAGAAAGCAGTGCTTGAGACACAGGCGAAGACGGACAGAATGATCGAGAAAGCAAAAGCAGATATCGAAAAAGAACAGAAACAGGCACAGCAGGAAGTGCAGGGTGAGATTGCGAAGCTTGCACTTATCGCCGCAAGAAAGATTATAGAGACAGGTGAGGCCCATGACGCAGAAGGCAGTAAATAATGCGAAAGTATTATACCGTCTGAATATTTCAAGAAGCGATGTAGAAGAAGCCCATAAAATTTTCACGAAGGCCCCTTTCCTTCTCGAGACTCTGACAAATCCAGTTGTTTCAGAGGAAGCGAAAGAGGTAGTGCTTGACAAAATTGCGAGACAGAGTGGAATGCCGGAACTTCTTGAGAATTTTATGAAGATGATGTGCCGGATTGGTGAAATCGGACAGATCACAGATATTTTTAACTGCTATTATGAATACTGGGATAAAATGAATCACATTCTTCACGCAAAAGTCATTTATGCAGATGACAAGGCAAAAGAAGAAAAAGAAGCAATTCAGAAGCAGTTAGAGAGCATTTATCCAGATGAAAAGGTTGTTCTTTCGGAAGAGACAGATGCTTCCCTTCTTGGTGGTTATGTTGTTCGTGTCGGTTATGAAGAGTATGACCACAGTTATGAAGGTAAACTCAGACGGTTAGAAAGAAAATTAACAGGGAGGTGAATCTTGTGGGCGCAATCAGTGCAGAAGATATAATCTCTATTATACAGAGTGAAATCGAAAATTTTGATGTGGACAACACAAGTGAAGAGACAGGTACGGTCATATATGTAGGTGACGGAATCGTTACTGTTTATGGTATTGACCATGCGATGTACGGTGAGGTTGTCGTTTTTGATAATGGAGTAAAAGGAATGGTTCAGGATATCCGTCAGAACGAGATTGGTGTAATCCTTTTCGGACGTGATACTGGAATCAAAGAAGGAACAAAAGTAGTTAGAACAAAGAAAAAAGCAGGTATTCCTGTTGGTAACGAATACATTGGACGAGTAATTAATGCGTTAGGTGAGCCAATTGACGGCGGCGCAGAGATTAAGGCAGATGGTTATCGTCCGATTGAGGAAGAAGCACCTGGTATCATTGAGAGAAAGTCAGTAGATACCCCAATGGAAACGGGTATTCTTTCCATCGACTCCATGTTCCCAATCGGACGTGGACAGCGTGAGTTAATCATCGGTGACCGTCAGACTGGTAAAACTTCTATTGCAACAGATACGATTCTTAACCAGAAAGGAAAAGGAGTTATCTGTATTTACGTTGCAATTGGACAGAAGGCATCCAGCGTTGCCAAGATTGTAAATACCTTAGAGAAATATGACGCAATGGATTATTCTATCGTTTTATCCTCTACAGCAAGTGAACCTGCATCCCTGCAGTATATTGCACCATATGCAGGTACAGCGTTAGCAGAATATTTCATGCATCAGGGAAAAGATGTGTTAATCGTATATGATGACTTATCCAAACATGCGGTAGCATACCGTGCGATTTCCCTGCTGTTAGAGCGTTCTCCTGGACGTGAGGCTTATCCTGGAGATGTATTCTACTTACATTCCAGATTATTAGAGCGCTCCAGCCGTCTTAGTGATAAGCTTGGTGGAGGTTCTATCACAGCACTTCCAATCATTGAGACACAGGCCGGCGACGTATCTGCTTACATTCCTACAAACGTAATTTCTATTACAGATGGACAGATATTCTTAGAGAGTAATCTTTTCTTCGAAGGTATGCGTCCAGCGGTAAACGTTGGTTTATCCGTATCCCGTGTAGGTGGAGCAGCACAGACAAAAGCAATGAAGAAGGCATGCGGAAGTATTCGTATTGACCTGGCACAGTATCGAGAGATGGAGGTATTTACCCAGTTCTCATCAGACCTTGATGATGCAACAAAGGCACAGTTAGCACATGGTCGTGCTATTATGGAACTGTTAAAGCAGCCATTATGTCATCCGTTATCCTTACATGAACAGGTTATTACGTTATGTCTCGCAAATAATGGTATCTTTGATATCGTTATGCCAAAAGAAGTAAAGAAATATCAAAAAGATATTCTTTCTTATCTTGATCTCAAACATCCTGAAATCGGAAAAGAAATTGAGAAAAAGAAAGATTTAACTGATGAATTAATTGCAAAGATTATAGAAGCAGCAAAGGAATACACTGATAAATAACAGGCAGGTGTTGGTATGGCAAGTGCAAAAGAAATTCAGGACAGGATGCGAAGTATCAAAGATACATTGAAAATTACAAATGCAATGTATATGATTTCTTCCTCCAAACTGAAAAAATCAAAAAAAATGTTAGCGGACACAGAGCCGTATTTCTATACCCTTCAGTCTGAAATGAGCCGAATTTTAAGACATCTTCCAGATATGAACAGCATTTATTTTAAGACAAATGCAGAGATTCCGGAAAGAAAAAGAAAAGCCGGCTATATCGTCATTACAGCAGATAAGGGACTGGCTGGGTCTTATAATCATAATATTTTAAAAATTGCAGAAGAAGAACTTGCAAAAAGAGACGATTATAAACTGTTTGTTCTCGGTGAGTTAGGCCGGCATTACTTTGAACAGAAAGGAATTAATATTGATAAACAGTTCCATTTCGTTGTTCAGGATCCATCTTTAAGCCGTGCCAGAAGAATTGCCGAGGATTTATTAAAGCTTTACCATGAAAATCAACTTGATGAACTTTACATTATATATACAACCATGGTAAATGCAATGCAGGAGGAGGCACAGGTTGCCCAGCTCCTGCCACTGAAAAAAACAGACTTTAAGATTCCAGTTCCGATTGATATCCCATTAGAGGGACTTGCATTAAAACCTTCTGCTGAAGAGGTTATGGACCACATCGTTCCAAACTATGTAGTAGGTTTTGTGTATGGTGCGTTAGTAGAAGCATTTTCCTGTGAGCAGAATGCCAGTATGATGGCACTGGAAGGTGCGACAAACAGTGCGAAACAAATGTTAAAAGAACTGGATATTGAATATAACAGAGCCAGACAGGCTGCGATCACGCAGGAGATTACGGAGGTAATAGCCGGAGCGAAGTCGCAGAAGAAAAAGAAGAAATAAAAAGCGGAAATAATATAAGGAGGCTTTTTTGATGAAAACAGGAAAAATTATTCAGGTTCTTGGACCTGTAGTCGATGTTGAATTTGAAAATCAAGAATTGCCTGCAATCAGAGATGCTCTCGAAGTACAAAATGGAGATAAAAAATGTGTGATGGAAGTTGCACAGCATATCGGTAATCACGTTGTAAGATGTATTATGCTGGCAGCCAGTGAAGGTCTTCACAGAGATATGGAAGTTACTGCTGAGGGAAGCGGTATCAAAGTACCTGTTGGAGAGAAAACATTAGGCCGTCTCTTTAACGTACTTGGTGAGACAATCGATGACGGAGAGCCTATCAAAGACGCTCCAAAGATGGCAATTCACAGAGAACCTCCGACATTCGAAGAACAGAACCCGGCAGTAGAGATTCTTGAAACCGGAATTAAAGTTATCGACCTTCTTGCGCCATATGCAAAAGGTGGTAAGATTGGTCTGTTCGGTGGTGCCGGTGTAGGTAAGACCGTACTGATTCAGGAATTGATCAGTAATATCGCAACAGAACATGGCGGATATTCTATCTTTACCGGTGTAGGAGAGCGTTCCAGAGAGGGTAATGACCTTTGGACAGAAATGGGAGAATCCGGAGTTCTTGCGAAGACAGCCTTAGTATTTGGACAGATGAATGAACCCCCGGGAGCTCGTATGAGAGTAGCAGAAACCGGACTGACTATGGCAGAATATTTCAGAGATGAAAAGAAACAGGACGTGTTATTATTCATTGATAACATTTTCCGTTTTACACAGGCAGGTTCCGAGGTATCCGCCTTACTTGGACGTATGCCTTCCGCCGTTGGTTATCAGCCAACATTAGCAACAGAGATGGGTGAATTACAGGAGAGAATCGCTTCTACAAAGAACGGTTCCGTAACAAGTGTGCAGGCAGTATATGTACCAGCCGACGACTTAACTGACCCGGCTCCAGCAACAACATTTGCTCACTTGGATGCAACAACTGTACTTTCAAGAAAGATTGTAGAACAGGGTATTTATCCTGCCGTTGACCCACTCGAATCCTCATCCCGTATCCTTGAGGCCGATATCGTAGGAGAAGAACACTACGAAGTAGCCAGAAAGGTACAGGAAGCATTACAGAAATACAAAGAATTACAGGATATCATCGCTATTCTTGGTATGGAAGAATTATCTGACGAAGATAAGACAGTCGTATTCAGAGCAAGAAAGATTCAGAAATTCCTTTCCCAGCCATTCCATGTAGCAGAGAACTTTACCGGTATCAAAGGTGTTTATGTACCAGTAAAAGAAACCATTCGTGGATTTAAGGCAATCCTTGATGGTGAGATGGACGAATATCCGGAAAATGCATTCTTCAACGTCGGAACAATCGAGGATGTAAAGAAAAAAGCTGAGGAAATGAAAGCAGCAAACTAGGAGGGGTAGATATGGCTTCAAATACATTTAGTTTAAAAATCATATCCGCCAACCGTGTATTTTTTACAGGAAGATGCCAGTCTGTTATCGTTCCGGGATATGACGGACAAAAAGAAGTGCTGGCACATCATGAAAACATGGTTATTGCTGTCAATGAAGGAGAGATGCGTTTCCTTCCAGAAGGGGAAGAGGAATGGCAGTATGCTGTAGTTGGCATCGGTTTTATCGAAATTGTTAATAACCGTGTCACTCTTTTAGTAGAAAGTGTCGAACGCCCAGAGGAAATCGATATCGCAAGAGCACAGGAAGCAAAGGAGAGAGCTTTGGAAAAAATACGTCAGAAACAGAGTATTCAGGAGTATTATCATACACAGGCTTCCCTTTCCCGTGCGATGGCGAGACTTCGGGTTGGACATAGACAGAAACATGTTTAGGATGCTTTAGAAAGCTGACGAAAGACAGACGAAAATCGAATAAAGTTCATATATCGGTGCGATAATTCGCTTCGTTGGTATGTAAGAGAAAAAGATTAAAAGCAAAAAAGAGGTTTGTATACTCTTGTGCTGAACATTCCATTCTGCCTCAAAAAGCAGAAACTTCGGAGAAAGCAGTCCGAAGTTTCCAGAGTCAGAATTCCATAGCACAAAGGCATAAAACCTCTTTTTTGCTTTTAATCTTTTTCTATTTATAAGTATTGAGCGAATCATCTGCGTAGAGAGTTGGGTTCGATTTTCTGTGTATTTTAAAGTATTTCTGGTTATGTTGGGTTATACAGAACCACTCCTTCTTAAAATAAAGTTTACAAAATTCTTGACAGGATATAGAAAAATAGATATTGTAGAAATATAATACTGAATAGGATGATATTTTAGATATTCATAGAGGGGTGGTTGCAAAATGAAAAGAAGGTATAGTTGTATTGCGATAATTTTAATAATGTGTATTTTATCAGCCTGTCATAATAAAAAAGTGGAAAGTGGTTCTACATCCGTAAACAATACAAGCACCACTACAGAAGCCTCAAATGATATTTCGGATGAAACTAGAAAATTGTTAGAACTTGGAGAATATGATGATATAGAATTAAAAGGGGATAGTAGGGATGTTGTTTCTATAGTAAAAAATGATCAAAGATTTCTTTTTCCAGAGTGTAAGGTGCTTTCTGTAACATATACTACTTTTTCTGAAGATGATACTTTTCTGTCTTTAAATAAAAAAGAGGTTCTTGAATTGATAGATTTGATTGAGGAAAGTCCTATTTTAAAAGATGGCGATTCGCTCAGTAACTATGGTGTTAAAGAGAATACGCAGGAAAAATATGCAAAAATCTAGTATTGTCTATAAAAATAATCATGGAGAAGTACAGAATGTGTGGCTGAATACTTTTAAAGGAGACGTATTACATTTTTGCGATTCTTCAGGAGAAGATTATCGAATAGGGCCGAATAAGAAACTTGTAAAATTTATTACGAAGCATACTGGATATAGAGTATTATCTACGGCAGATTTTGATAAGATTGAGAGAATCGTAGTAAAATACAATAATGAGGAATATCAGCTTTCTGCAAAGAAAACAGAACAGTTTATAAAGGCAGTTAAAAAACTTGATAAAAGACAAGACGAGTTCCACGATTACAATCTTACAGCACTGGCTTACACATCAGATGGGGATGTGTATCATATTAAAGCAGGACTAGGAGAATATTCCGAGAACGATATTGCTATAGAGGGAGCATGTTATAAAGGAACAGAAAATGTAGTACGGTTACTGGAAAAATAGCTTTTATAGTGATTTTACAGAATACTATCAAGACCTTAATACTTCAAAGTATAGAAATAAAACAGACCGTTAGATTTGACATTCATTTTGATATGAGTTGTCAAACCTAGCGGTCTACTTTTAATACTATTAACTTATTCTATTTCTTACAGAAAAACGTCAGCAATTTCTTTTTCGTCAGATTATCTTCATTCTTTGCTCACAACCTGTTCACAAATTTCCAGTATCATAAAACCATCAAAAACAACAACAGATTTTTGATAGATTTTTTCATACTTTCCTCTCTTTTGAAGCCGGCGTTATGTCGGTTTCTTTTTTTAAGATTGGAATGGCTTACTCATTCTCAATGATTTCCTGTATCTCATCTAGTTCCATATCTAATAAATCACTTATCTGCGCTGCATTATAGCCCTTTTTACTTAACTTAATAACGGCTTCTGCTAATCCCTCTGCATGGGCCTGTTCCTTTATTCCCTGACTCAGATTACACATATCATTCACATCCTTTCTGATATCACTTTCCAATGGAATATCAAATTCATTTCCTATAATATCAAACTTCTCATCTACATTTAATTTAGCAGATAATAATGCTCCCAGCAAACGATGAAGTTCATATCTTTCTTCTTTTTCTGGAAGGTCTTCTGCCAGACCAATCAAAACAATATTTGCAAGGTCTATGTCACCTTTCCATTGATAAGTACCGACTACACTTTCCTGTGTAAAATGGATATAATTCATACAGTTTTGCGACATATTCATACAAATCCATATGGAATATACTCGTTTTATATCATTATAATTGGAATTCACAAATTCTCTACCCTTCTGTGAGGAAATCATCCTGCTGATATAGAATACTGCTCTATTTAATTAAATAATAACTAAATACCGTAAAATCCTCCTCGTTTATGATTACTTCCACTACATTTAGGAAGTCCCTTTGTATCCCATGACATTCCAATTTCATTTCTCCAGGTTTTGCTGCCTGCCAGAAAATATCCGCTCTGAGCATCGACAATATACCATTTTCCATCCACTTTCACCTGGTTCCATTGATGGCTTGGATTTAATGCCTTTTTATTGGCATGAACATAATAACATGGTACTCCAATGGCATCGCATAAAGCTTTCATCCCTCTTGCATATCCAGAGCACTGTGCTTCACCATATACCAATGCTCCCCAAGCTGTATTTGCTCCATTATACTGCCAGCCTCTTGTCGCATACTTACAATTCTGGTTAAGATAATTAAATGCAATAAATGCTTTCTCATAGTTGCTCATACCTTTTTTGATATAGTTTGTTTTAAAACTCTGAACAACTCTTCGAACCTGCATTAACTGATTGTTATTAAGTGCCGGGCCATAAATACTGCCCTTTTTGTAGGCTCCTTTTACAGTAGGCTTTTTCAATGATGCTTTACATACATATCCAAAATTGCTATAAACCTTTTTACCTTTCACAGTTCCGTAAGCACGTACTTTATAGCGGTATACCTTATTCTTTTTTACCTTTTTATCTACAAATGTAACCTTTTTACCGCTTTTGATTGTCTTAATTACTTTCCATTTCTTACCTTCTGTACGATAAATCTGATATCCTTGCGCTTTGCTAACACGACGCCATTTTATCTTTACTTTTTTCGCATCAGCAGAATAAATATTTAAAATCTCTGCTGTATCCAATGTTACTGCAACAGATACCGTTCCAGACGTAATTTTACTTCCATCGTAACAGGTGAGAACTACTTTATAAGAATAACGATTTCCCACAGTAACAGAATCATCTTCAAATACTACTTGTCCAGCTACCTTTGTATTATCTGCATAGCAAGTTACCTTTTTCTTATTACCTACAGTATACCAGCCTTCACTGTAAGTATTCCATAACTCCCCTTCTTCTGTGAAATTATCAACTAACTGAAATGCTCCGCCTGAAGTCGAACGGTAAATTTCAATCTTCTGATAACCATTCATTTTAAATGTTGCCTCAAAAGCTACCTGACTTCCACCATATGCCTGAATATTTCCAATTTTCAATGAATTTGCTGCCTTAACCTGTACAGAATTTGTAAAAATTCCTATTCCTAAAGTCAGGCAAAACATAAGAGCCAGCATTAGGTTTTTCTTTAAAAGTTTCCTGTAATTATGCATTGTTTTTTTCATTGCTTTTCCTCCTCCTTATTTTTATATATTTTATCACATCCTTCTTATACATTCTATAGAATTGATTTTCCTTTCGGCGCAACCTTTCTTTTTGCCTTTATAATTTCTTTCGTCAGCTGTGCTGCCTGCTCGTTTGTTAAATCAGAAATAACTGCTACTACTCCATTGTTCTTTTTTCCTGCCATGATTTTTCTCCTTTAGGTTCGTTCTTGTTTGTGATTGTATAATAGCAAACAGGGAATCTAAATTTGTAATTGTGATTTACTATTTAATTCATTAAGCAAACTATAGACGAGGCCAGGGCCTCGAATAAGGGA
>OGQK01001432.1_pt1 | contig 12369 bp, 13 predicted proteins | sample 1553221 | NCBI WGS metagenome assembly OGQK01 (sample SAMEA2579996, study PRJEB22360) | human gut metagenome | biome: human gut; feature: human-associated habitat; material: faeces | place: Denmark | collected 2008/2010 | reverse complement strand
CCCCGGCGGTGGCAGTAATGTTTCTGCTCCGATTTCCGTTGTTACTACAACTCTTCCCGGCATTTCTTCGGTAACTTCACCGATAATCGCTGCCTCTGTTGAATATTTTCCTTCACGTAACTTTGCAACGATCGCTTCTGCATTTTCTTTTGGCGCAAAAATGACAAGACGACCTTCACAGGCAAGATAAAGTGGCTCTAATCCAAGCATTCCGCACACACCTTTTACGCTTTCTTGTACTGGAATTGCCTCTGCATTCAGCCGTATTCCTGTATGACTCTGCTCTGCGATCTCGTATAAAACGGTTCCCACACCACCTCGTGTTGCGTCACGAATTACATGTACATCCTTTGTCACTGATAAAATGTCCTGCACAGTTCCCCAAAGTGGTGCGCAGTCACTTGTCACATCGGCATCAATTCCAAAATCCTCTCTTGCAAGAAGAATAGTACAGCCATGTCTTCCGATATCTCCACTGACAATCACCGCATCACCTGGTTTTGCCATAAATCCAGAGGTCTCTACACCTTCCTGAATCTCACCGATACCTGTTGTTGTAATAAATACGCCATCAACCTGTCCCTTACCGGCAACCTTTGTATCACCTGCAACAATCTTTACTCCGGCTTCCTTTGCTGTTTTTTCCATTGCAGCTGCGATCGCTTCGAGTTTCTCCATTGGAAATCCCTCTTCAATAACAAAGGCACAGGAAAGATACAGCGGTTTTGCTCCCATACAGGACAAATCATTCACCGTACCGCAAATACTTAATTTTCCGATATTTCCTCCCGGAAATTCTGACGGAGATACGATAAATCCATCCGTTGTAAATGCAATCTTTCCTTCTTTCATTTTTAATACTGCCGCATCATCACTTGTCAGTTCCGGATTGGCAAAATGTGCTTTAAATACCTGGTCAATTAATTCGCTTGTCTGCTTTCCTCCTGCACCATGGGCAAGAGAAACTGTTTTTCCTTTTAAGTTATCCATTGTTTTTCCTCTTTCTTTTCAAGAATGCCCCGGCATTCTTGTTGCTCGCCACCTACAGAGGTGGGAGTCATCTCACATCTGATATATTTATTCTCCTCGACTATTATACTGGTAATATGCTGAACAGGCCCCTTCGTTCGACACCATACATGCCCCGATCGGATGAAGTGGTGTGCATCCTTTTCCAAATACTTTACAATCTGTTGGAAGACATTTGCCCTGTAACACATCTCCACAGCGACAGGCCGGACTTGTTCTTCCTTCCATCTTCGGAATCGAAAACTTCACTCTTGCATCAAAATCCTGCGCTTCTTTTCTTAAACGAAGTCCGGAATTTTTAATCATACCAAGTCCTCTCCATTGAGAATCACATGGTTCCATCCATTCTTTGATCAGTTTCTGTGCCGGAATACTTCCCTCTTCCGTAACAACCCTTGGATAGGCATTAACAAAAAACGGGTTGCCTTCCGGGAACTTCTTTAATAATACAGCAAATGCCGTTAAAATCTCACTGGCAGTAAATCCAGTTACTATACCGCTGATTCCTTCTTCCTCACAAAGCTTTTTGTTTAATGCATTTCCGGTAATCGCATTGACGTGTCCCGGATACAAGAAAACATCCGCACTGTTTTTTAACATTTCATAGGCTCCTGGCATTGTTTTATTCGCAGTAAGAAGTGCATAATTCGTAAGTCCTGCTTCTTTTGCCATCTTTACGGAAAGACAGCTTGCCGGAGTGGTTGTCTCAAATCCGACAGAAAGAAATACAACCTGCTCCTCTTTATGCTCTCTGGCATATTCAAAGGCATCCATTGGCGAATAAACCATCTGAATCTTTCCGCCAAGACTTCTGGCATCTGCAAGACTCTTTGTACTTCCCGGCACACGAACCAGATCCCCAAATGTACAGATTGTCACATTTTTTTCTAAAGCAAGCCACACCGCCTCATCAATGAAGTCTGCTGGTGTGACACAAACCGGACAGCCTGGACCGGAAATAAGTTCTACTTGCTGTGGCAGAATCTTTCGCACACCAAGATGAAAGATCTCATGCGTGTGAGTTCCGCACACTTCCATAACGCGGACCGGAGGTCCATCGTATCCCTCAATGATAGCTTTTGCTTTTTTTAACTGTTCTTTCATAGTAATCCCCCCAGAAGATCTTCTGCTTCATCCTCATCTTCTTCTGTAATCTTTGCAATCGCAATACCGGCATGGACCATTACATAATCGCCCGGCTCAAGATTCTCAATAAGCTCCGCTGAAACTTCTCTCTTTGCTCCGGATGCATCTACAACTGCCATTCCGTCTTTCATTGTCATAACTTTTGCTGGTAATCCTACACACATAATTTATTCCCCTTTTTGTAAACTTCTCATTGCTGCCACCGCCTGTCCAAGGCTGATTCCCCCGTCATTTGGCGGAAGTAAATGGTGTCGCAGCACATGAAATCCTCTTTCTTCTAACATGGTTACACTGTAATCTAAAAGTAATTTATTCTGGTAAACACCGCCACTTAATGCAACGGTATTAATCCCTATTTCTTCTCTTGCTTTTTCGCAGGCAGAGACAATCATCCCTGCTAATCTCCTGTGGAAATGTAAGGCAAGCTGATTGCTGTTTTCTCCTGCTAATTTTCTCTCTGCTAATTCTTTGACAAGAGATAATGTTGGTAAATAATATAAATCCGCTTTTATATTCCGATTTATAGAGTTGTTTTTCTCTACAACACTCTTCTGCGCTACATCAGAAATACTTTTTAGTTCTCCATAGTCTGCAATTATTCCAGATTCTGCAAAATCCTCAGAACCTGCTATTTTTTTCTTCTGGGCATCTAGCCATTTTTCGGCCGCAAACTGTAACGATGTAGATGCCTCCCCCTCAAATGTAGAGGACTTTCTGATGTCAAGAATCGCACTCACCGCATCAAATAATCTTCCGGCACTTGTAGACTGTACAGTATTAATTCCTCGTTCTTCCATCGTAAACTGAAGTTTTGCCAGCTTTGGCTCACAAAGTCCTAATGTTTCAATAATCTGAAGGGCATTTTCCTTTCCGTAAATCTTTCCAAGAAGAGATACGGCAATTCTCCAGCCTTCTTTTGCAGAAACATCGCCGCCTGTCTGTGCAAATGGTTCGATGCACCCCCAACGTGTAAAGGAATCATAGTCTGCCAATAGAATTTCTCCACCCCAGATTGTTCCGTCAGTTCCGTATCCCGTTCCATCAAAAGAAACACCGATAACTTTTTTTTCGGTTGTCCATTCATTCTCTGCCATACAGGAAAGGATGTGAGCATAATGGTGTTGTACGAGAAATACAGGAAGCCCCATCTCTTCTGCCGCCGCTCTTGTATTATAAGACGGATGCATATCGCAGGCAACAATCTGCGGCTTGGTTTCCAGCAGTTCTTCCATTCGTTTCACAGACTCTTTTAACGCCTTTACCGTCCGTACATCTCCCATATCACCAATGTAAGGCGATGGATAAAATAGCTGATTCTTTCCGATACAAAACGCATTCTTAAGCTCACCACCGACCGCAAGCACCTGACCTTTAAATTCATTTCCCATCATAAATGGAAGAGGCGCATAGCCTCTGGAGCGCCGAATCATATACGGCTCTCCCCGGTAAAAATCCATAACCGTGTCATCCGCACGAAGCCGTATTTTCCGGTCATGGGAAAGTATCACATCACAAAGCCCGCTCAGCTCATTTAATGCATCTTCATCGTCACGGCAAATCGGCGCTCCAGAAGTATTCGCACTGGTCATCACAAGGCAATCAGAAACCTTCGTTTCGTCCTGATAATCAAAAAGCAAAAGCTGCACTGGCGCATATGGTAACATAACTCCAATCTTTGGATTATCCGGTGCAACACTCTCACAAAGCGTTCCCCCTTCTTTTTTCGGAAGTAAAATAATCGGCTTCTGATGCCCGTCAAGAATCTCCTCTAAATGTGGTTCTGTCTCACATTCTCTTCTCACAACATCTAAGTCCTTCATCATAACAGCAAATGGTTTCATCGGACGTTTTTTCCTCTGTCGTAATCTTGCAACTGTTTCTTCCTTCGCCGCATCACAGCAAAGATGAAAACCGACCGATTCCCTTTACCGCTACAATGCCACCCTCGCTGATCACCTTTCTTGTATAACGAATCGCATCCGCTCCCCGTTCTTTCCTCCCAAGCAAATATACTTCTGGCCCGCAGTCGTTACAGCAGACTGGCTGTGCATCAAATCTTCTCGTTTCCGCATGCGTGTACTCATACTCACATTTCTCGCACATCGGAAACTCTCCCATACTCGTCCGTACTCTGTCATACGGCATGGAATCTAAGATTGTAAGACGCGGTCCACAACAGGTACAATTGATAAACGGATGCAGATATCTTCTGTCGTTCTTATCATAAAGTTCCTTCTTACATTCCGGGCAAATGGCAATGTCTGGGGATACGAAGATTTCTCCTTCTTCTTTTTCGCTTTCTATGATTTGGAACTTTTCTTTGGAGTCTGTTTCAGATTCAACTTTATGAATACCATCCTCACCCGATTCCACATTCTCCACATCCAGTTTCAAAATAACCGCCCGTTTGGGAGGCTCTTCCTGAATCTGCTTTATAAAGCTATGCACACATTCTTCGCTGCCCTCTGCAAAGATTTCCACATAAGGTCCCTTATTACTCACACTTCCGGCAATATCACAGGCATCGGCATGACGCTTTACCGTTGGGCGAAAGCCGACTCCCTGCACGATTCCAAATACTCTGATGCAGACTCTCATACGCTCTGTCTCTTCTTTCCTGAGATTGCAAAGTGCGGTAAGTCATACCATTCTCCTTTATAAAATGGCACAGCTTTCTTCAGTAGCGGATCGGCGATAATAATGTCATATTCATTTTCTTTGATGTAAGTGATCCAGTCATCTTCTTCCTTAAAAAGAATATCCTGTTCTTTCTTTTGCTCTTTATTCATCATAAACCAGGATGCAACATTGATATTTGCAAAAATAAATTCTTCCCTCAACGTATTCGCCAGCACCTGCTGATGAACAATTAATATCTTTTTCTCAGATAATTCTTCTACATTCAACAGTCCTGCTACCTGCTCTTTTTTTTCTTTCCATTCTGGAATAATCTCCGGTGGACAAAATAGCTCATATGGCGTTCCAAATTTCTGTTGTAAATACTTTGCTGCTGCAATTCCTGCCGGCGAAACAACGATGTTTTTCTCTGCTGCTGCCGCTTCTCTTACAGCGTCTAAGCCATCGCCCATTCCATAACATACAACCTTTGAAAAACCTTTTTCGGCAAAATACTTTTTCAGGAAATCTTCTTCATAAATACCGCCAAATTCAAGAGGGGTTGCCCCGATAATTCCAATACGTCCTGGCTCCACGTCTTTTTCAACAGCGAACTTTTTAAATAATTCTTTCCATGTCTTTTTCTCACCATCATCGTAAAGCTTTGTTCCGTCCGTGTCGATTGTAAGCGCCGGAATTCCTGTTTTCTTTTCAATCATTCGGGAAAGTGCGCGATAATCCGTTCCGATTACTGCAGGAACCGGCGTACCAATCACTGCAATAAAATCTGCGGAAAGCTTCTCGCAGGCTTTTCCAATCTTTTCTACCAGGCGGTCATCCCGTCCAAGAATCGCATCCATATCACGAAGTCCTGCGCTGAAAATCGCACTACGACTCTCAAACCATCTTGGCCTCATCAAATCCGCATATGTTTCCCGCACAGCCGCCGGCATCTAAAATAATAATCAGTCCGTGAAATTCACATAATACCGCTGCCGCGCCCGACTGGTCCGGAGCAAATGGGGAGAGATATTTTCTAAGTCCCTTCATTTAATTTGTCCCCCTTTCCAGTGTTTTCTCTTCTTTTATATTTTTTGTACTATTTTTCAAATTTTTTGCTTCACTTTTCGCATTTTTCTCATCCAGTACCCGTTCACACTCCTCAAAGAAATGCTTCACTCCACGATACCCAAATGGCTGTATATCATCACTCCACTCAAGCTGTGCTGCTTCTGGATGATAGTAAACAGCATCCTTTCCGATAACGATATCCACTGGATTCTCGCCCGGCTCATAGTAAATCATCGTTGGCTCCAGATTCGAATAAATCTTTGTTTCTGGACTTAACTTCGCCATCTTTTCGATATAAACAAAATCCTCTTTTGACAGATTTCCAAATACTTCTGCTACCGCAAACTCATATCGAATCAGCGCAAATGCAAGTTCAAATGCATTGGCGTTACAGCCTTCTCCAATTGCAAATACTGCATGTGGATACTTTTTCTTAAAAGCTTCTTTTGCTGCAAGTGCTTCCTCAAAATAAGCATCATCATCAAATTTACTTCCTAATGCCGCTGCAAATAATGTATATTGATTCTTTATTTTATCAAGCTGATATAGCCTTGTAAGTTCTATGTACGGAATTCCCAGTCGTTTTTGCATATCGGCCGCCGCAAAACGTGCTTCCGCATCTAAGACCAGATTAAAATTCGCCTCTGCCATATCAAGATACTCATCATAGTTTTTACATCGGGAAATCTCACGAATCTTTTTTATCCCAAGCTGTCTTACCAGATCATAAAGTTCACTGTCATCTTCTAACGGAGCAAAATGTCCAAGAAGATTCACGGAAGTACTCTTCTTTTTCTTTGGCTCTAACAGAGAATAAATCGACTGTCTGACATGAACCATCGGCGGCTTTCTTCCCTCTCTGGTCAACGCATACATATAGCAAGGAAGAACCGGGATTCCAACTGCTTTTTGTGCTCTCTTACAAATACGCTCCATATCGGTTCCAAGCAAAGCATCTACACAAGTAAGACAAATCATAACAACCGATGGCTTTGTCTCCAGACAATCATAAATCTCTTCTACTGCCTGTGGAACCTTCTTCAAATGTCTTCCCGTTACAATATCCGTTTCATCCATCATCAGATAGAAAAATCGCTCACTGTATCCGCCAAGCTCACTTAAAATCGTTGTATTCCTTCCACAACAGCCCGGTGCTAACAAAAGCATAACCGAACCCGGAATCGCAAGGCCTGCTCTCTTTACACCAAACCCCTGCGCTCCCGGCGAGTTATACGCAAGTGTAGCTGGTGAGCTGTAGATAAGGTGCTTTGAGGAAATCAATTCTTCAGGAATATTGTCTCGACCTGCTTCAGCAAGTTCTTTTGTGGTAATAAAATACGCTTCTTCTGCTTTCTTTTTCTCTGTCTCTTTTGCCATGATTTCTACCATACATCTTCCTCCGCCGTATCCTGTGCATTTTCCAGAAGTTCTTTTGCAAGATTTAAAAATGCCTGTGCCGCCAGAGATTCTGGTTCACCTTCGACAACAGTCATTCCCCTATCTTCACATCTGGTAATCTCGTCACTTCTTGGCACTTCACCAACAATCGGAAGCCCTACGGAATCCGCAAACTCAGTAACCTTCTCTGTCTCGTTTTCCACATTTCTGTGATTTAACACAATACCATACACCTTCGCATAGCTTCTGTCCTCAAAGTTCTTCACTGCATTATTAATATTATTGGCAGCATAAAGAGCCATCTTCTCACCAGAAGTCACAATCAACACTTTACTCGCATACCCCTCACGAATTGGTGCCGCAAATCCACCACAGACAACATCACCAAGAACATCGTATAACACAACATCAGGCTGGTGTGTCTCAAATAATTCCAAATCTTCTAACAAGCTAAATGTCGCAATAATTCCACGACCTGCACAGCCAAGTCCCGGTGTCGGACCACCTGTTTCAATACAGAGAACTCCACCGTAACCTACCTTTGAAATATCCTCAATTGTCTCTGGGTCTTCATCATATTCACGCATATAGTTCATTACCGGAATCGGTGTCGTACCCCCAAGCAGATTAATCGTAGAATCTGCCTTCGGGTCACAGCCAATCTGAATAACCTTCTTTCCCATACTGGCAAATGCCGCTGCCAAATTACTGGTCACCGTGGACTTTCCAATCCCGCCCTTGCCATAAACCGCAATCTTTAACATAAAAAAACTCCTCTATTCTACCCCTGACCGACAGACTGACCGTAAGGTAGAACAGAAGAGTTTTGCACTTTTCGTACTTTATTCTTACTATTCTTTTCTTTGTTTAAAACAAATCGTATCTATTTAGAATCTATACAATTATAGAAAATCAAGCGTATTTGTAATCTTAATATAATTGAATTAAAAATATCTCCATTTCTATACAACTTATATACAGATTTACTACTCGATTTTCAATTGCAAATTCTAAATAATTTCAAACTATTCCAGCGCGGAAAACCTTACTGTCAGAGTCGATATTTATCTTTTTATTATTATAACTATCCAGACTCACAAAATTAAATATCAGTTACTATATACTTGCATAACTTTGATTTACATAATCTTAGATAATTATTCTTTTATTGTTTTGTTATTTTTTTATCATAGTCTTATTATAACATCTGAGAAATGAAAGGCAAGTACATTTTCCAGTACAGTACTTATAGTGACATACTTCTTCTGCACATCTCTGCAATCCTGCCAGAGGCTATATCACTGTCAAACGTATATCCCATTCCTCTTAAAAATTATTTTAAAAGAAGATAACTTGGCATACCATTCTCATAAATACTACTTACTTCGCCCTGCACCAATGGGGTTAAGTAAGTAATCAACTCTTCTTTCACACCATTACCAGCCTCATTAATCCACTCTACAGGAATCTTCTTCTCTTTATTCGCAACCTCACGAATATCAACGCCACTGTACTCTACCGTATATGGAGCATCAGACACCCTTGTAAGAGAAGACATTAATCCACTCTCTCCTGCTACTGCAAGCTTAACTGCATTCGCGCCAAGATTACCGGACTCCTCAATATCCGTCTTACTTAAAATATGCCCTGCACAGCGCTGTAACAGATTCAATTCTATCGAACGAACCTTACAGCCAATCTTTGCTCGAACCGCTTCCTCTAAAATCTTTCCAGTACCAGATAACTTCGTATGTCCAAATACATCTAACTCTCTAGATCCTTCCTGTTCACATAAGAAACGCCCCTCTGTATCATGTACACCTTCACTAACCGCAACAAGCACAGCATTCGTTGAGGCCAGCTTTTCCTTCACATCATCAATAAAACGATCCAATGAAAATGGTTTTTCTTCTAAATAAACAAGATATGGTACATTACCATTCTTACCTTCCGCTAATGCAGCAGCCGCAGTAAGCCATCCGGCATGACGTCCCATCATCTCAACAATAATTACATTCTTCGGCTCATATACGGTAATCTCCTGTTCAAGCTCACAGAAAACTGTAGAAATATACTTAGCTGCTGAACCAAATCCCGGACAATGGTCTATTCCGCAAAGGTCATTATCAATCGTCTTTGGTCCGCCAATAACCTTAATATCCTCTACACCCTTCTCCTTACAATATGCAGAAAGCTTCGCTACCGTATCCATAGAATCATTCCCACCGATATAAACAAAATATCCAATATTCATCTTATGAAGAATATCAACAATCTCCTGATACTGACTGTCATCTTCCTTGATATCATTAAGCTTAAAACGACAAGAACCAAGCGCTGCCGCCGGAGTTCTCTTTAACTTCTCCAGCTTTTCCTCTGTGTCAACCTTCTCTGTAAGATTCACAAACTTCTGTTCCAACACACCCTGAATTCCATAACAGGCACCATAAACCTGATCAATCTGCTCTTCCTTCATTGCCTGTCCGATCACACCTGCTAACGTTGCATTAATCGCTGCTGTTGGTCCTCCAGACTGTGCTACTAACAAATTCTTCTTCATCTTTCTAAAATCCTCCTGTAAATCTCTGAAAAGGTTCTGGTTTTCCTTCATTCGATGCAATCACCTTCTGCATCCATACAATATCCCACCACTTGCCAAGCTTGTAGCCACATTGTTCAAAATGTGCCTTCTTCTCATATCCACGCGCCGCATGAAACGCTTCACTCTCTGCATTCGGATGAGTAATGCAGGCAAATAAATTCACGATATTCTGCTTCTTCAACAACTCTTCCATCTTCTCATAAAGAGCCCTTCCCACACCTTTTCCGTGAATTCCTCTCTGCACATAAACAGACATTTCCGCTGACCAGTCATACGCCCTGCGGTCATAAAAAATCCCCGCATACGCATAAGCAATAACCTCTCCCTCCTCCTCAGCAACAAGGTAAGGATACCTCTCCAATGTCTTCGTGATTCGTTCCTGAAACTCCTTCACCGAAGGAACTTCCAGTTCAAAAGTTATCGCCGTATTGTCCACATAATACCGGTAAATGTTCTGGATAGCAAAAGCATCCTCCGGCGTAGCGATTCGTATATTCATTTCAAGCCTCCAAAAATTTTGTCGATGTGGTTATTATACAATAAGAGGAAGAGGGGGACAAGACGGTAATTATAGAAATAATGTAACAATGCGGGAATGTCTGATTAACATAAACCTTTCACCTATTTCGGTAATATAATAATATTTCCTCTTCTACATCGCAATTTCGTACTGCTCTTTAAGTTCATTTAACATATTATAGGTAATACAACGCTCTTTTTGTAATCTTCCTACAACAATTCCAGGTGCAATACCTATTTTATTTGCAAAATCACACACACTTATTGAACTATAGTCCTGCGTCTTCTTAAATTGCTCAAACTCTTCCTTTGGAATCAACTCATCTTTCGCCCATAAATCCGCCTCATTTTCATCCTGTTCTGTAATTTCATCAGTCTTTCCAATATGTCCAAGAACAATGTGCCCAAGTTCATGAAATAAACTAAACCAAAATCTATCGGCATCTTTTCCTCTTGCCGTAAGACCAATCACAATTTTCTTGCCATCTATAAACGATGCCCCCTGTAAAAAAGAGCCTTGTAAATGTGGCAAAAAAACAAGTGCAATACCACACTGTGCCAATTTATCTTTTAGCTCCGCACTAAATTCCGCTGGTGTCTCTAATGTCATACTTCGGATTTCCGGTAAAACACGAACCAATTTATCAATATTAATGTGTGTTGTATCAGTCTGCCTTGCTACCCTTTTAGCCTCCTGCGCCCACGCGATCAATGCAAAATCACCTTTCTCAGTAATCGCCAATCTTCTACACGCAATTTTTGTAATTTGTCTATTCTCCAATAAAGAAAGTTCAACCACCTCAAAATACTTTCTAAGATTAATCACCCTTTCTTTCATAAGTCTTGTTTCCGGAACCCATCCAAACTTAGACATTTGATTATAAGGTAATTGCTTGGCTAAAACTTCATCTTTATCCATTGTATTTTCCGCTTCAACTTTAATTAATTTCTCTCTATAGATTGCTTCAAGATTATTCCAAAACTTTGCCGGTACTCCCAGTACCATCTCTAATCTTACTGCCACCTCCGAAGTCAACTGAACATCTCCATTAATCAATCTGCTAATATGCTTTTCTGACATATCCATTCTAGCAGAAAACTCTTTCTGACTCATCCCTCTGTCATTAAGCTGCTCCTTAATTGTCGCTCCAGGTGGTGTTGCAATAAAACTGCGACTTCTCACCATAGTGCTACCTCCCATTCATTGTTCTCATTAATGATAATCTACTATCTCAAGTATATGAGCAATCTCAATTTCATTTCCGTGTTTTGTAAAAACCAATCTATATGGATGCTCCAAATCTACTGCGTATTGCCCTTTACGATTTCCTTTTAATGCATGGCAACGACCGATACGAAACTGAATCATCTCCTCTACAGTATCCACTGCTCTAATCTCATCTATACGCATATGAATCTTTGCTGACATTTGGCTTCCATATTCTCGATCGGCAACTTTGGCATTAGTACAAATTCTTTCTATTTTCCGATTTTTGTACGTTATGTCCAACACATCACCTCTCTATAAATTTACCTATAAGGTAAATTCACTATAGCATGTTTTAATGTAATGGTCAATGTTTTAATTTACACGGTAAACCATGAGTACCCTAAACAAAAAAGGCACTGATTTCTCAGTGCTCTTTCTTATTCTTCATCTTGCATATATCTGGTATGGAGTCTGACCACAGTAACAGATCATCTATAAAACAGCAATCCGTATCTTCTTCATGTTCCATCATTTCTGTCAGCAGGAATTCCAGATACCGAAATGGATTTAGTCCGTTTGCCTTTGCTGTTTCTACTATACTGTAAACTAAGGCACTGGCTTTTTCTCCATTTATTGTATCTATCAATCTCCATGTGTGTTTGTGCATACAGAAATTCCGTAATGCAGATTCGGTCGCATTATTATCCAGTGGGACATTTCCATGGTTTAAAAATTCGCAGTCAATTTAAATATTTTTTGTACAATACATTTATACCTA
>OGQK01001431.1_pt1 | contig 12371 bp, 9 predicted proteins | sample 1553221 | NCBI WGS metagenome assembly OGQK01 (sample SAMEA2579996, study PRJEB22360) | human gut metagenome | biome: human gut; feature: human-associated habitat; material: faeces | place: Denmark | collected 2008/2010 | reverse complement strand
CTCTTATGTGAACTCTTTTCTTGCTTTTAAGTGGTATCCTGGAGTAACGTCGGTCACCATAAATGCAGATACTAGATGATGAACACAGAACTATTGTCCGAACACTTGCCAATTTAACGACATGAATCTGCCATATCCCAAAGGCGATTTTGCCAACCTCAAAATGACATTATAATTATTCAATATCCAATACAGGAAGACTATTATCTTCAAATCTATCAAAGTCAGATTGAAAAAGACGGTCTTGAATGATCCTGTACTTTTCAAACTCTGATTCAGCAAACTCTTTGGCATATTCGGCAGAAACCTTTCCGCTATCCTGTAATATCGGGCTCTCAAATAAATTAATGAATTTGTCTATTCGCTTTGCCCAATCTTCCATTGTCATAGGTATATGACGCATAGCCATACTTTCTGCCATATCAAGGGACGCATTGACTATCCTACCCATTTCTTCTAATTCTTTTTCTCGCAAATAGTTCTTTGCTACAGACACATCTGTTTTGACAATTTTTCCATTCGGAGCGTTTTCCCAAGTGGTCAATCCCATGTGTTCCTTATTCGCATCGGCTCGTTCGACTATCAACTCCGCAGCAGTATGCCCATGCACAGCATAGTGCATTTTGTTCTGTACCTTCTTGAAAAAAAAGCGTGTTGTCGGAGCATCTTTGTTATAGTCTATAGCCGTAGCATAAATATCGGTCAGTTTCTGATAAAAACGACGCTCACTCAGCCTTATCTCCCTTATTTCGGCCAACAAATGCTCGAAGTAATCCACACCTAAGAAAGCCCCGTTCTCCATTCGCTTATGATCAAGCACATATCCACGGATGGCAAACTGACGAAGCACAAACGTACACCACTGACGGAACTGTGTGGCACGAACAGAATTGACTCGATATCCGACACTGATAATGGCATCGAGATTATAGAATGCCGTATCGTAATTCTTGCCATCCGAAGCAGTTGTTTCCATTTTGGAAATAACTGATTTTCCGTCCAACTCACCACTCTCAAAAATATTTTTAAGGTGCTTACTGATTGCTGGTACTCCTACATCAAAAAGCTGCGCCATCGCCTTTTGTGTTGCCCAAATGGTCTCATCCTTATACATCACCTGAATCCCATCCTCCTTGCCTTCAAGCATGAAGATAAGAAACTCTGCCGCACTATTTCGTATTTCTATGTTTTTTGCCATAACAAAATCATTTAAATTGTGACAATGGTTCACAAAACATTTTGTTAACGACTCTATCACGCATTAACTTCATGTCCGTAAAATTACGACATATATTTTGTGCGATTTCCAGATAGTTATCTGAACCATCATCTTTTTGGTAATAATATGGCTTTATTGAAACACAGTTTTTATGTTCAAACAAGGTGTTTAACAGCGTTCGGTCTGAGTTGCCACAAGAATGCCCCATGATATAAACTTGATATGGAGCAGATTCAATGAACTGAAGCAAATTACGATATTTTCCCGACTCTAAATACTTTATAGATTTGATGTGTCTTAAGCACTCATTATTTGATTGTTTAAGGAAATCTTTATAATCCTCATCAAGTTCATCACCATAGCCAAATATTATGCTATCGGGATTATTCAAGTCTCCATGAATATGATTTGTAGATGCAACTTTCAGATACCCATACTTGTCTGCTACTTCAGTATAATTAAAACTAAGTAGCATAATATTCTCAGGAATTATTAAATCCTTTAGGTAAATTTCATCTATCTCTGACGAGCTCACAAATTGCTTTCTGAGCTGTTTGATATCCTCTGCCATAAAGTGCCTGTCGCTACCTTCAAAACCATATCTACAAAGCAACTGTTGGTACACATTGTCTTGTTGGATTAGATAATCTACATAGTCATAGTAAACCTGTAATTGCGAAATACTAATATCATCTTTACGAATATTTCCATAAATTTGACGTAGTATTTCCGCATTGCACTTTATATTATCAGTTGTGATAGAAGAAAGATATTCAGCTAAAAGTTCTTGAATATAATGTAGCTGTTTATTGATTTCTGAAATTGCATAATCACAGTTGTCTGGACTTACAATCAAGTTTCGCAATAAATCATAATATTCCTTTTCTATGTCAACCCACCCTTTAGTTTCAATACAAGTACATATATTCTGAAAAAACGGAGACAACGAAAACTCATAAGATTTTGAATCATTGGCAATACTATCAATAATCTCTTTACCGGACGGTTTGTTAATAAACTTAGGAAGACAAAATGCAAAGACATTCCAACAGCGATTATCATTGTCTGAAGTAATTTTGATAGAACAAAGGCAATCCTCTGATATAGATGTAAGATTTCCTGCAAAAGAATTTACTCGTTTCTCCCAATACCAGTTTATAAAATTTTCATATTTAGTAGGAAGTCCATGTGCCAAGTCAAAGCCGTTTCCAATAAGTACTATTCTATTCATTACTGTTACTTCCTTTATTGAGGATTTTTTATGTCTAAAATAAAAATCCTAGTTAATCGTTCTGTATTTATTTGGTTCATACTACGGTTCTGCCACCATTGATGAATAAGAATCATAGTCAATAGCATAAGGGCGAGGCCGACTGTGCCGTTTGAAACTTTCAGCCTGTTCCAAAATCTCCTTGAACACCTCATCACGAATTTTAGGTGGATATCCTGCACGAGCTAACAGGACAATTACATTCATCTTCAATGTCGCCCGAAGGTCAGGACGGTTTAACCAATCTGAAACATCCGACTGTTCCTCTACCATCGTTTTAATTTGCTTAGCCAACTCTGTCAATTTCTCATTCGAGAAATTTTCAATGAAATCGTATTTTACCGCCACAGATTTCAGAATATCAAAGAAAGCCTTCTCTTCAAATGATAGCCCTATAGAATTGCCGGCAGTACGTTCATTTGCCACATCCTCCATAAGTCTAACCATCTCTCCAACGACATCATCAATCACATCGTTGGCAAGTGCAGCATCATCAGAACGGTCATTGTATTTTTTGACAATATCTTCCAAGCGTTTCGTGAAATCTATGCCTTTTTGCCTGTTGATTTTCCGAAACGATTCAATAACCTGTTTCAAAAGTTGCTCCATCAACTTGACTTTGGTGTTTTTGTAGGGAATTTGGTCAAGACGTTGCATATATTCCGATGAAAGAAGGTCTATTTCTTCATCGGCAGCAACACCGATTTTAGTCACCTCTTCCACCGCTTCGGACATCAAGGCATCTTTCAACATTTCGCTCACACGCTTATTCATCTTGACAGCATCCGGTGCATTATCTCTCGTCAGTTTAGAGATTATGGAACGGATGGCCAACATAAAATGAATATCGTTGTCTTCCGCCTCTGTCAGATGTTCTGAGTTGCAGCATATATCATACGCACCTTTCATCTTTTTACAGTGTCGCATAAAACGAGTTTCAAGTTCTTTGGTATGTTGAATATATTCTGCTCCCGTTTGAAGAATGCCTAACTGTTCAAGAGGCGTTCCAATAAAATAGCCAGACCAGTCAAAAGCATGAAACATCCGCTTAATCACATCCAATTCGTCCTTAACAACTTTTACCGCTTCTTCAACAGTTTCGAGATCCGGGCCATCGACATCTCCATTTCCACCATATTGATGAAGAGCCTCGTTCATCTGCTGCTTTATGCCGAGATAATCAACCACAAGCCCTTTCTCTTTTCCGGGATAAACACGATTAACACGAGATATGGTCTGAATCAACGTGTGCATTTGTAAAGGTTTGAAGCAGTACATCGTATCAAGGCTCGGTACGTCAAAGCCAGTTATCCACATATCCACAACAATCGCAATCTTAAAATTGCTTTTCTCTTCTTTGAACTGTTTGTCCAACGTTTTCCGGTATTCATCATTGCCGAGCAGATTATAAAGTTCGTCAGAATCATTATCCTTGTCGCGAGTGATGACCATAGCAATACGCGGCATCGGCTTGATTTCTTTGCGTTCCTTCTCCGAAAGAGTTTCCCCTTCAATACATTCTTTGATTTCCGCCCATTCCGGTCGTAAATGGATAATCGCCTGATAGAGGTTCCAAGCAATGGAACGACTGCTACACACAATCATAGCTTTACCCAACACCGTCGAACCTTCCTCAATCCGCTTTTCGTAGTGTTCCACTATATCTTGGGCAATTTTGGCAAGCAAATCAGGGTCATTCAGGATAACATCAATCCGAGTCATCATTTTCTTGCTCTCCTCTATCTGATAGTCACTTGCTCCTTCTTGCTTACATTGGTCATAGAAAAGCTCTATTTCCTTCACCTTAACCGAGTCAATCATGATTTTAGCAGCACGACCTTCATAGACTATCTTACGAGTGATCTCATCCGCAACCGCTTCGGTCATGGTGTAACGGTCTACAATCGGACCAAACACATCCAGCGTATTATCAAGCGGTGTTCCCGTAAATCCTACGTATGTAGCATTCGGAAGAGAATCGCGCAGATACTTGGCAAAACCATAGTGATGCTTTACACCCTTTTCCGTTATAGTTGTTTTCTGCCCTAAACCGGCTTGTGAACGATGAGCCTCATCAGATATACAGATAATGTTTGCACGATTGCTCAATAAGCCTGTGCTTTCCTCGAACTTCTGAATCGTTGTCAGATAAACGCCTCCGGCAGTACGCTTTTCAAGGTGTTCTTTAAGTTTCTCCCGACTTTCTACTTGAACGATTGTCTTGTCTCCAATGAATTTGGTAGCATTTAAAAACGACTTAGACAACTGATCATCAAGGTCTGTACGGTCTGTTATCAGAACAATGGTAGGACTGCTCAATTTTTTGGAACGCATCAGTTGTCGGGCAAGAAATAACATGGTGTACGACTTACCGCACCCTGTAGCTCCGAAGTATGTGCCCCCTTTTCCATCACCATCAGGATTCAAGCGTGAATGTTTCAGAATGTTATTGAACAGTTGAGTGGTAGCAAAATACTGCGGATAGCGGCACACGATTTTATCCTCGTCCTTGGGAGTATCTGGCAAATAGATAAAGTTATGCAATACATCAAGCAGGCGTTCCTTTCTGAACAATCCGCGCATCATCGTGAACATAGTATCAAAAGCACCATCAAGAATAGAATCCGTAGCTTCCACCTTATGCCATCCGTAAAAGAACTCATATGGTGCAAAAAGTGAACCGACTTTATTGTTCACGCCATCGCTGATTACTACAAACGCATTATAGCGGAACAATTTAGGTATGTCACGCCTATAACGTACCGTCAGTTGCTTGAAAGCGTTTTCTATTGTGGTATTTTGCTTGATGGCATTTTTAAATTCAAGTACCACCAAAGGCAGACCATTAACAAATACAATACCGTCAGGAATGCGATGATGCTCACCGTCAATGACAAGCTGATTGACGAACTTAAATATATTATTCTTTCCCAACTCATTATTATCCACCTCTGTATAATCAATGGGATAGATATGAAGATTTGGTAACTTAGGATTGGTTCGTTTCAACGAAAAACCTTCTTGCAGAAGTCGCAACGCTTCTACATTCTCTGCATATACACCACCCCCATCTGAAGTTTCCAATCTGGCGATTACCCGATTGATTTCATCCTCGGTGATATGGTCGGTTTTATATTTTTTCCGCAGATAAAAGCGCAAATCATCGTAGAGAATAACGTCTCGTGTATCACGCAGAATGCATTCTCCATACACATAGTCGTAACCCTCTTTTTGGAAAAGCTCGACAAATGCTTGCTCTAATTGTGATTCGTGGAATGAAGACATTATCTTTTTCTCCTTTTCTTTTTAGGCTTTGTTGCAAGATTTGCTTTGTATTTAGCAACACAGTCGTTTATAAAAATATCCTTACCATGCTTTTCAAATAGTGACTTTACGACAGTTATTACTGATTGAGAATATTTATGTATAGGATTTGATTTCTCACCATGATAAATTTCTGTATGTCTTTTAGGCTTATTCTTTATATCTAATGCATAGATAATTGCTTGCATTTGGTAAGAATTGATATTGAGCTCTATTTGTAATTCTTTTGTTGTTAATGGATATACAGCGTTTGTATCAATAACCGCATCATCAACATCTATTAATCCATCAATAGTACCGACTAATTTTAAAGTAGGAAGTCCTTCTCCTTCTTTTTCTGTAAAATGACCTTCTTGAATAAAATTCAATTTATCCACCAAATTCTTATCAATCAAAACTTTTTTATCACCATAAGAGATTTCACCATTGTATCTGTCCAGTATATTTATTTGACGTGGCCCAACCAACGCTATCTTTTGAATATGCTTTATCCAAAGAATGCGTTCTTTTTCCCTCTCGCACTGAAGAAGTGAATTAAGTTCCGGATATTCAATCTCTTTTGTTTCACCTCTATAACGATAATAAATAGCCCCCTCTCGCAAAATATTATCCTTTGATTTTTTACAAACAATAGGTTTTTCTTCTGCTTCTTCTACGATTAGAAAACCAAAAGTTTTTTTACTACCATCATCTAATTCTTTTTCAAGAATATCAGACCGCCACTTTATTGAAGGAGCAAAATATTCTCTCAGACGACCATCAATTTCTTTTGGGTCAATTTCTTGGAATCTAGTATTTGACATACCTAATGGAATATGTGGAGAATCTTGAATTCCAAACATAATCATTCCTCCCTTATTATTGGCCATCCCAACAAGGGTCTTAAGATACTTTAGAAGATTGTCCCCTTTTTGAAAATTTTGTTTGTATTCCAAAATGGCACTTTCTCTCCTCTTTAGATAGCCTTTTGAATCTAAATCAAATAAAAACTGCATATATTAATAATTTGAAAGTTTTGAGAGAAAGTTAGTTTGTAAACATTCCATAATCCAGTTCTCTTTATCAAGACAAATCGAAAGTCCTGCAATCCCATTAATTGATTTTACATATAACTCTATCTTTTCTAATGGCGGAATCATCATTTCAATATTAGTAAGACTGGTTTGTGTAATCAGGTTTTGCACACCACCACCTATTAACTTTTGGTAATTTACATTCTTTAGAACTTGGTAGGCATATTCATAGTATGGCGATTTTGCAACTAAAACGTTATCAGCAGCCCATGCAGAGGATAAATATCGATTAACCACTCCAATCGTTCCTACTCTACCCGTAGTGATAAACGGTTCATTTTGATTATGCCAACGAGAGTATCCGATAATACCTGATGCACCAGCAACTGGATATTTATAGTCATCGGTTTGGATATCAACCTTGTCGGATAATGATTGACCACTTGATATAGTAATGACTTCACCAAGTTTACCCATCCGCCACCCTTCTGACAAATTTTCAGGGTCAATATCATCCACAAACATCTTACGATAGATAGCTTTGGCGGTTTCTTCAAGCGTAGTTATCAATCGGCGGTTGTTCTCTATTCGCTGCTCAATAGCCTGGTATTCAGATACGATTTTCCGCTGCTCCTCTATGGGAGGAACAGGAAGCATCACATCACACATCTCACTCCATTCAAAGACTTCACGCGCAGAACCATGCGATTTAAAACGGGCATATCTATCAAATTCTGGTCTACGAAACCACATCATCAGATATTCCGGCAATAATTCTGTTTCGTCAATGACTTCAAAAACAATATAAGCCTGTGAAATAATACAAGGAGATTCCCCCTCATACAAAGCAATTGTTATTTTATCTCCATTGCGAGAAGTTACAGGAACATAGCCAAACTGTCGAGGTTGGACTATTTTATATGTACTCATATCAGTCCCCGTTGTATTTGCAATGGATGTGATAAACTGCTTAGCAATGCTTAAACCAAGCAGTTTATTTACAACCAAGTCTCGATTGCGCACATCAACTTGCCGGATATAATTACCCAATCTTTTATAATTCGATTTCATAACCCAATGATTTAAAAACATTAAGTACTGATTCTCGACTTTTGGCTTCTTGACGAAGGATGTCGGCAAGTTCCAATTGAAGTTCCTTCATGCGTATGTCATAATCCACCGACTCATCCCGATTGACAAATTCGATGTATTTGGAAGGTACCAACGAGAAACCTTTGTCTGCAATTCCTCCATCTTCACCAACACTTACCGATTTACAGAACTCCGGTATATCGGTATAGGTTTCTGTATGCCCCTCTCGCTGCCAGTTGTGGTAGGCATCGGCCACTTTACAAATATCCTCATCGGTGAAACGCACATATTTCTTTTCAAAGGGTTCGCCCATCTGACGCATATCTATGAAAAGTATCTCCTTTTCGCGGTCGCGATAGTGTATCTCCTCTCCATTACGGTGGACGATACGTGCCTTTTTGTTTGCATTAAGAATCCAAAGTGTGACAGATATATCGGTAGAGTAAAAAAGGTTTCGAGGCAGTATAACAATCGCTTCCACCAATCCGCGTTCAATCATCTTACGGCGGATCTCCCCCTCTGTTCCATCGGCACTCAATGCGCCATTGGCAAGAATGAAACCAGCCACGCCATTGGATGAGAGTTTGCTCACCATATTGAGAATCCAAGCATAATTGGCATTAGAGGTAGGCGGCACGTCATAACCATCCCAACGAGGGTCGTCCGTCAGTTGGTTTTCCGCTCTCCAATCTTTCTGGTTAAAGGGAGGATTGGCCATAATGAAATCGGCTTTCAAGTCTTTGTGCTGGTCATCGGTAAATGTGTTGGCGGCATAATCACCTAAGTCGGCAGCGATACCACGAATAGCAAGGTTCATCTTGGCCAGTTTAAAAGTGGTCTTGGTATATTCCTGTCCATACACCGACACCTTGCGGCGATTGCCATGATGGCTCTCCACAAACTTCATCGACTGCACAAACATACCGCCCGAACCGCAACAAGGGTCGTAGATTTTACCTTCATAGGGTTCAATCATTTCGGCAATCAGATTGACTATCGTTTTGGGCGTATAAAATTCCCCCTTACCTTTTCCTTCTTTAATGGCAAACTTGGAAAGGAAATACTCATAGACACGTCCAATAATATCATTGCCGTCTGCGGATTCCAGAATCGTATCAAATCCATCAACCTTATCCAGCAATGAACCGAGTTTTTCAGCTTCTATTCCCAACGAACTATAATAATTGTTAGGTAATGCACCACGCAAAGGTTTGTTTTCTTTCTCGATGTCAGAAAGTGCCTTATCCACGATTGAAGCGACATTGGGCTGCTTCGCGTTCTCCTTGATATATGTCCAACGCGCTGTTTCCGGAAGATAAAACACATTCTTGGCTGCATAAAACTCCACACTATCCACAAAGTCTTCAAGCCCGTCATTGATGATTTCCCGGCGGCGTTTGTCAAAATGGAAACCTGCATACTTCAAGAATATCAATGACAGCACTACATGCTTGTATTCGCTTGGCTCAATAGAACCACGCAACGCGTCACACGCTTTCCAAAGCACTTCCTCCATCGGAAGGTTCTCTTTCTTATTTGTTGCTTTTTTTGCCATAATTCGTATTATTTGATTTCTTTAGAGGTTGATAAAAGGATTTCCCAATGCCCACCATAACTTGGACCAACTCGTTTGATAATATTCTCTGCTTTCAAACGTTCCAGTGTTATCCTCATTGCTTTCTCCGAGACCTCGCATTGTTTCGCCAATGCAGAAATACTGATTTGTGGGTTTTCTGCAATAAGAGAAAGTATCTTGTTATGCCCCTGTTGTGCCCCTGTTATGCCCTTGTTATGCCCTAACTGGTCGGCTTCTGGTCGCTTCTGGTCGGAATGGTTAGCTTCTTGTACTTCTTCCAAAATATTAGCACATACTGTTGCTTTCATGATAAAGGCAACTAAGTTGTATTGCGGCTCTTTGACACCCAATGCAGACAACTCTCGGCACATACGGTCTACACCCTCGCCAAACTCTTTTACATAGTCGTATGCTTTGAGGAATTCCGCAATTTTCGGATTGCGAGAGAAATGGGTATGACGAATATTGTCAGTGCGAACAATGCCCGGCAACTTGCCTGGTGTTTCGAACACAAGACGGTCGTCGAACATCTTTATCTGAATTTCCGTGCCCTTAATACTGTAATCGCGATGGCAAACGGAGTTCACCACCATCTCTTGTATTACAAACTTGGGGTATTCGCGGTCGGTTTTGAAGATGCCGTCCTCTCCGAGATAGGAATGCTCCTTGACCTGCGTTTCAAGATATTCGACAGTTTTCTGGATCTGTTCAAGAATACGACCATCGAAAGTAACATCTTTGATGACATTCATTTCACGTCCCACCTTTTCCTCTGTGCCGAAATATTTGATAAAACGCACTCTTGCACGAGGAAAGAATGTCTGAGGATGCTTGCCAAAAAGCAATATACAAGCTGCACTGACTTGCGGCACATCACCTTTATAGGTCACAAAACCTTTGTTCTCTTGCAGATATTCCATTGCAGACTTGCCATAGCCAATCCGTTTCATGTAGGCTTTGACTGCATCCATATCTATATCATCAAGCGTGGCATCGTATGCTGTGGAATCCTCGTAATAGCGTTCTCCTTTGTCGTACATAAGTTGCAAACGCTCATCAAAAGTCAGTTTGCGTGATTTGTCTCCTACACGCCAAAACACTTCATCGGCTTGATTCGCATGAAGTCGCGGACTTGCAGGGATGTGCATCAACAATACACGGTTATCACGTCCCTCAGCATCCGTACAAGGCACATAATCCGTAGTGACAGAAACTGATGGAACACAAAAGTCCAAAGGTGTTCGCAATATATCATTGAGATGTTCCTTGTCCTGGTTAACACCCTCTATTCTGCGAGTCTTATCGGATATACCCACAGCAATCATTCCACCATCTGCATTCGCCATAGCGACTATGATAGTGGCAAGGTGTTTAGGCTCAATGAGGATACTTTTACAGTCAAAAGTCTGACCTTCCTGCATCTTGCCGTATTTCTTCTATTGTATATTTCATATCCTCTATTTTTCTTTTGTATGGCAAATCAATCTGTGAATATCCACATCCAGCACTTCTGCTATCCGCGCCAATGTGTATAAATCAGGTTGCGAATGATTGTTGCACCACTTTGACACCGTTGCCGGATCTTTCTGCAAAGTTTTAGCAAGCCACTTACTCATAATGCCTTTCTCAGCTAATACAGCCTTTATACAGTTCAAATTCGCCATATTATATTCAATTATAAATTGCGTCAAATGCAAAGCTACATATTTTATTTGGTTTGCGAGCATGATTGAAAAATAAAATCCTATATCATAGTGTTTTGGCAAAAGAATTTAATGAAAAGTGATGTGAGAATGGAATTTATTTGCTAATTTTGCATTGCTTTTAAGACAATAAAACATTAACAATGCAAAGAAACAGAATGAACATATTTTCAATAACAACCACAATTCAGAGCAACAAACGCACTGAATCCGTGTCGAGTGTTCATGTTTCATGCATTGAACCTCGTAGAGCAAATACTTTCCAGCGAACATAACGAGTACATTATTGTACTATGAGAGAAAAGAAACTGAATAGTTGGAGAGTCCTTACCAAGCTTTCCAACTATTTTGTTTGTATGCCCATTTGTGACAGTCGCCTTTGTGATGCTCTTCTGCCATTTCCGTCTGATGGGCTGTTGGTAACCGGATTATTAACGTGCAGTGATGCACACAAATTGCAAAGAAATGAACTATAAATTTGATGGCAGTAAGGTGTTCTTTACATCCGATACCCATTTTTATCATGGGAATATCATTCGTTTCTGCAACAGACCGTTTAAGGATGTGGAAGTGATGAATGAGACTATAATCTCCAATTGGAATAATACAGTCGGGCAGGATGATATCGTGTTTCATCTGGGAGATTTCTGTCTTGGCGGTTCAGCCGAATGGACTAAAATCCTTGACAGGTTGAACGGAAAGATATATCTGATTATGGGTAATCACGATTTGAAGAATATACGCCAAGGCTACATTGACAGATTTGAACATGTGGCAATGCAGATGCACATAGAAATTGGCAAACAGAGGATATATTTGAATCATTATCCCTTTCTATGCTTTGATGGAGGATATAAAGATGTGTGGCAACTATTCGGACACGTTCACACAAGAAAGAACAACACCGGAATAGATGCTGCCCGGCTTCAGTATCTCTATCCAACGCAATATGATGTGGGAGTAGATAACAACAACTTTACCCCTGTTTCATTTCAACAAGTGAAGAGAATAATTGAAAATCAAGTGGGACAATTTAATAAGAATAAATGATAAGGAAGATTAACAATGAGTGAATATACTACCATTTATTTAAGATGCAAGGAGATACCTTTGTTGAAGTACAAAGAGCATCCTTCGTATGAGGAATATCAAAAGTTATCTAAGGAAGATTTAA